>Ga0196977_1000328_pt1 | contig 26602 bp, 25 predicted proteins | sample S3v_1013CmetaG_FD_148634 | JGI IMG/M metagenome (GOLD analysis project Ga0196977, IMG submission 148634) | Soil microbial communities from Anza Borrego desert, Southern California, United States - S3+v_10-13C | ecosystem: Environmental > Terrestrial > Soil > Desert | place: USA: California... | reverse complement strand
TACACGATCATCCTCGTGAGCCCCAGCCACGTCATCAATCCCGCGCTGCACTCCAAGATGCCGTTCGACGCGGTGAAGGACTTCGTCGCGATCACGCAGGTCGCCGAAGTGCCGAACATCCTGACGGTGCATCCGGCGGTTCAGGCGCGCAGCGTGAAGGAGCTCGTCGCGCTCGCGAAAGCGAAGCCGGGTGCGCTCGCGTATGCCTCGTCCGGCGTCGGCTCGTCACAGCACCTCGCCGGCGAGCTCTTTCGCGAGATGGCGGGCATCAACATCGTGCACGTGCCGTACAAGACCGGCGCGGCCGCGAATCTCGATCTGATCGCCGGACGCGTGCAGGTCGGCTTCGCGTCGACGACTTCGGTCCCGCACATCCGCGCGGGCAAGCTGGTCGCGCTCGGCGTCACCAGCGCCAAACGCACCGGCGCGCTGCCGGAGGTTCCGACCGTAAGCGAATCGGGCCTGCCGAAGTACGAAGCCGCCGCGTGGTATGGCGTGCTCGCGCCCGCCCGCACGCCGGTTGCAATCGTGAAGCAGCTTCATGCCGACATTCGCAAGGCCAGCCATGCGCCCGAGCTCGTGCAGATCCAGAAGCAGCTCATGATCGAGCCGACGTTCTCCGCGAGCCCCGCCGAATTCGATGCGTTCCTCGCGCGCGAGCGACGCAAATGGGGCGAAATCGTCAGGAAGTCCGGCGCCAAGATCGATTGAAAACTCTCCAATCGTTGAATGTTCAAGTAAGTGCAAACGGCAACGAATCAGGCGCTTGGAAAATGGGACCTGACCCCAATTTCTTGAAGTCATGAAGTACAAGGACTACTACGCCGCGCTCGGCGTGGAGAAAACCGCCAGCGCCGACGAGATCAAGAAGGCGTACCGCAAGCTCGCGCGCAAGTACCACCCGGACGTCTCCAAGGAAAAGGACGCGAAGGAGAAATTCCAGGAGGTCTCGGAGGCGTACGAGACGCTCAAGGACCCCGAAAAGCGTGCGGCATACGATCAGCTCGGAAGCTACCAGCCGGGCCAGGATTTCCGCCCGCCGCCGGGCTGGGAGCAGCAGTTCAGCCAGGGCGGCTTCACGTTCGACGATGTCGATCTCGCCGATCTCTTCGCGGGCCTCGGCGGCGGGAGAGGCTTTCGTGGGGGCGGCCGCGCGCGTGCCGATATGCCGATTCCCGGCGAGGATTACGAGGTGCAGGCGCGCATCACGCTCGAGCAGGCGTATCGCGGCACGATGCTCGATCTGAATCTCCAGGTGCCCGAATACGACAACCAGGGGCGCGTGCACCGGGTCCCGGTCACCTTCACCGCGCGGATTCCCAAAGGCGTCAGCGACGGCGAGCGCCTGCGGCTGCCCGGCAAAGGCGGCAAAGGGATGAACGGCGGCCGCGACGGCGATCTGTATCTGAACATCAGCATCGCGCCGCACCGCCTCTATCGCGTGAGCGGCCGCGACGTCTATCTCGACGTGCCGCTCGCGCCGTGGGAAGCGGTGCTCGGCGCGACGATCGAGATTCCGACGCTCGGCGGCACCGTGCGCATCAAGGTGAAACCCGGTACGCAGGCCGGCCAGCAGTTGAGGCTCGCGAAGCGCGGTCTGCCGAAACCGGGCGCGGAAGGCGACCTCTACGCGATCGTGCAGATCGCGGTGCCGCCCGACGCGAGCGAACCGGAGCAAGCGCTGTACACGCAACTCTCGCAGGTCTCCACGTTCGACCCACGCCGACATTTCACGACGGATACCGCCGATGCAAGTGGAACTCACTGAAGCCGTCTGGCTCGACGAGCGCGGCTCCGTCACGCTCGTGGAGCTCTCGCAATGCTCGGGGCTCACGCAGGAGGAGCTGCGCGATCTGATGGACCTCGGCGCAATCGAGCCGATCGACGCTGCCGCAACCGAACCGAGCTTCGGCGCGCAGTGCATCGTCGCGGCGCGCACGGCCTGCCGCCTGCGCGACGATTTCGAGCTCGACCCGCAGGGACTCGCGCTCGTGCTCTCGCTTCTCGAGCGCGTGCAGGAGCTCGAGGACGCATTGCAGCGGCTGAACGCGCGCCTGCCCCGCATGCCGCGGTAGGCGCGGTTGGCGGCATAGGGTTTGCAGAAGTCGTGGACGATCACTTCCAGCGACCGAAAGGAACTGCCATGGCGTTCGAAGGCTTACAGCAGAAACTCGGAATGGGCTCGCGCGCATCGGACGTGGACCGCAGGCTCGACGACGCCGTAGCCGACAGCTTTCCCGCGAGCGACCCGGTGCAGCTCGCGCAACCCCACGACCCGTACGAGACCGGCGTGCGTTCGCCGCCGATGTCGATGACGCACTGGATGCTGGTTGGCGGCGGGCTCCTCGCGATCCTCGCGATCATCGCTTTGCGACGGTAACGTCGCCGCGGGTGTGCGCCGGTCTCCCGCGTTATGAGCCCCGCGATTCGACGCCGCACGGTCGCGCGGGCGAAGGCCGCCACAGCGCTGTAGTGGGTTATTTTTGTTGAAATTTCAGCCTTTTCAGGCCCGGGCCGAAGGCGTAGCATAGAGCGCACTCGAAAGAGCGCCGTAAACGGATTTGCAACGCCAGGAATCGGGGGGATTCCTCCAGCGCTGAGCAAACCTCGGCGTACCCGGAGGAACGTTGAAGCCCACCGAGATTCAGAATCCCGACTATTTCCATAAGGTCGTCGATTGTCAGTGGGCGTGTCCCGCCCACACACCCGTACCCGAATACATCCGATTGATCGCGGCAGGCCGCTACAGCGATGCCTACATGGTCAACTGGAAATCGAACGTGTTTCCCGGAATTCTGGGCCGCACGTGCGATCGTCCCTGCGAGCCGGCGTGCCGCAGGGGGCGTGTCGAAGAAGCGAACGCGGAGAAGCCGGAACCCGTCGCGATCTGCCGCCTGAAGCGTGTCGCGGCCGACAACAAGGACGACATTCGCGCGCGTCTGCCGAAGCCGCCGGCGCACAAGAACGGCAAGCGCATCGCGCTGATCGGCGCAGGACCGGCGTCGCTCACCGTCGCACGCGATCTCGCGCCGCTCGGATACGACGTCACGGTGTTCGACGGCGACGCGCGCGCGGGCGGCATGATCCGCACGCAGATCCCGCGTTTTCGTCTGCCGGAGACGGTCATCGACGAGGAGGTCGGATACATCCTCGATCTGGGCGTCAATTTCCGCGCCGGCGAGCGCATCGACAGCCTCAAAGCGCTGCTCGCCGAAAGCTACGACGCGATCTTCGTCGGCAGCGGCGCGCCCCGCGGCCGCGACATCGACATCCCCGGCCGCCAGGAAGGCGCGCCCAACATCCACATCGGCATCGACTGGCTCTCGAGCGTCTCCTTCGGTCACATCGACAAGATCGGCAAGCGCGTGATCGTGCTCGGCGGCGGCAACACCGCGATGGACTGCTGCCGCTCGGCGAAGCGCCTCGGCGGTGAGGACGTCAAGGTGATCGTCCGCTCGGGCTACGAGGAGATGAAAGCCTCGCCGTGGGAAAAAGAAGACGCGACCCACGAAGGCATCCCGATCCTCAACATGCTCGTGCCGAAGTCGTTCAAGATCGAGAACGGCAAGCTCGTCGGCATGATCTTCGAGAAAGTAAAGGCGAGCTACGACGCGAAAGGCCGCCGCAGCCTCACCCCGACCGGCGAGCCCGATCAGCATTTCGAATGCGACGACGTGCTCGTCGCGATCGGCCAGGAGAACGCGTTCCCCTGGATCGAGCGCGACATCGGCATCGAGTTCGACAAGTGGGGCATGCCCGTCGTCGATCAGGTCACGATGCGCTCGACACATCCGAAAGTATTCTTCGGCGGCGATGCGGCGTTCGGCCCCAAGAACATCATCTGGGCGGTCGCGCACGGCCACGACGCCGCGGTGTCGATCGACAAGATGCTCGCCGGCGAGGATATGACCGAGCGCCCGGCGCCCGGCGTCACGCTCATCTCGACCAAGATGGGCATCCACGAGTGGGCGTACGACAACGCGATCTCGCCCGAGCAGCGCTACAAGGTGCCGTGGAAGGACAAGAAGGTCACGCTGCGCGACATCAAGGTCGAGGTCGAGCTCGGGTTCGACGTGAAGACCGCGTATCAGGAGGCGCAGCGCTGCCTCAATTGCGACGTGCAGACGGTATTCACCTCGAAGCTCTGCATCGAATGCGACGCGTGCGTCGACATCTGCCCGATGGACTGCATCACGTTCACCGAGAACGGTGAGGAAGCGGAAGTCCGCACGCGCCTCATGGCGCCTTCGCTGCACCCGCAGACGCAGGACCTCTACGTCGCCGATGGGCTCAAGACCGGCCGCATCATGGCGAAGGACGAGGACGTGTGCCTGCACTGCGGCCTGTGCGCCGAGCGCTGTCCGACCGGCGCGTGGGACATGCAGAAGTTTCTGGTCGAGATGACACACGCGGGACCGGGCTGCCGGAAGCCGCAACGCAAGGCGGCTTGACCGATGGACAACATGAAACGCATCACCGCAACAAACGATTTCGTCGTCAAGTTCGCGAACGTCAACGGCTCCGGCTCGGCGTCGGCGAACGAGCTCTTCGCGCGCTCGATCCTGCGCATGGGCATCCCGGTCTCGCCGCGGAACATCTTCCCGTCGAACATCCAGGGCCTGCCGACCTGGTACGAAGTCCGAGTGAACGAAACCGGCTACCAGGGCCGCCGCGGCGGGGTCGATCTCATGGTCGCGATGAACCCGCAGACCTGGGACAACGATCTGAAGGAGATCGAGCCGGGCGGCTACGTCTTCTACGACAGCTCCAAGCCGCTGCCGAAATCGAAGTTCCGCGACGACGTCAACGTGATCGGCATGCCGTTGACCGAAATCTGCAACGCGACCTATACCGACCCGCGCCAGCGCCAGCTCTTCAAGAACATCATCTACGTGGGCGCGCTCTCGGCGCTGCTCGAGATCGATCCCGCCGAAATCGAGAAGCTTTTCTCCGAGCAGTACAAGGGCAAGGAGGCGCTGCTCCAGTCGAACGTGAAAGCGCTGCGCCTCGGCCGCGACTACGCGCTTCAGAACCTGGCGTGTCCGCTCGGCATACGGGTGAAGCGCGCGAACAACGTCGGCAACAAGATCTTCATCGACGGCAACAGCGCGGCGGCACTGGGTGCGGTGTACGGCGGCGCAAGCGTGTGCGCGTGGTATCCGATCACACCGTCGTCTTCGCTCGCGGAAGCGTTCATCAAGTACTGCCAGAAGCTCCGCGTGGATCCGGCCACGGGAAAGAATAAGTTCGCGATCATCCAGGGCGAGGACGAGCTATCGTCGGTCGGCATCGCGATCGGCGCCGGCTGGAACGGCGCGCGCGCGTTCACCGCGACCTCCGGCCCCGGCATCTCGCTCATGACCGAGTTCATCGGGCTCGCCTATTTCGCCGAGATCCCGGTGGTGCTGATCGACGTGCAGCGCGGCGGTCCCTCGACCGGCATGCCGACGCGCACGCAGCAATCGGATCTCCTCTCGTGCGCATACGCCTCGCACGGGGACACCAAGCACGTGCTGCTCTTCCCGGAAGATCCGACCGAGTGCTTCGAGTTCAGCGCGCAGGCATTCGATCTCGCGGAGCGGCTGCAGACGCCGGTGTTCGTGATGACCGATCTCGACATCGGCATGAACACGCGCCTGTGCGAGCCGTTCAAATGGGACGATACCAAGGCTTACGACCGCGGCAAGGTGATGACTTACGAGGAGCTCGAAGCGGGCCGTGACTTCGGCCGCTACCTCGACGTGGACGGCGACGGCATTCCGTATCGCACCTACCCCGGCACCCATCCGACGAAAGGCGCTTACTTCACGCGCGGCACGACCAAGGACCGCTACGCCCGCTACAGCGAGACCGGCCCCGACTACGTCGACAACGTGCAGCGGCTGCTCCGCAAGTTCGAGACGGCGAAGACGCTGGTGCCGAAGCCGCTGCTGTATCCGGCGGAGAAGCCCGCCCGATTCGGCGCGATCTTCTACGGCTCGACCAGCCCTTCGATGCAGGAAGCGCTCAACGTGCTCGCCGAGCGCGGCATCCACGTGAACGCGCTGCGCGTGCGCGGCTTCCCGTTCCAGGAAGAGATCAATGACTTCGTCGCATCCCACCCGTGGGTGTTCGTCATCGAGCAGAACCGCGATGCGCAGTTGAAGACGATGCTGGTGAACGAAGCCAAGGTCAATCCGTCGCGCCTGATTTCGATCCTGCACTACGACGGCACGCCGATCACCGCCCGCTTCATCGTCGACCAGATTTCGCAGCACGCGTCCGCACGGTCCGTCGTGCCGCTCAAGAGAGTGTCGTAAAAATATGACCTACCTCGCCAAACCCCGGCTTCACCACCCCACCCTCGCGAAAAACCAGGTCGGCTACACGCGCCGCGACTACGAAGGCAAGATCTCGACGCTGTGCGCGGGCTGCGGCCACGATTCCATCAGCGCCGCGATCGTGCAGGCGTGCTGGGAGCTCGACATCGAGCCGCACCGCGTCGCCAAGCTCTCCGGCATCGGCTGCTCGTCGAAGACGCCCGACTACTTCCTCGGCAACTCGCATGGCTTCAACAGCGTGCACGGCCGCATGCCGTCGGTGCTGACCGGCGCGAATCTGGCCAACCGCGATCTTCTGTACATGGGGGTCTCGGGCGACGGCGACTCCGCCTCCATCGGGATCGGCCAGTTCGTCCACGCCATCCGGCGCGGCGTGAACATGGTCTACATCACCGAGAACAACGGCGTGTACGGCCTCACGAAGGGCCAGTTCTCGGCGACCGCCGACAAGGGCTCGAAGTCGAAGCGCGGCATCGCGAACATGGACGAGCCGCTCGATCTCGTCGGCATGGCGCTGCTGCTCGGCGCGAGCTACGTCGGCCGCAGCTTCTCCGGCGACAAGGCGCAACTCGTGCCGCTCATCAAGGGCGCGATCGAGCACAAGGGGGCGGCGTTCATCGACGTCATCTCGCCGTGTGTCGCATTCAACAATCACCCGGGCTCGACCAAGAGCTACGAATACGTGCGCCAGCACAACGAAGCGGTCAACCGGCTCGACTTCATCGAGGGCCGTGAGGAGATCACCGCGGACTACGCCGCGGGTGCAGTGGTCGACGTGGTGCAGCACGACGGCTCACGTCTGCGCCTGCGCAAGCTCGCCGAAGACTACGATCCCACCGACCGCATCCAGGCGATGAACTACCTCCAGCAGCGCGCGGCAGCCGGCGAAGTGGTCACCGGTCTGCTGTACGTCGATCCCGACGCCGAGGACCTGCACCGGCACCTCAATACGGTCGACGCCCCGCTCAACCAGCTCGGCGACCGCGAGCTCTGCCCGGGCGCCGTGGCACTCGAACGCATCAACGCGAGCCTCCGGTAGGGCGGCGCTCCTGCGTAACGACCGTTCGTGGTGAGCTCGTCGAACCACGAACGGCGCTGCCCTCGATTCACGGAAAGAGCCTTCCGTCGCTCTCCGTTACCTCTGTTCCTTCCGGCTCGTTTACACTCGCCGGCATAACAAGCTCGTCGAACAACGCTCAGCGCTGAACACCGTCCGGCGCTCACCGGACGCCGTTATCAAGGAGGGCACATGCCGCAACTCAACATCAACGGCAGGAACCATGACGTGCAGGCCGAGCCCGGCACGCCGCTACTCTGGGTCATTCGCGAACAGGTCGGCCTGACCGGCACCAAATTCGGCTGCGGCGTCGCGCAATGCGGCGCGTGCTCGGTTCATCTCAACGGCGAGGTCGTGCGCTCGTGCGTGACGCCGCTCTCGAGCGTTAAGCCCGGCGATCGCATCGTGACGATCGAGGGCCTGTCGCCGACGAGCTCCCACCCGGTGCAGAAGGCATGGGCCGAGCTCGACGTGCCGCAGTGCGGCTACTGTCAGTCCGGACAGATCATGGCCGCGGCGGCGCTGCTCGCGAAGAACAAGAACCCGAGCGATCGCGATATCGACCAGGCCATGACCAACATCTGCCGCTGCGGCACCTACCAGCGCATCCGCGCGGCCGTGCACCAGGCCGCGAAAGCCAAGGCGTAAGGGGGACACATGAAAAACACGCGCCAGATCAGCAATCCGTCCCGCCGCAAGTTCATTCTTTCTTCCGCCGCTGCCGGCGGCGGTCTCGCGATCGGCATGCGCCTTCCGCTCGCGCCGGAAGCGCGCGCCGCGGCCGCCTCGACCGCCGGCACCGAAGTCAATCACTGGGTGGTGGTCAAACCGGACGACAGCGTCGTCATCCGCATCGCGCGCGCCGAGATGGGCCAGGGCACGCACACCGGTCTCGCGCAGCTCGTGGCCGAAGAGCTCGAATGCGACTGGAAAAAAGTCGCGATCGAACCGATCACCGCAGGACAGAACCTCGCGCGGAAGCGCGTCTGGGGGGACATGTCCACGGGCGGCAGCCGCGGCATCCGCGGCTCGCAGAGCTACCTGCTGCGCAGCGGCGCCGCGGCGCGCATGATGCTCGTGCAGGCCGCAGCAGACGAATGGAAAGTACCGGCGAGCGAGCTGACCGTCGCGAACGGCGTGATCACGCACGCCGCGTCGAATCGCTCGACGACCTACGGCAAAGTCGCCACTGCGGCTGCGAAGCTGCCCGCGCCGGATCTGAAATCCATCAAGCTGCGCGATCCGCGGCAATGGAAGATCGCGGGCAAGCCGTTGAAGCGCCTCGACACGCTGCCGAAAGTGAACGGCTCGCAGATGTACGCGATCGACGTGAAGCTGCCCGGCATGCTGAACGCTGCGATCAAGCAGTGTCCGGTGAACGGCGGCAAGCTCGTCTCGTTTGACGAAGCGAAGATCGCCAAGATGCCGGGCGTGAAGCGCGCGGTGAAAGTAGGCGACAACGCCGTCGCCGTCGTAGCCGATACCTGGTGGCACGCGAAGACGGCGCTCGAAGCGTTGCCGATCGTGTGGAACGAAGGCGAAGGCGCGAAAGCATCGACCGCGACGATCGCCGCACATCTGAAGGCGGGTCTCACTTCCGACGACGCCTACGCGGACATCAACGACGGCGACGCGATCAAGGCCTACGCATCGGCCGCGAAGAAGATCGAGGCGGTGTATTCCACGCCGTTTCTCTCGCACGCGTGCATGGAGCCGATGAATGCGACGGTGCGCTACACGCCGGAGCGCGCCGAAGTCTGGGTGCCGACCCAGAACGCCGAAGCGTCACTCGCGGCGCTCTCCAGCGTTTCGGGTCTACCGCTCGCGCAGTGCGAAGCGTATCCGCAGACGCTCGGCGGCGGTTTCGGCCGCCGCGGCGGCACGCAGGATTACGTGCGGCAGGCGACGGCGGTCGCGAAGGAGTTTTCCGGCACCCCGGTCAAGCTCATCTGGAGCCGCGAAGAAGATCAGGCGCATGACTTCTACCGTCCGATCTCGCAGTGCCTGCTTCAGGGCGGGCTCGACGAGCAGGGCAATCTCACGTCGCTGCGCATACGCGTGTCGGGACAGTCGATCAACGCCTATCTCGCGCCTCACAACATCAAGGACGGCAAGGACCGGCGCCAGCTCCAGGGCCTGTGGAAGACGCTCGATGGCGACGCGCAGATCGGCTACACCGTGCCGAACCTCCGCACCGAGTACGCCATGCGCAACACCCACATCCCGGTCGGCCCGTGGCGGGGCGTCAACACCAACCAGAACGGCGTGTACCTCGAGTGCTTCATCGAGGAGTGCGCGCGTGCCGCCGGCAAGGACTCGGTCGAATTCCGGCGTGCGCTCATGAAGAACCATCCCAAGCACCTCGGTGTGCTCGACGCCGTGGCGGAAAAGGCGGGCTGGGGCAAGCCGCTGCCCAAAGGCGTGTATCGCGGCGTCGCGCAGTTCATGGGCTACGGGAGCTACTCGGCGGCGGTCGCCGAAGTCTCGATGCAGGGCGGGAAGGTGCGCGTGCACCGCATGGTGCTCGCACTCAACTGCGGTCACGCCGTCAATCCGGACCAGATCGCGGCGCAGGTGGAGGGCTCGGTCGCGTACGGCTTGAGCGCGGCGTTCTATGGCGAGCTGAACGTGGACAAGGGCCGCATCGTCGAGACGAACTTCCACAACTATCCGATCATGCGGCTCGCGGAGTTTCCGAAAGTCGAGACGGTCCTCGTGCCGACTTACGACTTCTGGGGCGGCGTCGGCGAGCCTACGATCTGCGTGGTGTCGCCGTCGGTCATGAACGCGATCTATGCGGCGACCGGCAAACCGGTGCGGAGCCTGCCGCTCAAGAACCTGAACCTCGTTTAGCCGCCCCTCACCCTACCCCTCTCCCCGCGTGCGGGGAGAGGGGTTATCTGCGGACACCCGGCGATTCGATCGGGAGGCCGTACGCACGCCAGGCGAGAAAGAGCTCCAGCTCGACGAGCTCGCGCGCGCCGTACTCGGGCATCTCCGCGCGCAGGCCCGAGTAGCACGCGCGCAGCCGCCGCTGGAGCGAGCCGAAAGTCTGCCACTCGAGCCGATAGCCCGGCCATCCGGTCGGATGACCCTGGCTTACCTTTTCGTTATAGAGCGTGCGGCCCCAGTTGCGGTCGTGGCAATGCGCGCAGGAGAGGTTCATCTGCCCGAGCCTGCGGTAATAACGCTCACGACCGCGCTCGAAATCGCGCGCATTGTGTATGTCGATGGAGACCGCCATCGGCATGCCGCGCGACTGGTGCGTCACGTACGCGGACAGCGACAGCAGCGCGTCGGATTCCAGCGGCAGCGGCTCTGCGCGCTGATGGCGCGCCCGGCAGATGTTGACGCGATCGGACAGATTCACGAGCCGCGCCGCGCCGGGATCGCTGCGTGGATAGCGCGTCGCGACGCCTTTCATGCTCTTCGACGCGTCCGCGTGGCAGTCGGCACAGGCTTTCGCCGCAGCGTGCGGCGGCTCGCGCCACAGCCGCTCGCCGCGCGTCACCCACAGCATGCCGGGATTCTCGAAGGCGTCCGCCTGCATCGCGCGCACATCGGCGCTGACGAACTCGCTGCCCTGTTTGAGCTCGCCGCGGGCAATCGGCCGCTCGGCTGCGTCAGCGACCGAAGCCATCACGCACACCATTGCGACCGCGAGTCCGAGCCTCATGCCGGGCGCGTGACGGCCGCGCGCGAGGCGAACAATACGAACGCGGCAACGGCAAACGCCGCACCGGCGAAAAACGTTACCGGTGCGCCGAACGCATCCCATAGCGCGCCCGCAACGACGCTCGCGACGAGCATCGCGACGCCGCTCGCGAGATAGAACACCCCGAACGCCGTGCCGCGCAGTTCTCCCGGCGCGTTGGCGGCGATCAGCGCGGCGAGCACGCCTTGTGTCATACCCATGTGCAGGCCCCACAGCGCGACGCCGACACCCGTCGCGGCGAGCCCGGGCGACATCGCGAGCACGATATCCGCGCCGACCAGCACGGCCAGACCGGCCGCGAGCAGCGCCATCGGCGCCACGCGATCCGCGAGCCGGCCCATGGGATATGCGGTCGCGGCGAATACGAGATTCATCAGAACGAGCACGAGCGGCGCATACGCGTCCGGCAGTCCCTGCTGCTGGGCACGCAGCAGCAGAAACGCTTCGCTGAATCGCGCCAGCGTGAAGACGGCGCCCGCGAGCACCGCCCACCAGTACGCGACAGGCAGCGTCTTCACGACTTCCAGTCTGAGCGGCGGCCGCACGGCGACGCCGCCCTGCGCGCGCTCGGCCTCACGGATGCCGAACGCGAGCAGCGCAACCGACGCGACGCCCGGAATCACGGCGACCCAGAACACCGAGCGGAAATCCCCGGCGAAAGCGAGCATGAGCGCGATCGCCAGCAACGGTCCGAGGAACGCGCCGATGGTATCGAGCGACTGGCGTAGCCCATAGGCCGCGCCGCGAATCTCCGCCGGCGTGAGATCCGCGATCAGCGCATCGCGGGGCGCGCCGCGTATGCCCTTGCCGATGCGGTCCATGAAACGCGCGACGAACACCCAGTGGACACTCACCGCGAGCGCGAAGAGCGGCTTCGACAGCGCGCCGAGGCCGTAGCCCGCCACCGCCAGCGGTTTGCGCCGGCCGATGTAATCGCTGAGCGCGCCGGAGAACACGCGCACGATGAGCGCTGTCGCTTCCGCGACGCCTTCGACGATACCCACCGCGAACGCCGACGCGCCGAGGCCTGTCACCATGAACACCGGTAGCAGGCTGTGGATCATCTCGGACGAGACGTCCATCAGCAGGCTCACGAAGCCGAGGATCCAGACGCCGCCGGGAATGCGCGCGGTCGTGCGCGCCTGCGCGGTCATGCGCGGTGCCGCGCGCGCGCCGCGCTCATCTCACGTAACGACGGTGATCGTCGCGCGTTCGCTGCCGCGCTCGCCGGCGTCGTCGACCCACTCGAACACGAGCTCTCCCGTCGCCTCCGCCCGCATGAAGAACTGCAGGTAGGGATTCGCGGCGATGCCGGAGCCCAGCTCCGCGCGGAACACCTCTGCGCCGTTGTAGCGGCAGACGAGCGAATTGATCACGTTCTTCGGAATCGGCCGGCCCATCACGTCGAAGCGGAAGCCGGTCTCCATCGGATGCTGGATCGCGAGCCGCACCTGCACGAGCTCGCCGCGCTTTACTTCCGGCGGCACTTGTATGCGCGCTACCGCCATGTCGCGGCTCTGGAAAGCAAGCTCATCGTCACGTCGCGTCCAGACAGGCGGTCTCGGTCACTTCGACCTCGGCCGAGCCGGACCACCACGAGCCGTCGGACGCCTGCGCCAGCACGACCAGGCGCTGCGTGCCGTTCAGGCGCACGCGCGTCGAGATCTCCGCACGGCCGCAATGCGGATTGAGATGGAACGCCGCGATGTGCGGCCGCGGATTGCGGCCCGAGAGGATGTGAATCGTCTTCACGTAATCGCGCTCGGTCATCGCGCTCTCGACGCGCACTTTCAACGGTACCGAATGCCCGTTGTCGGCGAGGCGGGGAATCTCGAGCGTGACGCGGCCGGGCTGCACGCTCGCATCGCCGGTCAACTTCGCGATCAGCGGCTCCAGCGGCTGGGCCGCGAGCTGAGCGCCGGCGACGCGCACGTGCGCCGCCACCACGCCCGCTGCGGCGGCGGCCAGGAAACGTCGTCTCGAGCAGCGTGCCATGTTCAGTTCAGCGTCCGGAGGTACGCGATCACGTCTTCGATCTCCTGCGCGGTCAGGATCGGTCTGCCGCGGTAGCCCTGTGCGACCTCGTTCAGGCTCCCGGTTCGATAATACGCCGGCATCGCCGCCTCGCGGTTTGCGAGCGTCGGATCGACGATCCGCAACCGCATCTGTCCGGCGCTCAGCCGCTTCGCAATACCGGCAAGCGGCGGGCCGACGTTACCCATGAAGCGCAACCCGGGTTCCGGGAGCGCGTGGCAGAAGAGGCAGTTCGCCTCGCGGCCGGTGACGATCTCGCGGCCGCGGCGTGCGTCGCCGGGCGCTTTCGTGAGCGGCTCCGGAATCGTATCGTTTTCGACGCGGGGGACTGTCACCATTTCCGCGGCTGGGAAATGGGCACTGTCACCGCTTTGCAGGCTGTTGGGCTGCGCTGGATGCTGCGGCGCCCCGCATGCCGCAATGCCTGCACACGCGAGAACTGCGCCGAGCGCGCGCGGGAGAGCCCCGGTCATGATGCTAGAGCCAGTACTCCCACAGCCGCGCCGCCCATTCCCGGGTGCGCTCCGACAGGGGACGCCGCTCCCATGCGTCGCGGTCGATCGGCACCGAGCGCGCGAGATCGCGCTCGAACAACGCCTCCATCTCCTGCCCGAACTTCCAGCCCATGATGACCGCGTTCAGCTCCTGATTGTGCAGGAAGCTGCGCCAGTCGAGATTGCTCGAGCCCACGGTGGACCACACGCCGTCGATCACGATCGTCTTCGCGTGCAGCAGCGCCTCCTGACGCTCGTAGATCTTCACGCCTGCCGTCAGCAGCTCTGAATAGTGCGCGCGGCCCGCATGGAATACCGCCCAGAAGTCGGTATACGAAGGCAGCAGCAGCTTCACGTCCACCCCGCGCGCGGCCGCCGCCTTCAGCGCCTCGATCGTCTGCGCGTCGGGTACGAAATAGGCCATCGTGATGTGAATCGAGGCTTGCGCGTACGCGATCGCGGAGAGCACCGATACGTAGATCGCCGGCCCGCTGTCGCCGGGACCGCTCGCGATGATGCGCACCGGGTGATCGCCCGCGCGCGCCAGCGCCGGAAACCAGTCTTTCTGCGGCAGCGCCGGACCTTTCTGGCTCGCCCACGTGTCGAGGAAAATCCGCTGGAGCTGCGCCACCCCGGGGCCTTCGATGCGTACGTTGGTATCGCGCCAGCCGACCGAGCGCGGCCCGCGCGAGCCGGATGCGCGCACCCCATCGCGCGAGGCGCGTGCGGCCCTGCGGGACGACGGCGAAGACCCGCTCGAGTACACGTCGCTGATGTTGATGCCGCCGGTAAATGCAATGCGGCCATCGACGATCACGGCCTTGCGGTGATTGCGGTTGTTGAGTCGCCACGGGCTGCGCGCCCGTAACGGATTCACCGGGTTGTACTCGACCACACGCACGCCGCCGTCGCGCAGGCGCTTGAAGTAGGCGGGCGCGGTATCGATGCAGCCGACGCTGTCGTACATCAGGTTCACCGCGACACCCTGCGCGGCTTTCTGGAGCAGCAGCTCCGCGAACTTGTGGCCGACTTCGTCGTCCTCGATGATGTAGAACTCGACGTTCACATGGTCGCGGGCGTCCGCGATCGCCTGAAAGAGCGCGCGATAAAACGACGGCCCGTCCACCAGCAGCGACGCCGCGTTGCCGAGCGTGAGCGGCGCACCCGAGACCGCCTCCTCGATCGCGACGTGGCGGGCAAGAACATCCGAGCCCTTGCCGAGCCGCTCGAGAACGCGCTGAGCGCGCTCCGGCGGAAGCGTGCCGCGCGCGCCGACGAGCGTCGCCGTCGTACCCTCGGCCTGAGGCCGCACCCACGGGTGGACCTCCGGCAGCGTCGCACAGCCGGCGAGGCATGCCGCGGCCGCTATGGCGATTGCGAACCGCATTCAATCGTCAGTGCCGCGCGGTCGAAGGGTCGAAAAACATCCCCATCCTACCTTCCCCCTGAGGGGGAAGGGGATACCCGCCTTCGCGGGAATGACGCCCATCAGCGCTTAACTTTTCTTGGGCACTCGCCAGAGATACACGGTCGAGCTGCCGACGCTCACTTTCTGCTCGGGCGCCCAGTCGCCCATGTCGAAGGCGTGCGAGACGATGCGGGTGCCGGGCTTGAGCTCCTTCAGGAGCTTGGGCTTCAGCTTCTCATTGAGCCGCGGCAGCAGGTAGAGCGTGACCACGGTCGCTTCGCTGATGTCCGCTTCGAACAGATCGTTCTCGATGAAGCGCGCCTTGTCCGTCACCTTCTCGGCTTGCGCGCGGGCATTCGCTTCCTTGATGCGCTGCGGATCGATGTCGATCCCGACGGCGCGTGCGCCCTTCTTGGCGGCGGCCACCACGATGCGCCCGTCGCCGCAACCGAGGTCGTAGACGACGTCCTTCGGCGTCACCTTCGCGACCTCCAGCATCTTGTTGATGACCTCCTCGGGCGTAGGCACGAACACGACGTCCGGGTTGCGACGCGTTGGTGCGCTCGTGGCCTGCGCGAGGATCGTCCGCGCATTCTCGTTCGCGCGGGCAATACCGGCCGCGCCCAACGCGGCAAGCGCGCTGATGAATTGTCTGCGATGCATAGGGGAAAGCTCCTGGATGAGTGCGGCGGGAAGCTTAACTGAAAACAGGGACGGACAGCTTTTTCACTATGAGAAACAGTGTGCGTCGCCGTTTCACGGGACGCGGACGGCGTTCATGCGCGCGAGCAGCACCTGCGTGCGGCGCTGGAGGTATGGGGTGCTTTCGCCCCGGCCGTAGCGGCGCGGGCTCGGAACCATCGCGGCAAGCCGCGCCGCCTGTTCCGGCGTGAGCGCCGCGGCGGTCGTGCCGAAGTGATAGCGCGCGGCCGCCTCGGCACCGAACACGCCGTCGCCCCATTCGATCACGTTCAGGTACAGCTCCAGGATGCGGCGCTTGTCCATGATGAGCTCGATCATCACGGTAATCGCAGCCTCCTGGGCCTTGCGCCACCACGCGCGCTCTCCGGTGAGGAACAGGTTCTTCGCGAGCTGCTGGGTGATGGTCGAGCCCCCGGCGACGACTTCGCCCTCGCGCAGGTTCTTCTCGTACGCCTTGCGAATGCCCTCCCAATCGAAGCCGTCGTGCTGCATGAAGCGCGCATCCTCGGCGGCGACGACCGCGCGTTTGAGGTAGGGAGAGATCGAACGATACGGCACCCACTGGTAATAGGCCCTGGCAGACGGCCGTTCCTCCTGCATGCGCTCGACGCGCGTGCGCATGAAGGCGGTCGATTCCGGCTCGTACACCGACCAGTACCAGACGCAGGCGAAGAACCAGAACTGGACGAGCGTGAGCGTGATGAGCGCGAGCAGCACGGCGCGCCAGGCGACGCGCCAGAGGAACCTCACGAGCGACCGGCGCGCAAAGCGGCGATCACGCCGCGGGTCTGCGGGCGCACGCCGCGCCACACGAAGAACGATTCCGCGGCCTGCTCCACGAGCATCCCGAGACCGTCCGCGCACTCGGCGCCTGCGCGTGCGGCGAGCGTCATGAACGGCGTCGTGCGGCCATACAGCATCTCGTAGCCGAGCGCGCCCTCGGCAAAGACGCTGCCGGGAAGCGCCGGCATGTCTCCGGCGAGACCGGCGGAGGTCGCGTTGATGACGACGTCGAATGCACGGCCGCCGAGCGCGTCGTAGCCGGCAGGTGCGAGAAGCGCGGCCGCCCGCCCGTACACGCGGCGGAAGTGCTCGCACAACTCGACCGCCTTCGACACCGTACGATTCGCGACGACGAGCGCCGCCGGCCCTTCGTCGAGCAGGGGGCCGCACACACCGTAGGACGCGCCGCCGGCGCCCATCAGCAGAATGCGCTTGCCCGAAAGCGCGCAGCCGAGGTTCACCGCGAGATCTCGCACGAGACCGACGCCGTCGGTGTTGTCGCCCCGGATCGCGTCCGGCTCCAGCACGAGCGTATTGACCGCCCGCGCATGCTGCGCGCGCTCGCTGTGGACGCTGCACAGCGCGAATGCGCGATGCTTGAACGGCAGCGTCACGTTCATTCCGCGTCCGCCTGCAGCGCGGAAACGCTCGACGACGCGTTCGAAGTCGTCGAGCGCCGAGAACACCGCCTCGTACGCGATGTCCTGGCCGGTGTCGCGGGCGAACCGCGCGTGGATGAGCGGCGACTTGCTGTGAGCGACCGGGTTGCCGATGACGGCGTAGCGATCGGTCATACGGCTACTCGGAAACGAAGCGGTCGCCCGTGGTGAACGTCCAGGTGCGCGTGATGTGCAGGATATCGACGTCCTTGGCGATATCCGGTGGAAATGGCGCGAACGGCGCCGAGAGCTCGACGATGCGACGCGCGCCGTCGTCGAGCACCTTGTGGCCGGACGAACGGTTGATGCTCACCTCTTCCACCGAGCCGTCGGAGCGTATCGCGACGGTTACGAGAAGGCGTCCGTGCAGCCGCTGATCGCGCGCGCCCTGGGGATAGTTGAGATCGCCGACGCGCTCGATCTTCTGGCGCCAATCCTCGACGTAGCGCGCGAAACGCGTCTCCTGCGTGCGCGAGCCGATGAAGCGCCGCCGCGGGCGCTCCTGGTAAGCCTGCCAGTCCCGCGAGATCTTCGCCTCGAGCCGCGCCAGCTCCAGGCTGCGCTGCATGATGTCGGCCGCGCTCGGCTGCGGTTTGACCTCCGCTTCCGCGGTCGGCGCAGGCTTGACCGGCTCCGCCGTCTCGATCGGCGCTTTCGCCTGCTGCTGCGTCATCACCTGCCGCGCCTCCCGCTCGAGCTGCTCGACCCGCCGCAGCGCGAGCTTCACGTCGGCATCGGTCTTCTGCTCGGGCACTGCCGGCAGCGGGGTCGATGCACGGCGCTTTTCGTCGGTGTTGCCGCCGCCGTCCAGGTTCACCTGCGCCTGCGCGTCGGCGACGACCGGTTTCGTAGTCGACTTCGCGTTGACGAGCACCACCTCGAGCGACTGGTTCGGGATCTCCGGCTTGGGCTTGGCCGGCAGCGTGAACCCGACGCCGAAGATCACCGCAAGGTGCAACAGGAATGACGCGATGAGCGCGGTGCGCATGCGCTCCGTCATCTCGAATGCGCCGGTGGGACGGTCGCGCCCGCCGAAGCGCCGCTCGAGCCGTGCCACGCGCGCTTCGAGGTTGGCGACCGCGGCCCGCCACCGCGTGTGGCGCCCATGACGCGCGCGACGCGGCAGAAAAACCACTCTGGATGAACGCTTTAGCGCCATCCGCTCATTGTACCGTGCCGATCGCCTCCTCCCGCACCACGGCCTCGAACTCCGCGTGGAACGTGAGATCGAGGAGGTCGATTTTCGACAGCGACAGGCGCACGCGCGCGCCCGACTCCACGCGCGGCAGCGACGGCACGCGCGCAACGAGCGGCACCGCGTCGAAGCGGCACAGGTTCTCGCGCAGCACGGTCGCTTCGACGGTATCGATGCCCTCCTGAAGGAACCAGCGCAGACACCAGTACCGTTCCATGGCGCGCTGGAAGTCGTTGTAGACGTCGTACGCCGACTCGAACTCGCGCATGACCGCGGGCAGGCGCTCGTCCTTCGGCCCGTACACCGCGGCCTCGCCGCGCGCGAGCGCGATGAGCTGCCGCTGATTCACGAGATCCACGTAGCGGCGCAGCGGCGAGCTCGCCCATGCGTATTGCTCGACGCCGAGACCGGCGTGCTCGGAGGGCACGGTGCTCATTCTCACCTTGCCTGCGCTCTGCACGCGATAGATGGCCGCCCTGCCGCTCGTCGAGAGCTCGCGTCCCCAGGTGCTGTTCACCAAGATCATGAGCTCCGAGACGATCTTGTCGATCGGGGTGCCGCGGCGGCGGGGCAGGATCTGCACGCGGTCGTTCTCGATGCGAAAGACGTATTCCGGCCGCTGCTCGCCTTCGGGCGCGTCGCCGCGGCGCGCGAGCTCCAGATGACGCACCCATCGCCACAGCCGCGAGAGCGGTGCGGCGTAAGCATGATCGACCGCGCCCGACGCGATGTTGTCCTCGGTGAACGCAGGCTCCAGCGCGTCGTGCCGCAGGTTCTCGGCGATGCGCACGCGCTCGACGCGCGTTTCCTGTCCGGCGACTTCGTGCGCGGGCGTCAGCTCGACGTAATGCGACAGCGCGGGGCATTCGCGACCCGCGGTGAGCGTGTAACGCCCGATCAACTCCGGGGGCAGCATCGTGATCTTGCCGCCGGGGAAATAAACCGTGGAGAGCCGCGCGCGCGCCGCCTGATCGAGCTCGGATTCCGCCGGAATGCCGAGCGCGGGCGCGGCGATGTGAATGCCGATGCGCGTGTTGCCGTTTTCGAGCACCGTCACGGAAAAAGCATCGTCGATCTCGGTGGTAGAGACGTCGTCGATGCTGAACGCGGCGACAGCGGCAAGCGGAAGGTCCTCGGGCGGCGTGCTCTCGACCGGCACGTTGAAGCCGACGCCGCGCGGGAAGTGCTCGAACAGGAAACGATTCAAGTGGTAGTCATGCGTCGAAGGAAGCCCGCCGCAACGTTCGATCACGCGCGCTGCAGTGAGCTTCAGCGCTGCGCTCGCCTCCTCGAGCGCTTTCCATTCCACGCTGTTCCTGTCGGGCTTGTACAGCAGCATGCCCAGCACCGGCCGAAACGCTTCGGGCAGCTCACCCGCCGCGAGCCGGTCCACGTAGTCTTTCTTCTGCAGCGCCTGCTTCTGCTTGCGCTCGACGCTCGCGAGCGCGGCCTTGAGCGCATCCTCCGGTGCCGCCTTGTAGCGACCGCGGCCGCGCTTGTAGAAGTACATCGGGGCGCCATGCAGCCTGAGCAGCACGGCCGCCGACTCGACCGGCGTCGCCGCGCGACCGTAGTAATCGTGCGCGAGCCGCTCGTAGTCGAATTCCTCGCCTGCCGAGCATTCCCACAGGAAGTCGAGCTCGAGCTCGTCCGCCGCGCGCTGGGCCTGCGGCAGGAAATCGGCAATGCCCGGCTGGTCGAAACGAAACAGCACCGCCGAGGCTTTGACCTTCGAGCGCTTGCCGTGCGGCGCTTCGACCTGCAGCGTAGTGCCGTTATCGGCGAGGACGGCGCCGACCTTGAGCGTGCCCTCCTCTTCGTACAAGACGTTCATGCGCGCTCAGCCGCGGACAGCGCAGAAGGCGAGCGCCCGATCGATGTAGCGGTCGAAGTCGCCGAACCCGTGATCGCCGCCGGGTTCCACGATCTGTTCGCAACCGCGGTATTGTTCGACTGCATCCCGATAATCCAGCACCTCGTCACCGGTGCGCGTAATGAGCAAATAGCGTGCGGGCGTCACCGCCGGCACTTCCAGCGCCCTCAGCTCTTCGAGATGTTTGGGTGTGAATTCGTATTCAGTACCGGTATAGAGGTTGCGCTGCCGGCCGACCGCCTGAACCAGCAGCTCGTAGGGGCGCACTGCCGGGTTGACGAGCACGGTGCGTGAGCCATGGCGCTCCGCCAGCCAGGTCGCATAGAAACCGCCGAGCGAGCTTCCGATCAGCGCCGGCGGTTCAGTCGCTGTGGTCACGAGCCGCTCGAGCAGCGCGATCGCTTCCGAAGGCCTGTGCGGCAGCTCCGGGCAGGCGAATTCGCCGCCGCGGCCGAGCTCGGCCATGCGCTTTGCTACGAGCCCCGCCTTGTGCGACCGCGCGGAGCTGTTGAAGCCGTGGATGTAGATGAGCATGTGATGGGCTGGCGCAAGAGGTGACGGGGTGACGAAGTAACGGGTGATGGAGTGACCGGGTGACCGGGTGACGGAGTGCTGAGGTAGCGTCGCACAGCGCACCACGTCACTGCATCACTGCATCACTGCGTCACCGTAGCTTTCTGGCGATCGCCAGCAGCGTCATATCGCCCATGCGCGGACCGATGAGCGAAAGGCCGATCGGGCAGCCGTTCAATTTTCCGAGCGGCAGGTTGATCTGCGGCAGGCCCGCGAGGCCTGCGAGGCAAAGGAGCGTCAGAGCGCGCGCGCGAAAGTCCTCGGTCGCGTGCGGGTCGGCATTGCGCAGCGGTGCGATGTCCGGCACGGTCGGCAGCACGAGCACGCTGTCGGTGCCGAGCAGCGCATCCATGCGCGCCGCAATGTGCTCACGCTTCGCACGCGCGGGCGCTGCATCCTGCGGCTCGATCGTGGATGCCCACTGCATGCGCTGGCGTATGCCCGGCCCGAGGTTCGGCTGTGTTTCGCGCACCCACGCACCGTGCTGCGCCCAGATCTCGGAACCCTGAATCAGGCGAAACACGTCGAGCCACTGGCCCAGACCCTCGCTGCTCACGGTCACGCCTTCGGGCTTTCCCACGAGTGCGGCGACGCGTTCGAGCGCCGGCTGAAGCGCAGCGGTCGCCGCAGCACCCGCGATGTCGAAGGCATCCTCCGCGAGCAGCAGTCGCGCGGGCAGCGTGTCGTCGGGCTCTTCGCCGAGGAGCACTGCGCCAACACGCTGCATCACCTGCGGATCGCGCGCGAACCAGCCGGCGGTATCGAGACTGGAGGCAAGCGGGCACGCACCCTCGAGCGCGATTCGGCCGTGCGTCGGGCGCATCCCGTAAATGCCGCAGAAGCTCGCCGGCGCGCGAACCGAGCCGCCGGTATCGCTGCCCAGGGCGAAATCGACGAGGCCGCCGGCAACCGCGGCCGCCGAGCCGCTCGACGAGCCGCCGGGTATGCGCCCCGACGCGTTGACGTTGATCGGTGTGCCGTAGTGCGCGTTCTCGCCGTTCAAACTGAAGGTGAGCTCGTCGGTATGCGTCTTCCCCACCATGTCGGCGCCCGCGTCCAGAAGCTGCTGCACGACAGGCGCGGTCCGCGACGCCGGCGGGTGCGTGCGCAGCCAGTCGGGGCTGCCGAAGCCGGTGCGGTGTCCCGCGATGTCGTAAATGTCTTTCGCGCCGAACGTGAGGCCGGAGAGCGCGCCTTCGCGCGTATGCCGCAGCGTAACGTGCGTGTGCCGGCAGAACGCGCCGAGCTGGTCGCGTTCGAGTATGTCGAGTTCCATGAGCACCTCGTCGGTCGTCGTTCAGTTCGCCGGCACGGTGCGCGAAGCCGCCCATTCGCGCAGCGATGCGACGTGCTCCGCCATCACGATAGACAGCGGCCGCGTACGCGCGATTTCCATGCGGACGTGTCCGCTCGTGATCGGTTCGTTCTTCGCCAGCGCTTCATACATGCCGGCGACGATCGCCTGTTCGATCTCGGCGCCGGAATAGCCTTCCGTCAGCGCGGCCAGACCCTCGACGTCGAAGCCGTCGGCGGCGAGGCCGCGCTTCGCGAGATGGATGCGGAAGATCTCGGCGCGCGTGGCTGTGTCGGGCAGATCGACGAAGAAGATCTCGTCGAAGCGGCCCTTGCGCAGGAGCTCGGGCGGGAGCTGCGATACGTCGTTTGCGGTGGCGACGATGAACACGCGTTTCTTGCGTTCGGCCATCCACGTGAGCAGCGTGCCGAGCAGCCGCCGCGAAAGCCCGCCGTCGGTGCTGCCGCTCGAGTCGGCGGCAAGACCCTTTTCGATCTCGTCTATCCACAGCACGCACGGCGCCATCGCTTCGACCTGCTTCAGCGACTCGCGAAGGTTGCGCTCGGTCTCGCCCTGAAACTTGTTGTAGAGCACGGCGAAGTCCAGTCTCAGCAGCGGCAAGTGCCAGGTTCCGGCGACTGCTTTGGCAGCGACGCTCTTGCCGCTTCCCTGCACGCCCAGCAGCAGCACGCCCTTCGGCACATCCACCGCCGGCTGCGCGTGCGTCGCGGAGAACGCGGCGCGCCGGACCCCGAGCCAGCGCTTCAGGTTCGCGAGGCCACCGACATCGGCAAAGCTGCCGGCATCGACCTGGTACTCGAGCAGCCCCGCCGCGCCCACCGATTCGTGCTTGAGCTCGAGCGCGCGCCTGACGTCCTCGAAAGTGATCGCGCCGTCGTCGTGCAGCGCCTGGCGGATCAGCCGCTGGGCGTCTTCTTCGCACATGCCCGCGAGGTGCTCGGCAAGCGCATCGAGCGCTTCCATGTAGCCGCGCAGCCGCTTGCCGCTGGCCGCCTCGTATCGCTTCGCCTCGTCCACGATCAGCTGCCGCATGCGCCCGCGGTCCGGGAGCGCGAGCACGAAACGCGCGGCGAGACGCTTCAAGTCCTGCGGCAGATCCAGCGCCGGGCTCACCATCACCAGGGTGCGTGCGGTTTCGTCGAAATCCTGCGCGATCTCCTTGATTAGCCGCACGTTGACCGGATCGACGAGATAGGGCTGGGCGTCGAGCAGAACGTAGACGCCGCTCTGGGCGGTCTTATCGATGTGCCGCAGCGCCTGGCGGAATTCGGTCGTATCCGGTATCGGAGCACCGCGGCCAAGTCGTCGAAGGCCGTCGGCGATCGTCCACGTGAAGCACGCCCAGTGCTCGAGCTTGCACGCGTTATCGATCATCTCGAGGATGCGGCGCTCCTCGTTGGTCTCGACCAGAACGAGGGGAAACCGCGATTTGACGATCAGGATCAGATCGCCGACGGTGTTCATGCAGATGCTTCGAGCGTGCGCAGAAGCTTCTCGTGTATGCCGCCGAAACCCCCATTGCTCATGACGACCACGTGGTCGCCCTCGCGGCTCTCCGCGGCAATCGCGGCGACGAGCGTATCGATATCGCGATGCACCGCGGCTTTCTCGCCGAGCGGCTCGAGTGCCTGCGCGGGGTCCCACGTGAGCCCGCCGCTGTAGCAGTACACGCGATCCGCGTCTTCGAGGCTGCCGGGCAGCGCGAGCTTCATGACGCCGAGCTTCATCGTGTTCGAACGCGGCTCGACGACGGCGAGAATGCGCGCGCCGTTCACGACGCTGCGCAATCCCGCGAGCGTCGCCTGGATCGCGGTCGGATGGTGCGCAAAGTCGTCGTAGACCGTGACACCGCGCGCAACGCCGCGCACTTCCATGCGGCGCTTGACGCTTTCGAACCGCGTCAGGGCGTCGATCGCAACCTTCGGCGGAACGCCCGCATGCCTCGCCGCGGCGATCGCGGCCAGCGCATTCGAGCGGTTGTGGGCGCCGACGAGATTCCATCTGAGCGAGCCGCACGCGTGCCCTTCTACAAAAATCTCGAAGGCGCCGTTCGTGTGAGGCTCTGCCGCACGCCAGCCTTCCTCGGTATCGAACCGCTCGACCGGCGTCCAGCATTCGCGCGCAATCACCCGCTCGAGCGCCGGTTCGCGCGCATTGGTCACGATGAGCCCGTTCGACGGCAGCGTCCGCACGAAGTGATGGAACTGCGTTTCGATCGCGGCGAGATTCGGAAAGATGTCGGCGTGGTCGAACTCCAGATTGTTCAGGACCGCGGTGCGCGCCGGGTAGTGCACGAACTTCGAGCGTTTGTCGAAAAACGCGCTGTCGTATTCGTCCGCCTCGATCACGAAGAACGGCGTGTCCGAAGCGCGCGCCGAGACGCCGAAATTGAGCGGCACGCCGCCGATCAGGAACCCGGGACGCAGTCCCGCGTGCTCGAGGATCCACGCGAGCATCGAGCTCGTCGTCGTCTTGCCGTGCGTGCCCGCCACCGCCAACACCCAGCGGCCGCGCAGCACGTGCTCGCGCAGCCACTGCGGACCCGACGTGAATGGCGCGGCTGCATCGAGGATCGCCTCCATCAGCGGATTGCCGCGCGTGATCACATTGCCCACGACGAAGAGATCGGGTTCGATCGCGAGCTGATCGGCGCCGTAACCTTCGATCAGCCTGATGCCCTGCTCTTCGAGCTGCGTGCTCATCGGCGGATAGACGTTGGCGTCGCAGCCGGTGACGGTATGCCCCGCCGCGCGCGCGAGGACGGCAAGGCCGCCCATGAACGTGCCGCAGATACCGAGGATGTGGATGTGCATGAACCGAGGCGGGTGATTGGACGTACCGAGCGGCGAATTATAGCGGGCGCATCACGCCATCCCGGCTGCGGAGGCTTTGCGCATGCGCGTCAACAATTCAGCGCGCGGCTCGTTTCTCCTCAGGGGAGGAGGTGCTCGTGGAAACACGCCTGACGCTGGCGCCGGGTCAGAACGGCACGAAGAAACTGCTCGCCACCTATGGGGAGCGCCTGGTTTGCGTCCGCTACCGGTACGACGCCGAGCGCCAGGTGCGCCACAAGACCGTGGAAATCATTGTCGAGACGGCCCCATGGAAGCCGCGCGCGCGCAATCTGCGCCCTGCGGCCACCGATCTCGTCGGCGTGCGAATCGGATTCGCGGAGGCGGCATTGCGCGAGCAGATCAAACGTGCCGGTGGCATCTGGCGACCGCGTCAGCGGCTGTGGGAAATCGACCGACAGACCGTACGCGAGCTGAACCTGTACGATCGGGTGATATGTGACGGCCGGTGGTAGGAAAGTATCTGCATTTGGATATACGAGCGCAGATGTAGATATCTACATCCGCAGATTTGTCTCTACCTGTAGATGGGTTTACGCTCGTTACACTTTTGTCTATTACTTGTTGGGCATCATGACATCCGCCGCCGCAGCCCCATTTTGGCGTCGCCTCTTTCGGCGAGACCCTCCACATATCTATCTTGGACAGTTGACGGTCGCGCCGCGCACAGATCTCCTTCGTCTGCTGGAGGGCTCCGGTTCAAGCGTCGCGCGAGACACCGATCTGCGCACCTATCTGGCCGATTGGCTGCAGTTGCCGAAAGCATCCTCGGCTGAGTCCGCGCGCGACTCGGACCTGGCATTGGATGTTCTGGTGAAGCGCTATCGCCTAGGCCAACTGATGGTAGGCGACCCAATCCCGGTGGTGTTCTGGCGGCCCATGGTTGAGATCACGTCTCGCGCGTACTTCTTGAAATCTGGCAAAGATTTCCTGACGATCGAGGTAAGACACAGAATGCCTTGGCGGCAGTACCTGAGGCGTCTATCGCTGCGTTTCTGGTTTTCGCCTTCACCCGCAGCCACGAAGGAAGACATGCAGTTGCTGCTCGGAGAGGCGCTCCTGAAGGTCATTGGTAAGCTGAAGGCCCGGGTATAGCCGATGATGCCCAACTGTAGTTCGAGCGGACGCGTTTCAGCGCGCCTTGTGCGCGTTGAGTTGCGCCGCTCAACATATCGTTAGACGACATCCTATGGATGCCGAGGTCGTGAAAATCACAGCAGAGCGTTCGTGTCACGCCCTACTGCCGAACGAGATCCTTGTGGTGTTTCCGGAGCCGAACGGCTCCAGGATACGTCTACGCGACCAGCTACGATTTCAAAACCTCGCGCTCGATTCCAACGTTCGGTGACGAACCTCACCCAAAACACAGAGATCGAGGTTTTTATCGCATCAAACAACGTTCACGACACGCGCCTTCCAATGCGGCATGGCGGCTCTCGCACGCCAACACCCGAGCGTCTCCACAGCCCATGACACATGCGCGTAGGCGCAACACGTCGTCTAACCTCAGTTCGAGCGGACGCGTAGCAAGCTGCGCTTGCTGGCGCCGCTCAACATGTTGTTAGACCGCTCCAGCGGATTCAGACCAATAGCACTAGCTCACAGTAGCAATAAGTCTTTTA
>Ga0196977_1000327_pt1 | contig 26641 bp, 30 predicted proteins | sample S3v_1013CmetaG_FD_148634 | JGI IMG/M metagenome (GOLD analysis project Ga0196977, IMG submission 148634) | Soil microbial communities from Anza Borrego desert, Southern California, United States - S3+v_10-13C | ecosystem: Environmental > Terrestrial > Soil > Desert | place: USA: California... | reverse complement strand
GTGAAGACCTGCTGCAGGCGCTCAAGGCCGCGGGCATTCCGTGCGCGCCGGTGAACACCGTCGCCGAGTACGTGAGCGACGCGAGCCTGGAAAAGGCGGGTGTGCTCGACCGTGTGCGCATTCCGGAAGTGGAGGAGGCGCTCCTCGCGGGCGCGCTGTTCGGCGCCGATTTCCTGCCGAAGAACCGCCGCGCGCCGCCCAAGACGGGGCAGCATACGTCCGAGCTTCTGACTGCGATCGGCTACTCGGCCGAAGAGATCGAGGCGCTGCGCGCTAACGGCGTGGTCAGCTGATTGCGTTCGGGCCGAGCCTGTCGAAGTCCTAACGAAATCGACCACGTCGTCGTTCGACAGGCTCACCACGAACGGCTGGCTATTCGGCTTACACCAACCGCGGATCGGTGATGCGCCCGGTGATCGCGCTCGCCGCGGCGGTCGCCGGGCTGCACAGATAGATCTCGGCGTTGCGGTTGCCCATGCGTCCCGGCATGTTGCGGTTGCTCGTCGAAAGACAACGCTCGCCGTCCGCGAGCACGCCCTGGTGCGTTCCGGCGCACACGCCGCAGCCAGCCGGCATGATCGTCGCGCCGGCTTCCACCAGCGTCTCGATATCGCCGTTCTTGAGCGCGTCGAGCTCCGACTGGCGCGAAGCGGGCGTGACCAGCAGGCGTATATTCGAATGCACCTTCTTCCCGCGCAGGACGTTCGCCGCGATCTCGAGGTCGTCGGCGCGCGCGTTGGTGCACGAGCCGATGAAGATCTGCTGAACCTCGGTGCCCTCCACCTCGTTCACCGGAACGCCTGAATCCTCGCGGCCCGGCAGCGCCACCATCGGGTCTATGGTGCTGAGGTCGAAACGCATCTCGCCGCAGTAGGCAGCGTCGGCGTCGGACACGACGGGCTCGAACGGAAATTGCGCGCGGCCCTCCATGTACGCGGCGGTGACCGCGTCGTACGGGAACACGCCGCCCTTGCCGCCGACCTCGGTCGCCATGTTGCACAGCGTGAAGCGCTCCGATACCGAGAGCCGCGCGGCGCCGTCGCCGCCGTACTCGAGGATCTCGTAGAGCGCGCCGAGCACGCCCAGCTCCTTCGCGATCACCAGCATCAGGTCCTTCGCGTACACACCGCGGCGGAACGCGCCGGTGAGCGTCATTCTGCGCGTCTGCGGCACGCGGAACCAGAGCTTGCCCGTTGCCCACAGGAACCCGATCTCGGTCTCGCCCACGGCGAGCGCGAGCGCGCCCACCGCGCCGCCCGAGGTCGTGTGCGAATCGCTGGCGACGGTCAGGGATCCGGGCACGATCAGGCCTTTCTCGACCATCACCTGGTGCGCGACACCGGTTCCGGCTTCGTAGAACCACTGGAAACCGTGTTTGCGCGCGAAGTCGCGCACGCGCTTCAAGCTGTTCGCGTCCTTGGAGCTGTTGGGCGGTATGCCGTGATCGAAGCAGATCCCGATGCGATCCGCACGGTGCACGCGCGTCGCGCCCATCTTCTCGAAGGCGTCGATCGCCCAGGCAGCGTAATCATGCGAATAGCTGAAATCGGGCGTGACTTCGATGATCTCGCCGATTGCGACACGGTTGCGCCCGCTGGTGCGGGCGAGGATTTTCTCAGCGAGCGTCTGACCCATGGCTCACCTCACGAAGCGCCGGCGAGGAGCTGCCGGCCGTAGTCGATCAGGCTGCCCGCGCCGATGATGTTCCCCACCACGTCCGACACCGGCGGGAACGGGAACGAGCGGCCCTTCCACTCGATGCGTCCGGCCTTGAGATCGACCGAGATCTCGTCGCCGTCGGAAACGGGGAGCGCGCAGAGCTCGGAACACTGGATCACGAGAATGCCGTTGTTGATCGCGTTGCGGAAGAAAAGCCGCGAGAAGCTCTTCGCGATCACGGCCTTAACGCCGGCCGCGCGCAGCGCGCGCGCAGGCGATTCTCGCCCCGTGCCATAGCCGAACGCTTCTCCCGCGACGACGATCGAGTGCGCGCGCACCTTGCGGTTCGCCTCGACGCTCAAATCCATCAGCACGTTCTCGGCCATGCCCTCGGGTGGCAGGAACGAGTGCCGCGCCGGCAGGACGACGTCGGCGGAGACGTGGTCGCCGAACGTGGCGGCGGTGCCGCGGATCACCGGAGATTCCACGGGCGATCAGCTATTGACGTTCTCGGCGTAAACGGCCGAGGGCAGGTTCTCGCGCGGCCACTGGTCGCCGTCCTCGAACTGCGCGACGCCGACCGCATGGCGCGCCATGCCTGATTCCAGCATGGCCATCGACACGATCTCGGCCACGCCCACGTCGGAGACGCCGTGCTCGCGCAGCGCGTTGAAATCGGCGTCGCTCATCGGCTCGTTGAAAGCCATCTTGCGCGCGAAGCGCAGCACCGCCTTCGTCTTCGCGTCGACCTTGGTGGAATTCTCGAAATCGAGGATTTCCATCACGTCGTCGGCGGTCATGCCGAAATGCTCGATCAAGTGCGTCTGGTGGTTGTTGATGCACCGCGGGCAGTTCACTTCCGCCGCGCAGACGAGCGAGATCGAGTTGAGCAGCGGCTTGGGCAGCGCGCCTTCCTTCATCTGCAGCCGCTTGGTAAGACCCCACCAGTGCCGCAGCAGGTCGAGGTCAAGCGCGAAGAAGCCCCAGGTCGGCGTGAGGAAGTTCGCGCCCTTGGTGCGGCGAATATCCTCGAAGATCTCCGCGCGCTCGCCCTTGGCGTCCGTCGGCTTGACCAGCTTCACTTTCTGGACCATGTCGTGTCCTCCTATGCTTTGTGGGAAATGAACCGGTGCATCAATCGGTCGGGGGCAGGGCCCGGCCGGAAAAGCTGATGCTGAATCGGAACCTGTAGTGCTCCGCCACCGACGTCACCATGCCGTGCAGGAGCGGCTGGGCGCTGTCGGAAAAGAACGTGGTCCTGCGTCGAAGCAGCGGCGCGCCGGCTTTCACCTGGAGGACCGCGGCGATCTCGCGCGAGGCGGCGATGCTGCTCACCTCCATCTCGAGGCGCGCGAGCTTGTGGTGCGTCACCTGCTGCACCAGCTCGACCGCCGGGGTCGAATCGACGTCCCGCTCCGAAAGCAGGCGCCCCACGTCCCCGGGCAGATAACGCTCCTCGAGGTCGATCAGCTCGTCTTCGACGCTGCGCAGGCGGCGCAGCAGAAAGAGCTCGTGGCCGGGCTCGCCGCCGAAGATCGCTGCGAGCTCCGGCGTCGCGTCGATTCTATTCCACGTGAGCCGGCGATAATCGACGCGCCGGTGCGCGGCGCGCATGTCGTCCTCGAACGCGTGGCTCACGTCGTGCTCGAGCTTGAGCGGCGCGACGAAGGTTCCGCGTCCTTTCTCCCGCAGGATGAGTCCCTGCGAGAGGAGGTGCGACATCGCCTGGCGCACGGTCGGCCGGCTCACGCGCAGACGACTCACGCACTCGGCCTCGGACGGCAGCACCTTGCCGACCGCGTGCTCGCCGCGCTCGCGGATCAGCGTCGCGATGCGATTGGCGAGCTGCATGTACAGAGGGACGAAGCTCGTGGCATCGAGTTCCCCGAGACGGTCTACCGGGAAGGCGTATTCCTGACTCATTCAAATGTCCTGACGTCCTGTCATATTTACAGAGCGAGCCGAACACGTCAACATAGCCGCAAACCTGGGACAAGAGGCGTTTCCGCCACCAAAGAGGAGAGAGGTGCTCATGATGCTCGGCAAAATCCCGTCTCGCGCCGCCGCCGTTGCGGCCGCGCTCACCGTTCTCGCCGCATGCGGCACGGCGTTCGCGCAGACCGGCCAGGCCTACCCCGCGCGGCCGGTGCGTCTCATCATCCCGTTCTCGCCCGGCGGCATCTTCGATTACATCGCGCGGCTCGTGAGCCCGAAGTTGACCGAGTCGCTGGGCCAGACGTTCGTCGTGGACAACCGTTCCGGCGGAGGCGGCATGATCGCGATGTCGACGGTCGCCCGCGCGACACCCGACGGCTACACGATCCTCCTCGCCGACCCCTCGTTCGTCATCAATCCGAGCCTGCACGCCAAAGCGCCCTACAACATCGGCGAGTTCACGCCCGTCACCGTATTCACCACCGCCGCGCTCGTGCTCGCCGTGCACGCGAAAGTGCCGGCACACAGCGTCGCGGACTTGATCAAGCTCGCGCGCAGCCAGAAGCTGAGTTACGGATCGGCCGGCATCGGCACGACCCCGCACATCGCGGGCGAGCTCTTCAAATCGCGCGCGAAGGTCGATCTCCTGCACGTGCCGTTCAAGGGCATGGGCCCGGCGGTGTCGGGGCTCGTCGGCGAACAGGTGCAGGTGACTTTCGGCAGCGTCGCGGCGACGCAGGGCTTCATCGCCGACGGCCGGCTGCGCGCGCTCGCCACGACGGGTGAGAAGCGGGCGAGCGCGCTGCCGAAGGTGCCGACGATCGCGGAGCTGGGCTATCCCGGCTATGCCGTGAGCGTGTGGGCCACGCTCTTCGTGCCCAAAGGCACGCCCGCGAACATCATCTCCAGGTTGAACGGCGAGTTCAACAAAGTCCTGCTCGACGCGGAGGTGAAGAAAGGACTGGACAAAGCCGCGATCGAGCCGCTGGGCACCACACCGGCGCAGGCGAGCAAGTTCGTGCAGAGCGAGTTCGTCAAATACGCGGACGTGATCAAGGCGGCGGGCATCACCGCCGAATAGTGGCGGCGGGTTACACTCCCGCCATGCTCGCGAAAACATTCCTCGTCGCTGCGCTGGCAGCGATGATCAGCGGCTGCACCGTATTGTCGGTTGCGGGGACCGCGGTGTCGACCACGGTGTCGGTTGCCGGAACGGTAGTCAGCACCGGTGTCAGCGTCGCCGGCTCCGCAGTCAAAGGCGTCGCAAGCGCCGTCTCGAGCTCGGGAGAGTCGAGCGAGTAATCCCCACGCCGGGAGTCCCTGGCGTTCGGCCCTACGCTTTACCCACATACGCGACGACCTCGATCTCGACGAGCGTCTCCGCGCCCGCGAGCGAGCGCACTTCCACCAGCGTCGACGCCGGAAAATCGCCGGTGAAGAACTCGCGGCGCGCGCGCCACACCTCGGTATTGTTCTTGATGTTGACCATGAAGATGGTCATCTTGACGACGTCGTCGAGGCTCGCGCCCGCGGCTTCGCAGATGCGCTTGATGCGCGAGAAGATCTGCCGCGTCTGCTCGTACTCGTTGCCGCCTACCAGCGTTTTGCCGCCTTCGAACGGACGGGCGACCTGACCCGAGATGAACAGCAGATCCCCCGCGCGAATGCAGTTCGACCAGAGTCCGGGCTCGACTTCAGCGACGTTAGGGACGGTGACTTTGGTTCTCGGCATGACGGACCTCCTGTGACATAGCTAGACGGGTCAGGTGCCTCGATAGTGTAGAGCACGGCGGAGAGGCTGGAGATGCCGAGAACAAGTTGTTCATAACTTTTCATTTTCTAGCAGCGACGCGGACACCTAGACTGCGCTCGTGCCTCTTTCCTGCCTTGCGCACGCATGCGATGGCGGAATGACGTGCATTCGAATTCATCGATTGTCCGCGCGCGAGGCCGCGCCTATGTTCGCGACCTCGAACCGATAAGCGAGTGATGCAATGCATGCGAGATTGTCCGCGCCGTTGATGGTGGTCCTGCTCTGCGGTTGCGCCATCGCCATGTTGAGCTTCGGCGTGCGCTCGGCGTTCGGACTTTTCATGGAGCCGCTTTCGGTCGCGCGCGGCTGGCCGCGCGATTACTTTTCGTTCGCTATCGCGCTCCAGAATCTCTGCTGGGGCTTGAGCCAACCGATCGCGGGCATGTTTGCGGACCGCTACGGCCCGCGCGTGGTTCTGCTGTTTGGCGGCGTTCTGTATGCAGGCGGGACCGCGCTCATGTCGATTGCGGCCGATCCGGTGATGCTTTATGTGAGCGGCGGCGTGCTGGTGGGATTCGGGATGGGCGCGGCGTCCTATATCACCGTGCTCGCCGCGTTCAGCCAGATCATGCCCGCGGACGTGCGCTCGTGGGCGCTCGGGCTCGCCACCGCCGCGGGATCGCTCGGCCAGTTCCTGATTGTTCCCATCGGACAGGCGGTGATGACAGCGACCGACTGGCAGACCGCGGCGATCGCGCTGGCGGCCTCGATCGCAGCGATTCCGTTCCTCGCGCTGGCGCTGCAACGCCCTGCGCGGGCTCATAGGGCCGGCGCCGGCGTGCCGCTCTCAGTCGCGGTCGCACGCGCGCTCGGCAACCGCGATTTTGTGCTGCTCGCGAGCGGCTTCTTCGTTTGCGGATTTCAGCTCGCGTTCATCACCGTGCACTTTCCTGCGTATCTCGCGGATCACGGGATCAATCCGACAGTGGCGGCGTGGAGCATCGGGCTGATCGGTCTGCTCAATATCGCCGGCGGCTATGTGGCGGGTGTTCTCGGCGCGCGCCACAGCCGCAAAAACCTGCTCACGCTCATTTACCTCGGCCGCGGCCTTGCCATCGCCGCATTCCTGCTGATGCCCTTGTCGACGCCGAGTGTTTTGCTCTTCGGCGCAGCGCTGGGCGTGCTTTGGCTCGCGACAGTGCCCCTCACCTCGGGTGTCGTGGGGGCGATCTTTGGAACGCAGTACATCGCGACGCTCTTTGGTCTGGTCTTCCTGAGTCATCAGGTCGGATCGTTTTTCGGCGTATGGCTCGGCGGCGCGCTGTACGAGCGCACCGGCTCGTACGACCTGATCTGGTGGATGACGGTGGCGCTGAGCCTCATCGCCGCGGCACTCAACTGGCCGATACGCGAGCGGCCGCTCGTTCTAAAACCGCTCGCGGCCGCCTGAGTCATGCGCCTTCACGCAATTGCGTTTGCCGTGGCGCTCACACTGGTGGGCGCGTCCGCCGCAGCGCTCGAGGCTGTCACGGGGTTGCTCCGTCCATCGGGATCGCCGCTGACGGCGCATCTCACGCGCGCGTGGCTCGAGCTGCCGCTTCCCGATTGCGGCGGCGGCCGTTCTGTCAGGAGTAGACAGCCATGAATGACACTGCCTTGCCGGCCACGCGCGCTGCTGCATCCATCGCCGCCCGGCTCGCGTATCTGCACGAAACCGTCCTGCGGCCGTTTGCGTATGCGTACGAGCCGCCGGACGGCGGCGATTGGGAAAATTACGGGCAGGACTGGCGTGAGACGTGGATCACCGACGCCCGCTGCTTTCCGAAGCCGACACGCATCGACGTGGAGGGCTTCGAGTTGTGGAGTGCCCCGTCCGACGTGCGCGATTTCAGCGATGCCGACGCCATTCGGGACGTCTACTACAAAGAGGCCGCCGAGCTTGCCTGCGCCGCGACGCGCGGCACGCGCGCTTACGTCTTCGATCACCTCGTGCGCAGGAGAGAAGAGGGGAGACCGCAACTGGGATTCGGACGGCGCCGCGGCCAGGGCATGCACGTCGGCGCAAACGGACAGGTGCACAACGACTATACCGAGGCCTCGGGCCTGAACCGCCTGTCGACCGTGATCCCCGACGCGCGGCAGGCGCAGGCGGCCGGGGGCTTCAGCATCGTGAACATCTGGCGCCCGGTCGTGAATCCGGTTTTCGACACGCCGCTCGCGCTGTGCGACGCCCGCACCGTGAGCGCGCGCGATCTCGTCGCAGCCGACGTCCACTATCCGACTCGCACGGGCGAGATCTACCTGCTGCGACATTCGCCCCGGCACCGCTGGTGCTATTTTCACGCGATGGAGCCGCACGAGGTGTTGATCTTCAAGCAGTACGATTCGCGGTTGAGCGGGGTGGCGCGGTTCGTGCCGCATTGCGCGTTCGACCATCCTTACCCGCCGCGGAACGCACCCGCCAGGCAGAGCATCGAGGTGCGCTGTCTTGTCGTGCATGAGGTCCAGTCGGATACGTTGCCCGCGGACGATTAACTGGAGAGTCGACGATGTCCGAATCACGGCCCCCCATCGCGGTCCGCGCGGCGCAGGTCGAGCCGCGCAGGAAAAAAACGAGCTACCCCGAGCCGTTCGCATCCCTCATGTCCGGCCGCGAGAAGCGCGCGCTCGGCGAGCTCTTCGGCCTGACCAACTTCGGTGTGAATCTCACGCGGCTTGCGCCTGGTGCCCGCTCTGCACTGCGACACACGCATTCGAAGCAGGATGAATTCATCTACATCCTCTCCGGCTCGCCCGTGCTGATCACCGATGGCGGCGAGACCCGGCTCGCGCCCGGGATGTGCGCAGGGTTCAAGGCCGGTAACGGCGACGCGCATCACCTCGTCAATCGCACGGCTGACGACGTCGTGTTTCTGGAGGTGGGCGATCGCAGCGCGGGCGATGCGGCGACGTATCCCGACGACGATATTCACGCGGCTCTTGCGCCGGACGGCACGTGGCGCTTCACGCACAAGGACGGGCGCGAATACTGAGCTTCCCGAACACAGAACAACTTCTTCATAACTTTTCATTTTTCGGCATGAGAGCGGCGACCTAGACTGGGTCGTCATGCATGCCAGCCCGTATCGGATCGCCGCAGCCGGTTGCGGCATGCTCGCGATCGCGATCGGCGTCGGACGGTTCGCGCTGACACCGGTCCTCCCACTCATGCAGGAGACCGGCGTGTCGATGTCGCAGGGCGCGGCCCTCGCATCGGCGAACTATTTTGGCTATCTCATCGGCGCGCTCACCGCGATCGGCTCGCGGGTCAGTCCGCCGCGCGTCATCCGCGCGAGCCTCGTGCTGATCGGCCTCGTCACCGTCGCGATGGGCTTCTGCCCGTGGTATGCCGGTTGGCTGGCGCTTCGCGCGATCGCGGGTGTTGCGAGCGCGTGGGTGCTCGTGTTCGCCTCCGCATGGGCGTTGCAAACGCTTTCGGCCGCCGGCCGGCCGGCGCTGAGCGGCCTCGTGTTCGCCGGCGTCGGCGGCGGGATCGCTGCCGTGGGCGTGCTCGTCATTGCGGCAGCGCGGGCCGGCGGGGGCGCATCGGCCGCATGGGTGTTGCTCGGCATGCCTGCGTTCGTCACGGCGGCGCTGATCTCCACAATCCTGCGACTGCAGCCAACGCCTGGTGCGGGTAACCGCGTCGCGAGCAGCATCAGTGCGCTACGCGATGCGACCCGGCCGATCGTCGCCTATGGCGCGCTCGGCTTCGGCTACATCATCCCGGCGACGTTTTTGCCGCTGATGGCGAAGCAACTCGTCGGCGCCGGCGCGTCGTTCGAATGGGCGTGGCCGGTTTTCGGCCTCGCCGCAGCCGTTTCGACGCTGGTGTCCGCGCGAGTGCGCGCGCATCCGCAACAGGTGTGGATCGCGGGCAACCTCATCATGGCCGCAGGTCTCGCTGCACCCGTGTTCTGGTCGGGCATCGGTGCGGTTGTCGCGGCGGCGCTGCTCGTAGGCGCGACGTTCATGGTGATCACGCTCGCAGGGCTCCAGTGGGCGCGTGAGCGCGCCGGCGAACGCGCGACGGCGCTCATCGCGGCAATGACCAGCGCGTTCGCCGCGGGCCAGATCGCGGGGCCCCTGGTCGCTGATGCGCTCTTCGCGCGCCGGCAGGACTTCTCAGGCGCTCTGCTGGCGGCATGCGCAGCCATGCTCCTGGCCACGTACGTCCTCGCCCGCGGGCGAACCCGCAGCGCCGTTCTTTCACCACAGACGGAGAAGACACGATGAAGCTGTACCTCAACAAAGCGTCTCCCTATGCCCGGCTGGTGCTCGTGGTGGCTCACGAGAAGGGCCTTCCCGGCCGCATCGAGCTCGTGTGGACGGACCCTTGGGCGTCTTCCGACGAGCTGCTGACCGTCAATCCGTTTTCAAAGGTGCCCGCGCTCGTGCTGCCGGACGGGCAGCCGCTCGTCGAGAGCGGGTGCATCTGCGACTACCTCGACGGGGCAGGCGAGGGAAGGCGACTCATGCCCGCGGCGCCGGCAGAGCGGGTGCCCGTGCTGCGCAAGTACGGATTCGGACGTGCGCTGATCGACAGCGCGTTCGGCGCCGTGATCGACCGCAGGTATTCGGCGGGGTCCACGCTCGCGACGCGCTGGATCGAGGCCGTGAACCGTGGCGTCGGCACGCTCGGCCACGACGTCGCGCGAGCAGCGCACGCCGAGCCGGACTTGGGGGATCTCGCGATCGCCGTCGGCCTGAGCTACCTCGATTTTCGCCTGCGCGAGATCGCATGGCGCGCGGCTGCGCCGCGGCTCGCGAACTGGTTCGAGCACGTGAACGCACGCCCCAGCATGCAGCGCACGGCGCCCGAGTGACGTATTGACGGTACCGACAGCAGGAGAGAACAATCCATCGCAGGTCATTTCGGTAATGAGAACGATGGATCTCGCCGCGCTGCGCGTCTTCAAAACGGTGGTCGAGGAGGGCGGCATCGTCGCCGCGGCAAAGAAGCTGCACCGCGTCCAGTCCAACGTGACGACGCGTGTGAAGCAGCTCGAAGCCTCGCTCGGCACGAACCTCTTCATCCGGAAGAAGAAGCGGCTGCATCTGTCGCCCGCCGGAGAGCTCTTCCTCAAATACGCCGAGCAGCTCCTCGATCTCTCAGAGCAGGCGCGTGCCGCCGTCGCGAGCGACGAGCCGCGTGGCGTCCTGCGGCTCGGCACGCTCGAAAGCACCGCTGCGAGTCGTCTGCCGCCGCTGCTCTCGCGTTTTCATGACAAATACCCGGCGGTGCGCATCGAGCTCACTACGGGAACGGCCGATGCTCTGGTCGACGCAGTGCTCGAACGCCGGGTGGAGGCGGCGTTCGTCGCGGACTGTCAGGTGCGCGACCAGCTCGAGGTGGTTCCCGCGTTCTCCGAGGAGCTCGTGCTCATTGCGCCGCGGTCGCATCCGAGGATTCGCCGCGCACAGGATGTGCGCGCCGACACCATCATCAGCTTTCCGTCAGGTTGCGCGTACCGACGGCATCTCCAGGCGTGGCTCGCCACCGGCGGCGTAGTGCCGGACAAGGCGCTCGATCTGAGCTCCTATCACGCGATCGTCGCCTGCGTGGCGGCAGGCACCGGCATCGCGTTCGCGCCGCGCTCGGTGCTGCAAACGGTGAGCGCCGCCGAGGCTGTCGCCGTCTATCCGCTGAAAGACAAGCCGCTGATCCAGACATCGCTCGTGTGGCGCAAAGGCGAGTCCTCGCGCGCGCTCCAGGCATTACGCAGCGAGCTGAGCACGCCGAACGGCAGGCGGCGCGGCTGAGCGTCGCGGATGCTCTACGCGCGTTTGACACGCACCCCTTCGCGCGTTAGCTTCAAACCTTTATACCTTTAGAGCTACGAGGCTGCGGCCCATGAGCGCCCGGGAAATCACCGTCATCCGCAACGGCCGTGTCGTCACGCCGGAAGGCGAGAAGCAGGCGGACGTCTACTTCGCGTCAGGGCGGATCGTCGGCGTCGGCAGCATGCCCGAGCACGACCAGGCGGCGCACGTGATCGATGCGGCCGGCAAATACGTCGTGCCGGGCTTCATCGACGGTCATGTCCATCTGCGCGAGATGGGCAACAGCGACCGCGAGGATTTCTACACCGGCACGCAGGCGGCCGCGGTCGGCGGCATCACGACCGTCATGGACATGCCGAACAGCAAGCCGAACGTCATCACGCCGGACGATTACAAGAGCCGCCGCGATCGCGTGCTCGAGCGCGCGTACGTGAACATCGGCTTGTACGTCTGGGCCTGCTCCAAGAACGCCGACCGCCTGCACGAGTTCCAGGACCTGCGGCCGGTCGGCTTCAAGATCTTCACGGCCGAGACCGGTGCGTACGACCCCGAGTTCGCGAAGTACATCACGACCGATGCCGCGGTGATGTACCGGATCTTCGAGCAGACCGCGCGGCTGCGCACGGTGACTGCGGTGCATTCGGAATGTCAGTCGCTGATCGGCCATTTCGAACAGCACGCGCGCAACGCGATGCAGCCGGACATGCGCGCGTACCTCCATAGCCGGCGCCAGTCCGTCGAGGACGTCGCCGTGTTCTCCGAGGTGGCGATGGCGCGCGAGACCGGCGCGAGGCTGCACATCTGTCACGTGGTCGGCAAGGGCGCGGTCGATTTCCTGCGCTGGGCGAAGCGCGACTACTACCCTGACGTGACCTGCGAGGCGGCGCCGGGAAATCTCCTGATGAACGACGAGGACACCATCGCGAAGGGCTCGGTCGCGAAGTTCAGCCCGCCGGTCCAGGGCGAAACACATCGGCGCGCGCTGTGGGCGGGGCTTCTCGACGGCACCATCGACATCGTCGGCAGCGACCACGCGCCGCAGGATTACGAAAAAAAGCACAACCCCAACATCTGGGAAGCGTCCCCCGGCAGCCCGGCGCTCGACTACTGGGTGCCGGTCATGCTCGACCGCGTCGCGCGCGGCGAGATCTCGATGCAGCGCTTCGTGGCAGCGGCCTCGTCGCGTCCCGCGCAGATTTTCGGACTGTATCCGCGCAAAGGTGCGATCGCCGTCGGCGCCGACGCCGACCTCGTCGTGCTCGACATGGAGAAAACCGCGGTCGTCTCGCCGGCAAACTTCAAGAGCAAGGCCCGTTACACGCCATTCGAAGGCTGGACGATGCGAGGCCTGCCGGCGATGACGTTCGTCGGCGGCACGCTCGTCGCGCGAGACGGCGAGATCGTGGGCAAGCCGGGCACCGGCACGATCGTCACCAGCGGCCACTAGAGCGCCGTGACGCTGGACAAGATCGCGGAGAGCGTGCGCCCCGGCGAAGGCGCGCCGCTGCACCTGCAGATCAAGGCGGCGATCGCGAAGGGCCTCACCGACGGCACGTGGAAGCCGGGCGATCAATTGCCGACCGAGGGCGCGTTGAGCCGCAGCTTCCAGGTGAGCGAAGGCACCGTGCGCCAGGCGGTGATCGCGCTGGTGAAAGAGGGCCGTCTCACGCGCCGGTCGGGGAAGGGCACTTTCGCCGCGCGCCCGAACTTCGAGCGCAGCTTCGCGCGCTTCTTTCGATTCCGCGGTGACGCGCAGGGCGCCGGACCTGCGTACGGCCTCGACCTTCTCGGGATGCACACCGAAGCAGCGCCCGATCCCTCGATCGCGCAGCACCTCGGGCTAAGAAAATCAGGCAAGGTCCTCGCGATCCACCGCGCGATCAAACAGGACGGCGTCGTCGTCGTGCACTACGTATCGTACCTGTCGGAACGCCGCTTCGGAAAGTTGAGGCGCGAGGATCTGGAGAATGCCGCGCTCTACGACACGCTCTCCTCGAAGTTCGGCATCCACGTGGTGCGCGCGGTCGAGACGCTGCAGGCGCGCGCGGCGCGCGCGGAAGACGCAGCCATTCTCGGCGTTCGACGCGATGCGCCGGTGATCGCGATCGAGCGGCTCGCGTACACCTACGGCGACGAAGTTGTCGAAGTGCGCCGCGCCGTCGGCCGCAGCGACAATTTCAGGTACGAGATCGAGCTGAGCTGAGAGCGCGCGGACCGTGATCCATCAATCGCTCATCTACGGCAACAAGTTCGGCAACGAAGCGATGCGCGCGGTGTGGAGCGAGGCTGCGATGGTGCAGGGCTGGCTCGACTTCGAGGCTGCGCTCGCGTGGGCGCAGGGCGAGCTCGGGATCATTCCGCAGCGTGCCGCCGCTCGTATTGCGCGTCGCTGCGACGTCGCGACGGTCACGCCGAAGGCGATTGCGGCATGGCACGAGCGCACGGGCCACGTCATCGTCTCGCTGGTGAAGGCGTTTCGCGATGCCGCGCCGGACGTGGGCGAGCTTTTTCATTTCGGTCCGACCACTCAGGACGTCCTCGACACCGGCCTCACGCTGCAAATCCGGCAAGCGCTTCGTCTGCTCGTGCCGCGCATGGCGCTGCTGGAGCGTACGGTACGCGCGCAGGCGCGGCGCTATCGCAATACCGTCATGGCCGGCCGTTCGGAAGGGCAGATCGGCTCCCCGATCACGTTCGGGTACAAGCTCGCCGTAGTCGATTCAGAGATCGCGGACCACATCGAGCGCCTCGCCCAGGCGAGCGAGCGCCTGATGTGGCTCACGCTCTTCGGCGCCACAGGCGTACAGGCGTCCTTCTGCCACATTGCCGATGCCTCGACCGCGCGCAAGATGGTGAGGCTGGTTGGCAAGCGGCTCGCGTTGCCCGTGCCGACGATCTGCATGCACCAGCGCACCGACCGTTTCACCGAGCTCGGTCTGGTGCTCGCGAATCTCCTGAGCACGCTGGGCGAGCTCGGCATGGAGATCCGCGATTTGCAGCGCTCGGAGGTCGCGGAGGTCGCGGAGCCCTGGGGCACCGACCGCCACAGCAGCAGCACGATGCCGCAGAAGCAGAACCCGGAGGTGAGCGAGTGGCTCGAAGGCCTCGCACAACTCGCGCGCGGATACGCCGTCTCGCTCCTGGAGATCCGGCAGCAGCACGAGCGCGATACCTCGCGCGTTCCAGCCGAGCTTCATGCGCTGCCCAACCTGCTGCTCCACGCCATCGCGGCGGTCGATTCGGCGATCTTCGTGCTCGGCGGCTTGCGCGTGGACAAGCGGCGCATGCGCGAGAACGCGCTCGCGAACGGCGGCCTCATCATGTCCGAGGCGGTCATGCTGCTGCTCGCGAAGCGCAGCGGGCGCAAGGTCTGGGCGCATCAGCACTGTCACGACATCGCGATGCGCACAGCGCTTTCCGGCGGCACGCTGGCGGATGCGATGACGGCGGATCGCGAGGTCGCGAAATATCTGAGCGCGTCAGAGATTCGCGAAGCGTGCAAGCCGGAGCGCTACACCGGCACCGCGGTCGAGCAGGTGAACCACACGGCCGCGGCCTGCGCGCGGCGCGTCACTCGCGCGATGGCCACGTTCAGAAGAACGATTTTTCAGGAGTCTCGATGAAGAACGAAAACGAAGCGTTCAGCAGCCCGCTGCTGTGCCCGCCCTACAACAGCCCACCCTATCCCGTGGAGGACGCGAAGCTCGTGATCGTGCGCTTCAGGGCCGATCCGGCGGCGATCGCGAAGCTCGTCCCGCAGCCGCTCGAGCCCGCCGGCGACGGGATCGTCACCGCGTTCATCGGCGACATCTGGCAGATCAACGGCCCGGGCGAATATCACGAAGGCGGCATCTCGGTCGGCGTGCGCTACAAGGGCGTCACCGGGTCGTATATGCCGTTCCTGCTCACCTCCACCGATGACGCGCTGCTCGTCGGGCGCGAGGTCTTCGGCATGCCGAAGCTTTTGTGCGACGACGGGCGCATCTGGATCGACGGCAATGCGCGTCGCGCGAGCCTCGTGCGGCGCGGCGACGAGATCGTCAACCTCGCCGTGAATCTGGAAAGCCGCGTCGAGGACGGGGAGAAGCTCCTCCCGGTCCATCGCTTTTTCGTGAAGAAGATCGCAAGCCCGGATCCGGAGTGGCCGTCGCTGCGGCAGGTCGTCTACCAGAAGCTCACGGACCACCGCGCGAGGTGCGCCTATGCCGGGCGCGGCTGGGTGAAGGTGAGCGGCAATGCCGCCATCGACCTCACGTCCCTCGCGCCAACCGGCATCGTGTCGGCGGCCTACGTCGAGGCGAGCTGGGACGTGCCGGCCTCCAAGGTGTTGCTGGAAGAGAAGGTGTACGCGAGGCGCGACGAAACCGAGTCACGAGAGCGCCAGAGCGTTCAATAAGACACGTGCGGAGCGGCGGCAGCCGCTCACGCACCACACACGAGGAGCTTCCGGAATGGTCAAGGTCAGCCGCTGCATTGCGCTCGCCAGCCTCATGGCGTGTGCTCTCGGCGTTGCGCACGCGCAGGACGCCGCTTATCCGAGCAAACCCGTCCGCATACTGGTGCCGTATCCGCCGGGCGGCGCGGTCGACATCATCGCCCGGGCGATCGGCCCGAAGCTCTCCGCGAGCCTGGGACAGCCGATCGTCGTCGACAACCGGCCGGGCGCGAGCGGCATCATCGCCTCCGAGAACCTGGTGCGTTCGCCGCCCGACGGCCATACGTTCATCATCGTGATCAGCAGCCACGCGGTGAATCCGAGCATGTACAAGAAGCTGCCTTACGACACACTCGCGGATTTCGCGCCGATCGCGCTCATGGCGAACGGCCCGAACATCCTGTCGGCGCATCCGTCGCTGCCGGTGAGAACGGTGAAGGACCTCATCGCGCTCGCGCGGTCGCGGCCGGACGAGATCAATTACGCGTCATTCGGGAACGGCAGCTCGTCGCACCTCTCGGGCGAGCTCTTCAACATCCTCGCCAGGGTGAAGATGCACGCGGTCACCTACAAGGGCGCCGCCCCGGCGGTCACGGACGTGCTCGGCGGGCACGTGCTGCTGATGTTCGGGAACATGCCGGTGTCGCTGCCTCACGTGAAATCCGGAAAGTTGCGCGCGATCGCGCAGACGAGCGCCAAGCGCTCGCCGGCTGCGCCGGAGCTGCCCACGATCGCGGAGTCCGGCCTGCCCGGCTACGAGATCGGCGAGTGGTGGGGCGCCCTGGCGCATGGGAAAACGCCGCCCGCCATCGTCTCGCGCCTGAACCGTGAGCTCGTGAGCGCGTTGCGCGACGCGGAAGTCCGGGCGCGCCTCAGCGTGATCGGCGCCGAGCCGGTCGCCGGCTCTCCGGAACAGTTCGCCGCCTATATTCGCGAGCAGATGGCGAAATGGCGTAAGGTGATACAGCAGGCGGGCATCGAGCCGAGCTGAGCGACGCTGGCACCAGCGCGACTGAGAAAAAACCCGCGGCGCCGGCAGTGCAGAGGGGATCCGGCGTCAGTGGCTCTTGATGCCGGCGCTCCTGATCACCTTCGCCCACCTGTCGTGCTCGGATCTCATGTAGGCGCCGAGCTCCTCGGGCGTGCTCGGCGCGACCTCGACGCCGTTTCTGAAGAGGATCTCCTTCACTTCCGGCACGGATAGCGCCGCGACCATGTCCCTGTTGAGCCGCGCGATGATGTTGCGCGGCGTTTTTGCCGGCGCGACGAACCCGTACCAGTTGTTCGCTTCGAACCCGCGCACGCCGGCTTCGGCGACCGTCGGCAGCTCCGGCATCAGTGCGGAGCGCTTCGCGGTGGTGACGGCGAGCGCCCTGATCCTTCCGGACTTCATGTGCGCCGCCGCGCTCGCAGTCGTCGCAAAGATGAGATGGATATTTCCGGCAAGCAGATCGATCATCGCCGGGCCGCCGCCCTTGTACGGCACGTGTGTGATGTTCGTTCGCGCGAGCACATTGAAGAGTGCGAGCGCGAGATGGCCGGCGCCGGCCACGCCGGAAGAGCCGGCATTGAGCGTCCCCGGCTTCGCTTGCGCGAGGGCGATCAGTTCCTTTACCGAAGTCGCCGCGACGGATGGATGTACGACGAGCACGTTCGTCGAATCGCCGATGCGCGTGATCGGCGCGAAATCTCTGAGCGGATCGACAGTCGCGTTCTCGTACAGGCTCGGGTTGACGGCGAGCGGCGCGATCGAGCCGATCGATACCGTGTAGCCGTCCGGCGGCGCCTTCGCGACGAGCTCGGCCGCGACGTTGCCGGTCGCGCCGCCGCGGTTGTCGATCACCACGTGTTGCCCCAGGCGCTCCGCGAGCTTCGGCACCACCGCACGCGCCGTCGTGTCGACGCCGCCACCCGGCGGAAAGCCGACGACGAGCCGCACCGGGCGCGTCGGATACTCCGCCGCGCCCGCGTCTGCCGCGATCCCGAACGCGATACAAGCACTGCAGAGAACGCGTGGAAAAATCTCTCGCATGTCTATGACGCTCCTCCTGCTGTTGCAGACGAACGGATCGGCCTGCTGACCGGCGCGTGGGGTATGACCTCGTGGGCGAAGCCGGGGAGGTACACCGTGTGGATGCCCGGGCCACCCATGACGACGATGTGAATGTCGTCGGGCCGGTCGACGAGCGAGACGCGCCCGTCGATGACCCGGCCTCTCTCGCGCAGCGCCTGCCGGTCGCCGTCCCGAAAGGACGTCACGGGCAGCATCGAGTACTCGTAGAGCATCTCCTTCGCCTTCGCTTTCGAAATCCCGGCGTTGGCCAGCAGCCGCGCGCGCTCGTGATTGAACAGCAGCAGGCAGGAGAGACTGCCCGCATACATCGCGGTATTTCCCGGCGAGCCCATGGAAAGTCCAGTGTGCTGAAGGAGGCCGTGCGCAGACTGGTCCCAGTCCAGCGGTGCGAAAAGGGCAACGTATGAAGTGACGCGAAAGACCGAAACGACGCTCTGCTCGCATTCGAAGCCGCGCTCGACGTGGAAGGGCTCCCAGGCGGAGTTCGCTTCGTCTTCGCCGGCGCAGAAGCTGAGCTGAAGGGGCGAGGCAAAGCAACTGCGCGCATACGTGCCGGGGGCAAGACCGCCGAGATTGATCATGATGAGGCGCAGCGCCCGGCCGATGGTCGTGTTCGCGCGCCAGCCGGGGCCGAGGCAGCCGCGGCCGGATTCGATGCCGATCCTGTCGCGGATCGGTCCGTTCACCACGAAGAACGGCGTCTCGGGGCGCATTCCGACTAGTGTGGCGAGCGGAAACCCGGGATCGTTGATCGCTTCGACGGCGGCGAGCACCACGGGGAAATACTCTGGGAGGCAGCCGGCCATGACTGCATTCGCGGCGATCGCTCGAACGGTTGCCGGGCCTTGGCGCGGCGGCATGACCGCGACGACGGCGTCAGGATCGCGGTCGACCGTCGCGAGGAAAGGCTCGATGCGCGCGGGCGTCGGCGCAATGACAGGCAGGCCGTCGGTCCAGCCGTTCTCCCAGGCTCGGGCGAAAAAGTCGCCGTAAGGATCGTCGGCCGAGACTGCAAGCTCGAGCGTTTTCACCACGTCCGGGTCATGCCTGCGCAGGGTCGAACGAGCGCACGATCGCAGCCATCAGGCGATCGATGCGCCCGTGAATCTCCGCTTCCGTGAGGTAAATGACCGGATTCGGTGTGACGAGGATCGGCACGCCGGGGTACCCCAGAGATGCGAGCAGGCGGCGCGCGACGCCTTCGAACGCGTCGGTCACGATCAATGTCGTGGGAATCCCTCTTTTCTCGAACTCGACACTCGCGTGGCAACTCCACAGCGTGCATCCGCCTCAATAGGCCACACCCGAGATCATCAAGTCGCAGTCGCGCGCTACGCGGTCGATATCAGGTCCAATCTCCTCACGGCGCGCCGGATGGAAAAATGGCCAGTCGACGTTTTCCATCCAAACACGCGCGCTCTCGGTCTCCGCGTTCATGCGTCCGACGAGAACCTGTATGAAAGGGGGCGATGAGGACTTCTCACTGGGCAACAGGACCGCCCGTTTCCCGGCGACACCGTGGCGCCGCGCGTGGTCGGCAACGCCGCGCGCCGCATCCTGATAATCCGCGACGGGCATAACGATCTTCAACAGCGTCGGTTCGTTTTTGTCAGGCAATGACTTCCTCCGCGCGCAGAGCTCGCACTGTTGAATAGTAGCAGTGCGTGCCGGGAGCCTGCGAGCTGTCGATTCGGGACTGCGCATCGCTTGACGTCGAAACCGCACATCACGCGCACCCCACGATAGTCGTCAACGACGCATTACACTCGAAGCTTCAACGGGAGGACATCGGCGGCAACTGACTCGAGCAGCTCTTGCCGACCCGCGGTACACGGGAGGAAACATGGAGCGCAAACGCGTCAATTCGAGCCGCATCCGTTCAGCCGGCTACGATCCGCAGAAGCAGGTGCTCGAAATCGAGTTCAGCGACGGCCGGATCGTCAGCTACCGCGGCGTCTCGCCGGAAGTTCACCGGCAGTTCATGAACGCGCCGTCCCCGGTCAGCTTTTACGAAGACAAGATCGCCGAGAGCTATCCGGAGACGCGGGTGAGGTGAGCGACGCCGGCAAGCGCCGCGTCGAGCGCGTCCAGGTTAGCCCACTGCATAGGCCTCGTGCCCCTTTCGATCTCCTCGAACATCGTCCATTGCAGGCGGTTGAGCGGCGTCGGGACGCCGCGGCGCTCGCCGCAGCGCACGATCTCGCCCGTGATGTGCTCGATCTCGGTCCTGCGCTTGCGCACCACGATGTCGCGCCAGTAGCCGGTACGAATCTTGGTATTGCCTTGCGCCTGTCCGCGCGCGATCTCGTCGAGCACCTCGAACGCGGCCTCGCGTCCAGCGGGCGAGGGGTCGATGAAGGGCGCCGGATCGAAGTGTGAAAACGCCGCCACCTGCACGCCTTCCGCTGCCGCGACCTCGATCGCTTCGCGCACGAGCTGTGCGCGCACCGGATGGTATTTGCGGTTGAAGCGGACCTCGAGCGCGTTCTCGTCCACGAGCGCGGTCGTCGCGTCGATCGTGCCTTTGCACATCTTCGCCCACACGTAACCCATGATGTTGTCGCACGTGAGCGTGCTCGCTGACAACGCGAGGAGCCGCCGCACTGCCTCGATCCGCGGCGTCGAGCGTCCGTCGAGCTCCCCGACGAACAGATTGCCGGCGCGGCCGCGCGCGATGAGCCCCGGCGCGTGGTAATCGGCCGAGAAGTCGACGAGGCAGCCGATCGTGCGCTCCGCGCCGATGCGCCGCGCGATGTGCGGCTCGTTGACGCCGTTCTGCAGCGATACGAGCGCGGAGCCTGCGTGCAGGTGCGGCTCGATCGCGTCGAGCGCAGACTGCGTGAACTGCGACTTGACCGCGAGGAACACGAGATCGAACACGCCTTCGACGCCGTCCGGCAGCGCGGCGCGCACGCGCGTGCGCCGCTCCTCGCCGGCCATCCGGATGACGAGCCCCGATTCGTTCATGGCGTTCACGTGCTCGGGGACGACATCGACGAGCAGCACGTCCTCACCCGCCTGCGCCATCCCCGCGCCCACGACGCCGCCGATCGCGCCGCTGCCCCAGACAGTGCACCGGATCGCGCTCATTCGGGCGTGATTCCCGCCGCTTTGACGACGCGGGCGGCCCGCGCGACCTCATCGCGGATGAATTTCGCGAACGCCTCCGGCGTATTCGTCTCGGGATCGGCGCCCTGTGTGATCAGCGCCTGCCGCACCTCCGGCGTGTTGACGATCTTCACGATCGCAGCGTTGACGCGCGAGACGATCTCCTTCGGCGTTCCGGCCGGCATCAGCACGCCGATCCACGAACGCGACTCGAACTGCGGAATGGTGTCTGCAACGGTCGGGAGCTCCGCGACCGAAGGATGGCGGCGCGGGCTCGTCACCGCGAGGCCGCGCAGCCGCCCGCTGCGGTGGTACGGCACCGCGCTTGCGATCGAGGGAAACATGAGGTCGATCTGTCCGCCGAGGAGATCGCCGAGCGCGAGGCCGACACCCTTATAGGGCACGTGAAGCATGCGCACGCCGGTCGTCATCTTGAAGAGCTCCGCCGACAGATGCGCGGCGCTGCCGGTGCCGCCGGAGCCGAAGTTGAGCTTGCCGGGCTGCGCGCGCGCGAGCGCGATCAGGTCCTTCACCGATTTCGCGGGCACCGCGGGATGCACCGTCAGCAGGTACGAGGCGTGGAAGATCAGACTCACCGGCGCGAAGTCCGCGACGATGTCGTGCGGCACGCTCTTGCGGATGCTCGGGTTGACCGTGTTCTGGCCGGTGCCGAAGAGCCACGTGTACCCGTCCGGCGCGGATTTCGCGACCACGTCGGCGCCGATCATCGCGTTCGCGCCCGCGCGGTTCTCGACGACGATCTGCTGCCCCAGCGCTTCGGTGAGCCGCGGCGCGAGATAGCGCGCGACGACGTCGGGTGCGCCGCCCGGCGCGGTGGGTACGACGATGCGGATCGGCCGCGTAGGATATGTCTGAGCCGCGCAAAGAGATGCCGTCATTGCGACGAGCGCGGCGAGGAAGCAATCGCGGAGCGTCCGAAAACACGTGCGCCACGAGGTCGCCACGGCGTTCCCGCGGAGCCGCCTCGCGATGACGGTCACAGTCACTCCGCCTTGATCCCCGCGGCCTTCACGATCTTCGCGAACTTCGGGATCTCGCCACGGATGATGCGCGCGAGCTCTTCCGGTGTGCTCGTTGCCGGCTCCAGACCCAGCGCGGCGAGGTACTTCTGCATCTCCTGCTCGCCGATAATTTTCACGAGCGTCGCGTTGAGCCGCGCGACGATATCGCCCGGCACGCCGGCCGGCGCGACCACGCCGAACCACGTGGAAATGTCGTAGCCGGGGATCGCGGCTTCGGCGATGGTCGGCACGTCGGGCAGCTCGCTCGAGCGCCGGGTGCCGGTCACGGCGAGCGCGCGCAGCTTCCCGCTGCGGGCGTGTGGAATGAGCCCGGAGATGCCGCCCACGTAGAAATCGATATGGCCGCCGATGAGATCGGCGATCGCCGGTGTCGCGCCCTTGTAGGGCACGTGCACCGCGTCGATGCGCGCCATCGTCTTCAGGAGCTCGGTCGCGAGATGCGGCGGCGCGCCCACGCCGGACGAGCCGTAATTGAGTTGACCGGGACGGCTGCGCGCGAGCGCGATGAGCTCCTTCACGGTCTTCGCCGGCACGGCCGGATGCACGACAAGAAGATACTGGTTGCGCGCGATGAGGCCGATCGGCGCGATATCGCGCACCGGATCGTACGGCAGCTTCGTATACAGGCTCGGACCGATGGTGAGGAAGCTGCCGCCGAGCAGGATCGTGTAACCGTCGGGCGGTGATTTCGCCACCGCTTCGACGGCGATGTGGCCACCGGCGCCGGCGCGGTTCTCCACGACCACGGGCTGCCCCATGAGCTCAGACATGCGCTTCGCGACCGCGCGCGTGACGGTATCGCTCGGCCCGCCCGCCGGAAAACCGGCGACGAACCGCACCGGCTTCACCGGATATGCCGGCGCCTGCGCGATCGCAGCCGTGCAGCCGATCGCAGCCGCAAGGAGGAACCAGCGCATCAGTCGAGCTTCACGCCCGCGGCCTTGATGACCTTCGCCCACTTTTCGGTCTCCTTCGTGAGCAGCGCGGCGTACTCCGACGGGCCGCCGCCGATGGGCTCGAAGCCGAGCTCGACGAGCTTCTCCCGCACGTCCGGCATCTTGAGCACCTGCGCCATCGCCGCCGACAGCCGGTTGATCGCGTCCTGCGGCGTACGCGCGGGTGCGAGCGTGCCCCAGTAGGAGCTCGCCTCGACCTGCGCCATGCCGGATTCGCGGAAGGTCGGCACTTTCGGCATCGCGATCGAGCGCTTCTCGCCGGTCACCGCGATCGCGCGGAGCCTGCCGCCTTCGACGTGCTGCTTCACCGAGCTGATCCCCGCGAACATCATGGTCACCTGTCCGCCGAGCACGTCGGCGACCGCGGGACCGGTGCCCTTGTACGGAATGTGCACGAGGTCGATCTTCGCGACGTATTTGAGCAGCTCCACGCCGAGGTGAGTCGAGCTCCCCGGACCGCCGGAGGCGAAGTTGAGCGCGCCCGGCCGCTCGCGCGCGAGCGAGACGAGCTCCTTCACCGTGCGCACGGGGACGGATGGATGGACGATCATGATCACCGGTGCGGTCGCCGCCAGCGAGACCGGCGCGAAATCGCGCTGCGAGTTGTACGGCAGCTTCGAGTAGAGGCTCGGGTTCGTCATGAGCGCCGTATCGACCATGAGGACCGTGTAGCCGTCCGGCGGCGCTTTCGCGACGAGGTCGCTCCCGATCTGGCTGCCGGCACCGGGACGGTTGTCGACGATGACCTGCTGCTTCAGGATCTCGGTGAGCTTCGGCAGCATGATGCGCGTCATGATGTCGGTGCCGCCGCCGGGTGCGAACGGCACGATGATGCGGATCGGCTTCGACGGGTAGCCTTGTCCTGAGCTCGTCGAAGGCGCGAACGCGGCCGGGACGCCGAAGAGGAGGGCAAGCGCTGCGGCGCGTGCGGCTCGCATGCTTATGCTCGCTTCGCCTTCGGCGCGAAGTTGGGCTCCAACTCGACGCGGAAGGCGGTGATCGTCGAGCCGAGCGCCATGAAATACCCGCAGAGCAGCGTGAGATCGGTGATCTGGCGCTCCGAGAAATGGCGCTTTACCTCCGCGAACGTGTCGTCCGACACCTTGCCGCCTTGTCCGAACTCGCGCGCGTAGCGGATCGCCGCCTTCTCCGGTGCGCTGATCGTGTCCGCGAGCGCGCCGCCTGATTCGAGGCTGTCGAGCTCCGGCTGCATCACACCCGCCTTGATCGCATGCGGATGGTGGTGGCTCCACGCGTACTGATTGCCGGCCGCGATCGCGAGCACGGAGAGCTCGCGTACGCGCCCAGGCAGGTCCGTGCCGTAGCGCACGTACTCGCCGTACTTTGCGAAGGCCTCGAGACCGGCCGGCGCGTGGCTCAGGCTCATGAGGATGTTCGAGACGTAGCCGCGGGTCTCGGTGATGCGCCCGTATGTCGCGGCGAGCTGAGCGTCGCCTTCGGGATTCTTCGGCTTGATGCGCTGCATGGCTGCTCCTCTAGTGTGACTGTCGCGCGGCCGCGCTGTGCTTCAGCAGGAACCGCCTGAGATCCTGCGCACACCGGTCGGGCACCGCGTCGGTGATGTTGTGCGGCAGGCCCTCGTACACGATGAACTCGCAGCCGGGGATGCGATCGGGCAGCGCGCGATAGTTGTCCACCGTGTGTATCGGGTCGCCGCCCGGCGCGACCGCGAGCACGGGGCAGCGGATACGATGCAGATCGTCGATCACGACGAACTCGCGCATCATCGGCACGAAGCGCTCGAGCACCGGCACCGGTGTTTTGGAGGACTCGGTGATAAACCATTCGACGAAACCCGGCTCCGCGCTCTTCAGATCGACGCGATCGGCGATCGTCTCGCGCAGGAATGCGCCCAGGCCTTTCTCGCCGATGCGCTTCACCCAACTGTTCTGGTTCTGCAGCGCGTGTTTGATGCCGCCCGTGCCCGCGAACGCCGCGAGCGAGAGCACGCGCTCCGGATAGTCGATCGCAGTCTTTTCCGCGACGATCGCGCCGGCCGACGAGCCGGCGACGTGGAAGCGTTTCGCGCCGACGTGATCGGCGAGCTCCGCCACGTCCTTCACCAGCCGCTGCTGGTCGAGCTGCTTCGGCCCGGGAATGCCGCTCTGGCCGTGTCCGCGCATGTCGATCCTGACGACGCGGAATTCGCGCGCAAGATGCGGTACCCACGCGTAGAAGCGCTTCGAGCTCCCCATCGCCGCGTGGACGAGGATCAGCGTATCGGCGGCGGGCTTCCAGGGGTCGCTGTAATCGTCGAGCGCGTACGCGATCTCGAGCCCGTCGGAAGCCTTGAACTTCTGCATTTCCCAGCGTGCGTTTTGGTTCATGCGTCGTCCTTTAACTGTCGATCGCGAGGAGCGTAGCGACGTGCGATCCCGTGGCGCACGTCAATCGTGACTTTCGAGCGCCTCGGGATTGCTTCGTCAGACGCTTCCTCGCAATGACTGTCTGTCGTTAATAAGCCGAGCGGCCGCCGTCGGCCGGAATGCTCGCCCCGGTGATCATGCGCGATTCGTCGGAGGCGAGGAAAAGCGCGATGCGCGCGATGTCCTCGGGCGAGCCGACCCAGAAGGGATATTCGCGCACGCGTCCGGCGGCGTCCTGCCGATCCTCGACCGGGCCCTGCCGCTGCGGCGTGCCATAGCGGCTCGTGATGCGCTCGGTGAGTATGCGTCCGGCGCAGATCGCGTTCACGCGCACGTTGTCCTTCGCGAACGCGCCGGCGAGCGCCCGCGTGAGGGACAGGATCCCGCCTTTCGACGCCGTATACATGTGGGAGGGACTGGAGCCGCGCAGCGCGGCGCCGGACGACATGTTCACCACCGCGCCGCCGCCCGCCTCGACGATCCGCGGTATGCCGTGCCGGCACATGAGTATCGGCCCGAGCAGATTGAGCGACATGGTGCGCTGCCACTCCGACAGGTCCACGTCGGTCACGAGGTCGTCCTCGGCCGTGGAGCCGCCGGCGCAGTTGTAGAGCACGTCGAGTTTCCCGAAGCGCTCGATCGCCGCCGCGACGGCGCGCTTCGCGCTCTCCTCGTTCGTCACGTCGGTCTCGACGAACAGCGCCTCGCCCTTGGCCTCCTTCACCGCGCGCTCGGTCGCGAGTCCCCGCTCGCGATCGATCTCCGCGATCACGACGCGCGCGCCTTCGCGCGCAAAGAGGCCCGACGCCGCTCTGGCGATCCCCGAACCGGCGCCGGTGATGAGCGCGACTTTGCCCGCGAGACGGCCGCTCATGGCGCGCGATGCTTCATCAGGAACTTCAGCAGATCCTCGGCGCAGCGCACCGGGACGGAATCCGTGATGTTGTGCGGCAGGCCCTCGTATACGACGAACTCGCAGTCCGGCACGTGCTTCTTGTACACGGCGTACTGGTCGATCGAGCCGAGCGGATCGTGCCCGGGCACGACGTTGAGCATCGGGCACCTGATCTCGTGCAGCCTGTCGGTCTGGTCCACTTCTTTCATCATCGGACCGAAGCGGCAGAAGAGATCAGCGTTCGTCTTCGCGGACTCGTCGATGAACCAGCGGACGAACCCTTTGTCCTGGACGTTCGGGAAGCGTTCCTCGATCGTTTTCTCGAGCATGCCCTTCAGCCCGTGCTCGCGGATCAGGCTGACCCAGCGGTTCATATCGATGTTCGAGGGCTTCAGGCCCGGCGTCGACGCGAAGTTCGAGAGCGTCAGCACGCGGTCCGGATAGTCAAGTGTGGTCTGGATCGAGACGATCGCACCCGCGGAGGAGCCTGCGAGGTGAAACTTCGGGACATTCAGATGATCGGCGAGCTCGATCACGTCGCGCGCGAGCCGCTCGAGGCTCAACTGACCGGGA
>Ga0196977_1000326_pt1 | contig 26771 bp, 19 predicted proteins | sample S3v_1013CmetaG_FD_148634 | JGI IMG/M metagenome (GOLD analysis project Ga0196977, IMG submission 148634) | Soil microbial communities from Anza Borrego desert, Southern California, United States - S3+v_10-13C | ecosystem: Environmental > Terrestrial > Soil > Desert | place: USA: California... | reverse complement strand
CGAACAGCTCTACTCCAACGTCAACCAACTCTCCTCCGAAACCGTCAAACTCCTCTACGACTTCCGCCAAAACCCCAAGAAGTACCTAACCATCAAGTTCGAGCTGTTCTAACCCCGGCGGTCTGTTGACGGAGGACAATTAAGTTGCGGACTGGTGTTTACAGATAATAAAGTTTGTCCTCAGACAATAAAGTTCGTCCCTGAAAGGCTTTGGTGAGGTTACTGGTGAACAGACGTTGCCTCTAGGTGGCGGCGTCTTGTTTGGGGTCGGACTGTTTCTGGAAGGCTTGGTAAACCAGATCAAGAAGTAAGGCGGCGAACCCTTTCTGCACCTGCTCGTTGTTCAACACCTGATCCGCCATTGACTGATAGTTGTCCAGCCCTTCAATGACGGCGTCCATCATCACGTCGTGAAAGTCGCCGAGGGCGAACTGCTCCTTGCTGTTCGTCGCCGCCTGCTGCGCCAGCACTTCACTCTCCAGCATCTTATCCCTGACGTGGTGGGCGTAGTTGATGAGGTCGGCGTCCGTCAGCTCGCCCTCAAAGAGGCTGTTCATCTGAGCGACTATCTCGGACAGGGAGGCTTGCTGCCGATCCCTCGGCACAGCCGTCCCCACGTCCGTCATGGGCTTGAGCTTTCCCTCTTCCTCCGCCTTGTCGTCTAACCGGATACGCCGCTTACCCAAGTCCTGCAAGCGGTAGTGGGTCAACTCAACGCTTGACAGGTCAATCGGCTCGCTCAGGTTCTCCGTCTTAAGCCAAGGGAGCAAGTGCCGGTAGAATGCGCTCCGCTTCTCCAAGTCGGTGTCGCCGTAGTTGATAATCTGAGAGAGGAAGTCATAGGCGCGGATAAAACTCGCCAAGTCCTTGCGGAAGACCTCTAACGCATCAAGCTCCTGCCTGTCTCCTTCTTGAAGCGCAGCCTTCCTCCGCTTACGGTAACGCTCGACGGCGGGGGCGACCTGCGCCTGCAACTGACGCTGCCCGCCCTTGGGATCAAAGTAAGCGAGGGCGAAAGCGTCCACTTCAGTTGGCGTGTAGATGCGTGCGCTGTCTAGCTTCGTTTGCAGGTCGTGGATGATGTTCGGGTCGGAGACGCCCGAAAGGCGCGCGGTTTTGTAGTAAGGCAAGAACGCCTTGAGGATGCGGTCGGACGTGTTCACAAAATCGAGCACGAATGTATCTGTCTTGCCGGGGTACGTCCGGTTGAGCCTTGATAAAGTCTGCACCGCCGCTACGTCATCCAGTTTCTTGTCCACGTACATGGCGACCAAAAGGGGCTGGTCAAAGCCTGTCTGGAACTTGTTGGCGACGAGCAGGATTCGATATTCGTCGGTGTCGAACGCCTCGCGCAGATCGCGCCCGCGCAGGTCGGGGTTCATGTTCGCCTCAGAGAACTTGTCGGGGCCGCTTTCGGGGTCGGAGATTTCGCCAGAGAAGGCGACGAGCGTTTTGATGTTCTCGTAGCCCTCATCCCTGATGTATTTATCAATAGCCAGCTTGTAGCGCACGGCCTCCTTGCGGGAACCGGTGACCACCATCGCCTTCGCGTGACCGTCCAGCAAGGGCGCGACACTACTGCGGAAGTGCTCGACGATGATGGCTACCTTCTGGCTGATGTTGTAGGGATGGAGTCGCACCCACCGGGCAAGTTGTTTTAGACCTTCAGCTTTATCAACTTGCTCGTCGTCATATTCCTTGCCGCCGTGCGCGAGTTTGAAGGCGAGTCTGTATGACGTGTAGTTCTTCAGCACGTCGAGGATAAAGCCTTCTTCGATGGCCTGCTGCATGCTGTAAACGTGGAAGGCTTCGGGCAGACCGGACTCCCCTTTCCGCCCGAACATCTCGACCGTCTTGGCTTTCGGCGTCGCGGTGAAGGCGAAGAAGCTGATGTTTTCCGGCTGAGTACGAGCATCCATCGCCGCAACCATCAAGTCCTCGGCGCTGACTTCTTCACCCTCCTCAATCTGCTCGGCAGTCAGCACTTCCCTGAGCGTTCTCGCCGCCGCGCCAGTCTGGGAGGAATGTGCTTCGTCGGCGATGACGGCGAACGTGCGGTCTTTCAGCGTAGCGACCTCGCGGATTGCATCCAACACGAAGGGGAATGTCTGAATGGTAACTATGATAATGGGCATCCGATCAACCAATGCTTTCACAAGTTGCTCGGACTTAACCCCTTCCCTTTTTATGCGACAGACGACGCCTTCCTTATGCTCGAACTGGTAAATGGTCTCCTGTAGCTGGTCGTCCAGTACGGTGCGGTCTGTGATCACAATGACGGTGTCGAATACCTTCCGGTCGTTTTCGTCATGCAGGCTGGCGAGCTGGTGCGCGAGCCACGCGATGGAGTTCGACTTGCCGGAGCCTGCCGAGTGTTGAATGAGGTATTTATGTCCGGCCTTCTCTGTTCGCGCAGTCTCAATCAGCTTATTGACAACTTCCCATTGGTGATAACGCGGGAAGATCATGCTCTCTTTAACGATCCTGCTGCCGTCCGGCTGCTTCTTTTCTTTCTTTTCGAGGTGGACGAAACGGCCCAGAATGTTGAGCCAGCTAGCACGCTCAAGCACACGCTCCCACAGGTAGCTTGTGCGGTAGCCTTCAGGGTTGACGGGATTGCCCGCGCCTTCGTTGTTGCCCATGTTGAAGGGCAGAAACTCCGTGGCCGCGCCTTTGAGTTCGGTGGTCATGCAGACCTCGTCGCTACTGACGGCGAAGTGAACCAGCGCGCGGCGTTTGAAAGCGAGCAGGGGTTCTTCCTTTTTGGTGAGCGGGTCTTTTGGCTTTCGGTCGTACTTGTACTGGCGGATGGCGTCGTGGACTGACTGAGTGAAGTCGGTCTTGACTTCCAGTGTGGCGATAGGAACACCGTTCACAAAGAAGACAAGGTCAATGCTGTTCTCGTTATTGAGGCTGTAGCGCACCTGCCGCACGACGCGGCAGCGCACTTTGTTATACCGCTCCAGCGTCTCAGGGTTGAGCCCCTGACTCGGCTTGAACTGGCAGAGCTGGAATCTGGCGTTGAGGTCTTTGAAGCCATGACGGAGTAGGGTGAGCGAGCCGTCCCGGTCGAGCAGCTTGGCGACGCGGGTGAGCAGCCCTCGCTCGGCGTCCGCGTTAGCTTGTAGCTTCTCCCACTCCTTCGGCTGCGTCTCTTTCAGCCAGCCGATAAGGTCTTCGGGATAAAGGGCAAGTTCACGGTCGTAGTTTTTCCAATCGCCTAGCAGCCAACCGTGAGCGGTCAGATGTCCTACAATGTCGCCTTCAAATCTTATCTCGCGGTGCTTATTTGACATGAGCTTTGCTCGTAATTTCGAGCCGAATAGTTTGTGAGGGCGGCAGCGTTCAGACGCTTAGGCTCTGGATGTGTGGTCTCAGAGCTTTGTCGAGGTTAATCATGGCGCTGACTAACTGCTCGAAGATTCTCGGCCATTCGTCCGAGGGTGATCTATAACCGCCCGCGACTATTTTTCTAATGCGACAGCCTCTCTTTTCAGGTAAATCTTCCCACTGGAGTTCACCGCCGAAAACTTGCTCGATGTTCTCTTTCTGAGACGCCAACTGATTGAAGACCTGAAGATTCTTATCGTCAGAGCCAGTGCCGAAGTCTATGTAAAGTTCCGCCTGTGCGTCATCCTCCCTGACCGCGTAGTTGTAAGACAATCCGCGCTTACCTGTCGAGCCACCAATCCAACTGTACTTTCCGGGTGATCTGGTGGCATGGAGCGACGTTCGAGTTTTCGCGTATTCCAATAGCCCCGTCCAGAATTGTAAACGCAGGTCATAACGCTCGGCGCGGTGCTCCTTGCCCTCTCTCTCTTTGGCGCGGATGCGTGTTTGATAGTCGGAGGCTTCGGGCAGCGGGATGATCTGTTGCACGTCAACTAAGAGCGTGCTGTTCTCCATCCGGTAAGGCCGGAAGCGGACGCAACGAATGTCGAGACCGAATCGGTTGAGCCACATGACGGAGGTCGTTATCTCGCGGGAGAAGTCAGCGGAAGCGAGGATGATTCGAACTTCTTTGGCGAAAATCTCTTCGTCCGGCTCGCTCCATTCGAGAAATTCAAGAATGGCTTTTTCGGCCTCGCCGTCGGCGGCATCGGCAGAGCGTAAAAACTTCGCGTGAGCTTCAACGAGTTGTTTGAAGGTCATGGTCGAAACCATCGCCGCGTAGCGGATGGCCTGAAGCTCCATGTGCCCGCCGTCGTCCGTGCGTTTGATTTCGACAACTACGAGATTGGCATCTTTATCAATGCAGAGGAGGTCAATGCGCCGGTTACTGTCAGCCCAATCGCCGAACTCTTCGGCGATAACCTTAAGATCGGACGAAAGGGCTTCGACGTTCGATTTCAGGAGGCGTTGAAGATCTTTACGCTCGTAAATCTTCTCGGCATTGAATGAAGTTTCCGAGAGGCGATTAAAGCCGTTCTCAGTAATTTGGAAGATAGCCATTTCTGTTTTGCCTTACATCAATTTTGCCAGTAACGGCGGCAGAGATGAGCGCGGTACGGTGTTCTCTTAAGAGTTCAGTCGCGCCATCAGCTTTTTCAATCAATGAATCTAGTTCAGTGAACTTGCATTTAATGGATGCGAGTATCGCGGATTGTTCCTCCAGCGAAGGAAGAGCAAACACAAGATTTTTGATTGTTCCCTGAGTGATGTTGTTTGCAAGTCCCTCAGCACCGCTTATAGATTGCTTGATTTGAGTCCTGATGTTCGTTGAATTAAGGACAGTTGAAAGGTATTGTCCATCAATAAGATTCTCTCTTCTGTGTAGACGGAAAGTTTTGTCTGACAACAGAAGTTGTTTACGGCACTCGTAGACGTAAGCTGCCGAGCCAACAAGGTCAGGAGACCCACTTGCGCGAGACATAAGCACATCTCCCACATTTACTTCATACTCTCTAGCAGGCTCAATGTTTGCTGGCAAAGTTTTATGCTCGTATTCGTTGAAAACGCCGCGATTAACGCAGCCAGTTTTCAATACCCCCCACTCATTTTCTCCGGCGAGTCTAGCTTCACAATCAGGACTCCAGCCTTGTTCAATCCAAGATAATACATGCTTCAACCGCTTCACTTCCCAATGCACTGGAATCTCGCCGAGCCACTTGATGCCGCTATCCTTCATCGGCACGGTATGGTTTAACCCTTTGGTAACGGCGTGGGAAATCAAGGCTTGTCGCTTCTCTTGCAAGAGCGTGGTTAGGCGTTCTTGTTTATCAATCAACTCATCTATCTTCAACGTCTCCACGTCCAAAAACTCCGCGATAGCTTTTTGTTCTTCTATGGGCGGAAGGATTGCAGCAATCACACGAAAGTCATCGAAATCTAAATCCCATTGGTTTGGTCTAATGCCCTTTGAATAACGAAGATACTGAGAGATGTAAACAGGCGAACGCAGCAAATAGTGAACAAACCTCAAATTAAATTCTCTTTGAGGCTTGGCGACGAAATAGGCTGGACTGACGATCCCTTCAAATTCAGAGATGGCAATCGAGCCTTGCCATGTCTTCATTTTGTTAAGAACTAAGTCGCCAACTTCAACAAGTTGATAAGTCGATAAATCATCAGAAGGTTTATTGAAATTGTCATCCCTTGAAGATTTAGGAATGACGCCGTAATCACGGTAAATAGACAGTAGTTCAGCATCGGATCTATTCGTTGTTTTGCTTCTTCTGAAAAGCCAAGAGAGCCTCAACGGCTCCCAATGCTCTGGAATCTCGCCGAGCCAATCAATGCCTGAATCTTTGTAGCGTGGATAGGGCAGAAATTTCATGCCGTCACCTCTTGCAACATTCGCATGATCTCCGCGTTGACCTTCTGCAAATCCGCGTCAATCGCTTCTAATGAGCGCGGCGGCGTGTACTTGTAAAAGTGCCGGTTGAACGGAATTTCATAGCCGACTTTCGTCTTATCGTAGTCGATCCAAGCGTCTGGAACGTGCGGCAATACCTCGCGCCGGAAGTACGTCTCGATGTCATCCTTCAACGGCACGTTTTCAGTGTCTCGCAGATTCGGGTCAGGCTCCGGCTTGCCGTGCCTGTCTGTGCAAACGTCGGCAGTCTCGTCCGGCTCTGAAAGAGCCTGCCACACGGCCTTAAGCTGGGCGGCGGTCAGGCCCAACTCCATAGAGGCGGCAACCTTCTTGAAATCTTTCAGGAACTCCTCACGATTCTTATAGACCCGCGAAGAGTCGAGCTTAGCAAGCGCGGCGTTCAGCTTGCTTAAATCCCCGTTAGCCTTCGCCAGCGCATTCACTTCACTCAACTTGGCGATGCGTACTGGACTAGCCTGAAAATTCAGCCGCAAAGGTCTTTCGACCGTGATAGTCGAATAACCAAAATCCTCATTGTCGAAAATCTTGCTATGTTCGTTATCCTCATCCTCGCCGTAGAGCCTAACAATTCTGGTGATGTCGTCGTCGGAGAGTTCCTTACGCTTGCTCCCCAAAGACTTCCTCATCTTCTGATAAAACTCTGTTGCATTGACTAACTGTATCTTGCTCCTGCGCTCCGGCTTCTTATGATTGGTCAGAACCCACACATAGGTAGCGATGCCGGTGTTGTAGAACATATCAGTCGGCAGCGCGATGATGGCTTCCAGCCAGTCGTTCTCAATAATCCACTTGCGTATGTCTGATTCGCCTGACCCAGCACCGCCCGTAAATAACGGCGAGCCGTTAAAGACAATCCCAATGCGACTGCCACCCTGCTCCACCGGGCGCATCTTTGATAACAGGTGAAGAAGAAAGAGAAGACTTCCATCCGAGACTCTCGGCAATCCTGCACCAAAACGTCCCTCAAACTTCTTCTTCGCCTCCTTCCGCACGGCATCCTCAACTTTCTTCCACTCCACGCCGAAAGGAGGATTTGAAAGCATGTAGTCAAACGTCCTACCAACATGCCCATCATTGGAAAGGGTGTTGCCAAAGATGATGTTGGCAACATCCTGACCTTTAATGAGCATATCCGCTTTACAGATCGCGTAAGATTCAGGATTAAGCTCCTGTCCGAAAACAACCAGACGAGAATCGGGATTGAGATTGCGTAAATGCTCCTCCGCAATGCTCAACATTCCGCCAGTCCCGGCTGTGGGATCGTACACGCTCCGTACGATGCCGGGCTTCGTCAGCGCGTCATCGTCGGCAATGAACAGCAGATTCACCATTAACCGGATGACTTCGCGCGGCGTGTAGTGCTCACCCGCCGTCTCATTTGAAAGCTCTGCGAACTTGCGGATTAACCACTCGAAGATAAGCCCCATATCGGCGTTACCGATGACGTTGGGGTGCAAGTCTATGGCAGCGAATTTTTGGACGACTTTAAACAGGAGATTCGCACCGTCGAGCCGCTCAATTTGGGTTTCAAAATCGTACCGCTCAAAAATATCTCTGGCGTTATCGCTAAACCCGTTAATGTAGCTCGCTAGGTTAGCTTTGATGTTATTTGGATCACCAAGCAACTTCTGAAAATCGAACGGCGAGGTGTTATAGAAGCTTTGCTTGGATCTTCGAATTAGGAATGGATAAAGAGAGCCTTCGCGCGATTTCTTCCCCTCGTACTCAGCCAACACGTCAGCTTTTGTTGATTCAAGTACACAATCCAATCGGCGGAGAAGCGTGAATGGCAAAACAACCTTGCCATAGTCCGACTGTTTGTAATCGCCACGGAGCAAATCGGCCACTGACCAGATAAAGGCAGCAGTACTCGTGAAACTCATTTTTGTCTCCAAATAACGGTTAGCTGTTATGAAGCCACATCAGGAATCGTACTCAATTGCGAGAGTTTATCACTGAAGATACTCATTACTTCCGCTTACCTTTTGATACAGACTTTCGTCTGACCCCTGTACTTTTCGCTTCACTCGGAATCTTTTCCGGCATGTCTAATTCATCGTCAATCAATACGTCCACGTAAACTCCAGCAATTTCAGCTATACGTAAGAGCACTGGCAAAGGCGGCTCACGAGTTCCGAGTTCAAACCCTGATACATACTCACGGGTTATCTGTGAGAAGCCTAAACGCCGTGCCATCCCCTCTTGTGTATCCCCTAAGGCATTTCGCACTTGTAGCAACTTCTCAGAAAGGCGCGCTGGTCTCATTCTTGCTCCCCGTCCCATCAGCTACTACCTCCTGATGGGACGGATTTGCTTCTTCCGGCCTTGATTTCCGAACTATATAATCCGAAAATGCTTTTGCACTTTTCTGTCGCCGTGAGCCTACTTTTATAAAGCTCTTCGGCGGAAAACATCATTTGAGATGTCTTCCCTCTTTAGGCATGTCAGTGCAAACAACATAACGCAAACGTTTGTGAGGATACCAGGCCCATATTTTCATTAGCTAAGCCGACTTATGCAACCTTGACCTACTAGGATTGAATAATGGATTTACAGAATCTTGCAGCATTAGAGCAGGCCATAGAACCCTATAGACGGGCGGGCTTTGTAGTCACCTCTCAATCAGAAGGAGCGATTACCCTCACAGGCCCACCAGAGAAGTTCAGTTACCTTCTCTTTTTCTTTACCCTCGTGCTGTTTTGGCCTGTTGCCGTTATCTACCTTATCTCCTTTAACAACCGTAAGGCTCGAACCGTCTGCGTGCGAATGACCTCTCAGGGCAGTGTCGAGGAAACCGGGTATACGCTTGATGTCATGGCAAGCGAGGGTAGTCGTGGCTGGTGGTTCCTGTTGATAGCCATCAGCATACCTGTCCTTCTAGCATTAGCATTATGGCTGCGATTCTACCTTTGGTGAGCAATGGGACATGAGCGACCAGCAACTATCCGACCTTCGCCTGGCGGCGATACTCTCTTGGTACTACTGGTGCCCGGAAGCAAGGGCGGCAAGTGAAAAGACGGAGTCAGCACTTAGGGGGCGAATCGAGCGCTTTCGTGCCGAGTTGGTCAAGATTTTCGGGAATAAATGCGACATTGATATTCAAATCAACGGCGGCTGTATCGAGGCGACGATTGAGGATCTGCGCCTCATCGCGTTCGAGTTCACCGCATCCTTGACCGAAGAACCCCGAACAATGGTGTCACTTCTTGGCAGATGCCCTTCCTGCGGCGTCCAGACGATGAGTGAACCGATAGTAAACCTCGCTGGCGTGGGTAAGCAGTTAGAGAAATTTGAGCCGAGTAGCCGCCACCTGTGTTGCCCGTGGAAATAGAACTATGTACATGTACATAGTTCCGGCATCTGCTATTGATAAAACTAACCTCTAACTTTCTTTTAATCCTCCCTTAATACCCTAATCAGAGCTAAATCCTTTTAGCCCCTAGCAGGTCTTGCCACAGTCCTGCGGGAATAGTAGCCCTAGCAAAAATACTAGGGCTGCAACAACTTAGCGATAAACTGACTGCTAAATTTAGTGTTGATTTATTAGCAAAGACGTGTTAGTAAATTTGCCGCTTTAAGGTGGCACGCCGAAGTGCCCTGCAAATTAAATGGCCTGAAGCGATGGATTGGGAACCGGACGCCTCAGGCCAACGGGTTGCTCGCGTTTTTGGCGAGCTTGGGCATTCGTGTAGGAAGCCCGCACGCATTTTAATCACCCTTGCATTGCTGTCAAGTGTTTTATGTAGGTTATGGAGGTGAATCCATGCCCAGGTATAGGAGAGGGATAAATCAGAGTAAAATTGAAAGGCGATTAGCTGAAGGGCGCGGTCAAGGTGAAGGCGCTGAATACAATCCTTGGCACCATATTCAAGACTTTCCTTCGAGGGGTCGTGTACATCGCATCAAAGGATGGTTACACGGAAGAGTTCATCATCTGTTTAGCGACCTTGAGCTTCACATCTTTTTAACTTACTTGTGGTCACGCAATGTCGTCGTAGATATCCGCGAGCAATATCCGCTCCTTCCCCTTGAAGAAACACTTGCTATCGCTGAGACACTAGGCGTCCGCCACCCGACAGATCCGCGCACGAAGCATCCGGTCGTGTTAACGACAGACTTTTTTCTCACGATCAGACATCCTTTAGCTAATACATACGAACCACGTACGGCGAAGTACCTGGACGACTTCCTACAACCACGCACGCTTGAGAAATTAGAGATCGAGCGATGCTATTGGAAATGTCGGAATAAGGACTTACGCATAGTGACAGAACAACATCTTCCGTTGGTGCTAATTCAGAACGTTGCATGGGTTCGCCCATATTTCTGGCTTACCGACCTTTATCCTCTGTCTCAACTAACTGTGAATAAGATCGCATCAGAGCTTACCTCTAAAGTAATTAGCACTGATGTTCCCTTAAAAGACCTCGCGGCCATTAATGATGCGCAGTTGGGCTTAAAAAGGGGGACTAGCATAGCAGTTGTCCGGCACTTAATTGCCAATGAGGTTTGGCAGGTAAATATGCATGCGCCGATACAGCTTAGAGCACCACTTACACTACTAAGTGATCCGAAAGGAAGTTTATGTCAACAGAAAATTGTGGCGTAAGGCTGGCTATCAATACTCTTATTCGGCATGACCCAGATCAAGATGTTAGCAGAGTTGAGCGACACCTCTATCTTGATCCGTCTGGCGAATACGCGGTCACCTTTAATGTAGAGAATCCGACAGCCAATCCGGTTTGGTGTAAGTATAAAGATTTAAGGTTAGCGCTCGAATTGGGGAAGGCAGAAATACCAGAGTCCGACACTTACCTGCCTCCAGCGGTAAGTGCGACCGACTTCAGTTCGACTGAATTTGAGGTTTTTCAAAGCTACGCGAGAAGAGACTGGTACATTATCGAACCACTAGTCACAGGCAATAACGCGGTAAAGATTCTTTTCCCCCGCGAGCGCGGCGTTTTAATCAAAGAGAGGGCGGAGCAGTTAAAAGCGGAGATAGAAAATGGCACAGGCATTTCTCTTTTGATTAGGAAGGGATTAATAAAAGGAAAGGGCACCTCACCTAAAAGCATTCTCCGCAAGCTAAGGCGGTACTGGCGGCATGGGCAAACGCAACACGCGGTTGCTTCTGATTATAGAAATAGTGGCGGCCCAGGAAAAGCACGGAAGGCAGGTCAGAAAAAGCGTGGAGTGCCTAGCAAGATATCAAAGCAGGATGGTCAGCCTACGGGGGTCAACATTAACGATCATTGGCGCGACATCATCGAGGCAGGTTGTAAGTTATTCTATTTGAACCGCAAGAAGAAAAGCTTTCATAAAGCTTATGTACAAACTCTTAAGTTCCTCTGTCCTCAAGGAACAGATGAAAAAACCAGTCACCCTAAGCTACCTGACCCCAATAAGTGTGAAGTCTTCACTGAAAATCAATTCAAGTATCACTCTCAAAAATACATCAAAAATAATCTCAAGCAGGCGATAATTAAGAGGCACGGCCAACACGCATTTAACCTTCAATTCCGCGACCTTAAAGGTGAGTCAACAAGCCAAGCGCCTTGGCCGGGTGCCCTCTACCAAGTAGATGCGACAATCGCTGACATGTACCCGGTGAGCAGTCTTAACCGTCGGCATATTTTGAAACGCCCGGTCTTATGGCTAATTTCAGATGTCTTTAGTCATATTATCGTGGGGGCGTGCATCAGATTTGAAGGGGAGGGCTGGCTAGGCTTAAGGCTGGCTCTTGAGAATACGACCGCTGATAAGGTTGCTTTTTGCGCAAGGTATGGATTCGAAATCACCGAGGAGATGTGGCCTACGTGTCACCTCGCCGACCACCTAACGGGAGATCAAGGGCCGTTGCGGAGTTACAACGCTGACTATTTAGCCTACTACCTCAATGTTCACGTCTCTAATATCCCACCATATAGGCCCGACTGGAAAGGAATCATTGAGCAGGCGTTCCGCCGCTTGAATGTCCAGGTTATTCATAGCCTGCCCGGAGCCGTAAACCCACACCACGAGCGCGGTGATAAAGATTATAGACTCGACGCAGCTCTTACCATTCAAGAGTTAACCGAAGTTTTGATCAGCGTCATTCTGTACATAAACAATTACCACCGGATGGAGTCGTACCCTCTGGACAGAGATATGATCTTCGACGGAGTCGAGCCATATCCCGTAAGCCTTTACTATTGGGGGATAGACAACCGATCAGGCATTCCTCGGCGTAGAGACCCCGAAACGATTCGTCTTGCGCTTCTACCTGAGAGCGAAGCTACCGTTACGGAGCGAGGCATACAGTTCGGGCCAAATTTCTATACTTGCCAATACGCCGAGGATAATGCTTGGGCATTAAAGGCTAAGAACTATGGTAGGTGGAAAGTGCGAGTAGGCTTTGACCCTAGACGCACAAACATGATCTATCTGCGGCTCGGCAACGATATGCCGTCCATACCGTGCTACCTAGACTCAAAATCGCCGTTCCAGGGGTGCGATTGGGTCGAGGTTGATTCTTACACCGACAGTAAGAAACTGCTGGCGAAACGTGCTATCCACCGCGGATTGCAGGCAGAATCCGATCTCGACTCACAAGTAGAAGGGATAGTTGCTAAAGCTACCATAAGAACACAAGAAGCGAATATCAATGCCCCTAAAGAAAGTAAGCGCTCCCGCATCGAGAATATGCGGGCTAGAACCAGGGAGGAGATTGAACATATGCAAAGGATGGAAGGCTATGAAATTCTTACTGAGGAATCTCCAGAGTTCTCTGTACGAGCTTCACGAAGCCAAGCGGCCTCAGCAAGTGGGGCGGATGAAGTATATGTCCCGATCCCGCAACCTAATAACGTCCGCGACATTCGCGAAAGGATGTTGAGAGATGGTCAGAAGAAATAGCGGCGATTCGGTAACGCCGCCTGTCGTGGTAATAGAGGGCCGCCAAGAGCATGCCTCGTATATGACTCAGATAATACCTGAGTTTGCCGGGAACCCTCTTATCGAGCCATTGCCTCCGATCTGGTCACTAGAGCAAGTTACAGAACTCCTTTCACACTATCCCGAATACTCTGAAGAATACCGCAATCTGCCCGCCGAAATACGTCTGCATATGCTTGATAACGCGAGGGAATTTTTCATCCCCCAAGGCATTCACCTTGAAATTCATATCTCCATCTCAAACATGCTGAGAAGGGGTTATTTGCTGCGCAACCCGCTTGAGCGAGGCTTCTGGAGAAAAGTTAACGACAAGCTAGACGCACTCAAAGAATGCCCTCCGAAACGGTTATTCCTCCAAGCAAAAGCTAGAGGCTTTTGCATCGTGGGGATCGGCGGGATTGGCAAAAGCACCACGGTAGAAAACATTTTATCCTTATACCCACAGGTGATTATTCACACTTGCTACCGCGACCAAGATTTCATCCTCAAGCAACTCGTCTGGCTAAAGATTCAGTGTCCGAATGATGGCTCTATAAAAGGCTTATGCTTAAATTTTTTTGAAACTGTTGACGCAATACTAGGGACAAATTACGTGCAACGCTACGGAGGCGGTCGGCGAACCGTTGACGAACTGCTACCAAATATGGCCCGCGTGGCAGCCCTACACTGCCTTGGGGTGCTTGTAATTGATGAGATTCAAGACCTGAGCGAAGCTAAGAGCGGTGGCGCGGCGAGGGTATTAAATTTCTTGGTACAGCTCGAAAATACCATCGGTGTTCCTTATCTCCTGATAGGTACGCCTAAAGCTAATCAACTTTTCAAAGGTGAATTTCGTCAAGCCCGACGCGCCAGTGAACAAGGTGATATTAGCTGGCAAAGGATGACTAGGCTTGATGAGAGTGACGAGAATAATGAACCTAAGATAAGTCCCATCTGGGAAGAGTTTATACGCGCTCTATGGACTTACCAGTATGTGTCAAATTCCTCTCCCTTACAAGCTGATTTGAAGCATGATCCGCTGAGTGACGCACTTTACGACCAGTCACAAGGAATTACCGCCGTTGCTGTTACACTTTATGTACTTGCACAGCGGCGAGGAATTACCAGCAAACAGGAACGCGTGACAGCCGACATTATCAAATCCGTAGCGAAAGACAGTCAGAATCAGATCAAGGGTTATATTGAGCAGCTACGGCAGGGGAGCGCGGCAATAAAGGGCGGCGCGGTTACAGTAAGCGATCTTGGAAAGATTGGCCCTACCCGCCCGATAGGAAGCGATAGCGGTGAGAGGGACGGGGGGAATGCTCAGAGAGAGGGAAGCCCCAAGACTGAGGCTCTTGGAAACAAGAGTGAGCCAAAATCAACAAAGAAAGGAAACTCGGCTAACGCTGGCCCCAATGACAACAAGAAAACCAAACCTTCGTCCAAACGGTCTCTTAAGCGAGACGACTTACGAAATCTATGCCAGTCTAAAGGGAAGGAGAGTAAGTCTGCGCCCAAGGGCCATCCGGGAAAGCATATCAAATCAGCCACAGAATTTCTTGCCAAATAAGCGCAATGGCACTCGGCTTCTTTCCAACTCCATATCAAGACGAACTGCTATATAGTGTGTGTGCCCGCTATGCTGACCGCGTGCGATATCCAAACAAGCAGGCTGTGAACTTGGAATTGTTCGGTAATCTCAACTCAAAGCCTAGCACAGTATTCCCCCGGCATCTTGGACATCTGATAGGCACTCTACCAGCCCACCATAACTTTACAGCCGAGCGAATAATAAAAGCGCACACGCTCTTCCACTTCTATCTGCCATTCCTACCTAAAGAGTCAGCAGACCGCATAGCCTGTGAGATGATCCGCTCTAGTCCATCAGGTTTCACCATAACTACAGAAGCTGGAAGAACTACGATTCCCCCCCAAGATTGGCTGCGGTTTTGTCCCCTTTGTGCGGATGATGATAGGCGCGAAGTGGGTGAGTATTATTGGCATCGTTTACACCAAGCCCCCGGAATACAAGTCTGCTCAAAGCATGCGGTGTTTTTGGAGGATAGCGATGTGCGCGCGCGCTTCCAACAAACTCAGGATTTACACGTCCCGGCTGAACAAGCTGTTTCGCCAACGGAGGTAAGTCCGGTCAGTCCAAGCGATCCCTATCAGCAAATATTAATGCGGTGGTCATCCAACATAGCTTGGTTACTCGAACAGCATAATTTACAACTCGACCGCGCCGACCTTTGCGATGCTTATTTATCAGGATTAGTTGAAAAAGGTGTGGTCAAGCGAACTGGAAGCGTTAGAAAGATAAGAGAAGGGGCTTTGACAGAGGCGCTTAATAACTACTTCCCGCCGGCTTTTTTGGATTTGTACGAGCCGAACAGAGGGGGTAGATGTAACAAACCCTACCAATCAATCAAAAGGCTGCTCCGTGGAGAGTATGCTCATCCGGCTCATCACTTACTAATGATTGAATTTCTCGGACACACGGCTGAGACATTCCTCGGGATGTTACCCCATTCGGCTCTCCTTAAGTGCAACCACAAACCATTCGGTGATGGCCCGTGGCCTTGTCTCAATCCCGTGTCAGCCCACTTCAGGAAACTTACGGTCGATAGCTGCCAGTCGGTAAAAAGCGAAAACGGCAGCGGTTCCATCGTAGGACATTTTGCCTGTACCCATTGTGGATTTGCTTATAGGAGAACAGGCCCAGACCAGTCGCCAAGTGACAGGCTCCGCTATAGCCGTGTTAAAACTTATGGCGCAGTGTGGGATAAAGCACTAACTGAGTTTTGGCATGACACATCAGTCAGTACAATCAAGATAGCTCATCGTCTGGGCGTCAGAGACGCTACTATCGTACATCAGGCCATACGCCTTGGACTTCCCTTTCCCCGGCAAGGCCCGCGCTCGTCTGTCACTCACGCTAATGTGCTTACAGCAGAGAGAGTAGCTCGGAGACAGGCCGAGCTACTCTCTCAATTGACAACTTTCCGTGCTGCATGGCTATCCGAACAAAACCAAAACCCGAAGCTCACCAGAACCGAACTGGCAAATCGTCTCCGACGAGTTTATAGCTGGCTATATCTTCACGACCGCGAGTGGCTGAATGCACACAAGCCGCCGACGAATTATTCTAGGAGGAGTCATAGAGTTGACTGGTCGAGTAGGGACGGGCAACTCTCAGAAGAGGTACGGCGAGCAGCCGCACAACTCAAGATTGCTGCCGGACGCCCCGCTCGTGTCACTAGGTCATTGATCGCCAGAAGTCTCAACAAAGTGAATAAACTTAATGACAAAGCCCTCAAAAATCTCCCACTCACAGCCAAAGCTTTCAGCGAAGTGGTTGATTTGCCGATTGACTTTATACTCCGCCGGTTAAAGTGGACGGTGGGTTATCTTCAGCGAGAGAACATCCCCCTCTTAAAGGCCACATTAAAAGCCCGCTCAGGAATTTGTTGGAGTCGATACGATCAACAAACGATTCATGAAGCTTTCGACCATCTCTGGCAGGTTCTACGGGAGCAGGATGAGTCAAGGTCTTTAGACGACGCTGCTTAACGTTGCACAATACGAGAAGATGCTCGGCTTCTTTCCTCGATGCTATCCAGATGAGTTACTCTACAGTGTGTTTGCTCGCTATGGTGACCGGGTAAAGTACCCGACGAAGAAAGCGATCCTACAGGAATTATTCGGCACAACAAATGCCACTGCCACAATCACCTTCCCCTCCCGCCTAGATTCAATTGTAAGCAGGCTGCCACCTAACTCACTCCTCACAGCAGACCGCCTAATAACTCAGCATACGTTACTTCCCTTCTTCAGCCCCTTTCTACCTTCCAAACGCATCGAGCAACTTCGAAACGCTATGAGAAGGGCAGGTGGCCCGACAGCCGATATGCGTTCAGGCGTTATGGCGAGTCGCATCCCTATACCAAGCCATCTAAGATTCTGTCCGATATGCAAGCGCGAGGATGAGGCGTTATTCGGCGAATCTTACTGGCATAGACTCCATCAACTGCCGGGTGTTGAAGTCTGCCTTTCGCACCAAGTCTTCTTGAATAGCAGCAGCGTGGCTACCCGCGTTGGGAGGCAAAGTCTGCTGCTGGTTTCTGCCGAACAAGCAACCCTTGGCACTCATATAAGACGCGTGTGCCTCCCTAACAAGGAGCACCAAACTCTGCTGATGCTTGCGCAAGACGCGGCATGGCTACTTAAGCAGCCTAACATTAGTGTCGAACTCGATGCGCTCTATAACCGTTACCTCCGCCTGTTGAAAGATCGAGGGCTGGCGACATACACCGGCAGCATTCATGTAAAGAAGCTGCTCAACGAGTTCAGTGCCTACTACTCGCCCGCTCTATTGAAGTTACTGCGCTGCGAGCTAAGGGGCGGCGACGTAGAGAAAACGAATTGGCTGCTGCGGTTAGTGCGCCCTCCGAAACACGCACAACATCCGCTTTACCATCTGCTGCTCATTCAGTTTCTCGGTTGCACCGCAGAAGGGTTCTTCCAACCACCAGAAGCGCTAAGCTCCTTCGGAGAAGGCCCTTGGCAGTGCCTCAATCCTGCGGCTGATCACTATAAACAGCCTGTGATTATGGAATGCAGGCTAGGTAAAAGGCTTCGGTATGGTAAACCGATAGGCAGGTTTAGCTGTAGGTGCGGATTTGCTTATGCCCGCACTGGCCCAGACTCCTCACCGGAAGATAAGTTCCACGTTGGCAGGATAATCTCGTTCGGGCAGGTGTGGGAGGACAAGCTGAAGCATCTATGGCAGGACTCGTCAATGAGCATTAGTGAGATCGGGAGGAGGCTCGGCGTAGATCCGCTGACTGTCCGCAGGCATGCTGCCCGCCTGAAACTATCGCTCTCCCGCTCTGACAAAAGGTTGAAGCCTCTTCCCCGCGCTACTCTGCTCGAAGGTAAAGCTGTTTCAGCAGCATGGGAGAACAAGCGGCACAGATGCCGCTCTAAATGGCTGTCTGCAATGAAGCAACGGCGGGAGATTACGTTGAAGGTTTTGCGAGGTAAGCTCCCGCGTGAATATGCATGGCTACAGCAACATGATTCCGAATGGCTGAAGAGACATAAGCCTCGCCCCCAGAGGCGCGCTCTATCTACAACCAGTGTTGACTGGAAGAGACGTGATGCCGACTACGCCGCAGCTGTGCGAGCCGCAGCTTCGCGCCTCAAGACAGCTTCCGGTCGCCCGGTGCAGGTAACGAGGACTGCCATCGGGCGGGCTTTAGGCGCAATCACCCTCTTACGGCAGAAGCTAGATAAAATGCCTCTGACGGCTCAGGTATTGAGCAGTGTGGTGGAGACGCGAGAGCAGTATGCGGTGCGCCGCGTCCGGTGGACTGCCGATCTCTTCTATCAAGAAGACGTGCTGCCGCGGGAGTGGCAGCTCATGTTGAGGGCAAATGTTTATAGCCTTAGAGAAGTTTCAGCAGTAGAATGCGTAGTGGAGGACGCTTTGAACATGCTGAAATCGAAGATCTCACAGAGCCAACCCAGACGAGCAACTTCATTCAAACGTGCAATGTCATAAGGGTGATTCTAAAACCTCAATTAATAAATCCTAGCCTCGACAATGCGAATGGTTCTAATTATCAAGTAGGTGTAAAGCTATGAGTACAACAAAACCATCAGAAGCAACCACCACACATGTTACTGCGCAGAGTTTACCACTAGTCAAGGTAGAGGAGCCTCCTGCTACCACCGTTACTTCTTGGTACGAAAAATGTGATCCAGCAGTATGGTTATTGGAGGAATACAAATTACTGTCCAACCATTATTTCCATGAAGACAATCAGTACTGGAAAACCATTTCTATTTTCGGAACATTCAATGGGGCTTTATTGGCTTTCCTAAGCTCCCAATTTCTTAATACTCAGACTCTTGTAAAGCATTTCATACCCATTGTGGGGATAATATTTTCTATTTCGTGGTTCATAAGCCTAATCAGACTGCGTGAATGGAGAAATTATATGGAGAAGCGGATTCAAACTATTGAGGAGTATTTACATGAAGTGTGGCGTGAAGATCAGTTCCGCCCTTTAGATATTAGGGTAGTAAAAAGCTGGCAGCAGCAAGGGGCAAAAACAAGCTGGTTTCAACAGCCTTATCGTGTTATTAGAAACATACCGGCATCACTGAGTTTACTAATACTACCTCTATCATTTCTAATGATTTGGATCATCATCTTCATTCTTCAGCTCAGGTAAACAGGTTGTAATTATAAGTATTTGGTTGACAAACGTAGCAGACACGCCTCATGCAACCACCTGTCTTAATAAAGAACCGTAGCAGTTACAAACGTTTGGCTGAGATCATTGATGCGCAAGGCTTCGCTCTCATTGAAACCCCGAGAGAGATCACAAAGATAATCTCAACCATTTTCGCCGTTGCCCCAACATTTTTCAACCAATCTCCAGCGAGGAAAATGGAAGATGGCTTCTGTAATCTTGCGAGCGGTTATCGTGGAATCGGGACAGAATTTTCCATTAGCAATCAAAGATACGATTTACTCGAATCTTTCTCTTACCTTGCAGTTGAAGAACCCATAGTTCGTTCTGGCTTATCAGATTCCGCCATGATTCTATATAACCTCCTAAAGAAATATACTTCCTCTCTCGAAAGACTTATAGATAGGGTCATTTCAAATCTGGCCCGAGTTTATGGGGCAGAAACAAAGCAACTAGATTTGTTTTCTACAAGATATTCACCCACTCAAATTAACTACTATGAGCCGTACCAGTATCGAAGACGTGTTCTTGTTGATCCACACGAAGATGGTGTATTGCTCACTGCATTAGTTGCTGACTGTCCCGGCTTGGAGATACTTGGTCTGCGCGGCGAATGCACTCCTATCGAATGTTCATGTAACACTACAGTGTTAATGGCTGGCGAACTACTTGCTTTACTAACTGGCTATTCTATTAGCCCGATACGGCATAGAGTTAGGCGTTATAGTAATCAGAAATCAAGATTATCCCTTGTACATTTCGCAAATGTGAATATAGACACTCCTGTATTTCCTTGGTTGGTGAACGACCAGAACCGTAATATTGATATCGTTGCTAAAGCAATTAATAACCCCACTAGATTTGGGTTACCCCCTTTAAATCGACAATGACCGCTGTGTAAGTCCATCCGCCTCAGCAGACATTGCCATGCCAACTGGTATTATTAATTTTCCCACACGTCAATACTTATCTGAATATTACCAGTCTATTGACTTTGAGAATTATGCTCTGATGAGCTTCTTACATCGCGCTTATTCATTTATTGGCAAGAGACAGAGGCTTTTAGATGTCGGCAGCGGGCCTACGATTTACCAGTTCGCTAGCGCCAGCAAAGTTATAAATAAGATTGTGGCTTCTGAGCCCCTCCTCTCAAATAGAAGAGAGATTCTATCTTGGCTTGCTGAGGATTCAGACGCTTTCAATTGGGATGCCTTTATTACCCATGCAGCCGTGCTAGAAGGTAAAGAAGGCTCGCAGGAAGATTGCCAATACATTAAAGACCGAATGAGAAAATGCATTACTTCTGTCATACCCTGTGATATTCACAATGAGGAGCCTTTATTTATATCGGTTGAAGAATTATTCGATGTAGCTTCGGCTCACTTTTGCTTAGAAGCCGCAAGTGGAACTATCGATGAGTTCCTATATTGCTTACGGAATGTACTAAGAGTCATAACGCCGGATGGATTCTTCATAGCCAGTTTACTGAAAGAGGCACATTACTATGCAGTAAGCGATACGTGGCTGCCGTCCCTAGCAGTCAATGAGACATTGATAGAAGAGTTATTTACAGCTTCAGGTTTAGTTCTGCTGCGATCAGAAACAATTACTGTTGAACCGCAACGAGGTTATCAAGGAATTATTCTCTGCCTTAGTAGAAAGAGGTGTCGCTGATTCATATATTTAAGGAAGAATTTTCATTCCATCAATTCCTCCTCACTCCTATAAACATAATGTCAGTTCTCGGACTCTCAATAGTAAGGGAATTATATGTATTGACATCATATAATTCCCTAGAATATCTTTTCTTTGTTTAGTATTGTGGATTCTTCTGCTGGCGAGAGCCTTACATCGTTAGCCTTTTATTATCTCTCTGCTCGTCTCGCGAAGACTTCACGCTTAGAATCTTATGCCTACTCAACATAAGCACGTCTTCATTTCGTATTGCCGCGAAAACTTAGCAGAAGTGACCAAACTTCGCACAGACCTCATGAATTTGGGCGAGAAGGTTTGGTGGGACCAAGACATTAAGCCGGGGGCGGACTGGAAACTTGCGATCCGGCAAGCGATGAGGGAAAGTTATGCAGTTCTGTGGTGCTTGTCGGAAGAATGCCTAAAGAGGACAGCCTCGGGTATTTATCCTGAAGTGTTGGACGCCATTAATGCTTACCGTAATTACTCGCCCGGAAGTATTTTTCTAATTCCTGTTCGTTTATCCGATTGTGAAGTTCCTCCTATCGAAATCGATTCGACCCGAACACTAGACCGTCTTCAATACGTTGATCTGTTCCCGACTGCTAAATGGGACGACGGGATAAGGAAACTTGTCGAAGCACTTCAACTCTCCCCTCACCACCCTTAACAGGCCCATCAGAACCTTTTGACGCGCCACTGATGGGCCATGGAAGAGCGTCGCACCTGCCCCAACGCGGTTTAAAGGCTGCTAGGCCGCAAGGCACCTATCTGCATACGATGTGTGACCGTAGTCATCACGTATTGCAGTTCGTTAAATTCTTCAAGACTAGTCTTCTAAGCCATTCCGGCCTCCCCCAAATCTATCTGTTATATGGGGAAGCCGGCCAGAGCCATGACAGTTTTATTAAGCGACTCATAGTTGACAAGATTAAGCCGTACGCGGCATCAACAAAAGGTGAGTTGGAAGGTGCGGTAGACCACATTCCCGCCCATATAGACCCTGTTAACGAGTTAGATGATTTGAAGGATAATCTCCGGTTCAGTATTTTTGAAAAAGTCGCCTCCCGGTATGATCCCGCGCGCATGTTGGCATCCGAGTTGTGTAACCATAATAAGTTTAAGCACTATCCTTTCGTCGTACTGCAACATAATTTTGAAGTGGCAGATTGGGATGAAGGATTGCGGGAACTTGTCGAATGGTACTTAACTACTTATTGGGCGGAAGCCGCGTCAGGCGGCTTCCCAAGCCAATTTCTGATTTTTCTTAATTTTATCTATCCGCATGGTAGCCAACCTTTATTGAGTCGCTTTTTCAAACCGAAGAAATTCTCGAAGAATAGTTTTAACGAATTTCTCCTGCGAATTAAGGACAAGGTTAATGAGCTTTACCCCTGCTTGCTGTTTGACGAACTCGGATATCTTAATCAGAAAGACGTATGCCGAACCCTAAGTTATTTAGGTGTGCATGATGAAGAAGAGTGTCCGGAGTGGTTAGAGGAGCTATTCAGGAAAAAGCGCGGCAAAGTTAGGATGGCAGAGGTGGAAAGGCTGTTGAAGTCAAGAATCAACATGGGGGCCGCAGCTTATTAGTCAACCATGAGGAACAACCATGGCCGCGAATGAGCATTTTCGCTTCTATATAGGGAATGGTGAGACCATCGATCAAAGAGGAGGTGAATTGCCTCCTCCGGAGAAGTCTATTGAAGATAATCATCCGGCTCAATACATTGCGGAGAAAGCTCTGAGCGACGCAGTTAACGTAGCCCTTATGCTAAGTCAGCCCTTGCTTATAACCGGGGAACCCGGCACGGGTAAAACTCAATTAGCTTGGAGTATTGCCTACGAGTTAAATCTTAACGGCCCCTTAGTTTTTAATGCCAAAACTACGTCATCAGCTAAAGATCTGTTTTATCGCTATGATGCCTTACGACACTTCCATGATGCTAACATGAGGCAGGAGCAACCAAGGTTTACGGCTGACGATTATATCACCTATGAGGCACTGGGACTCGCGATCCTATTATCATGCCGTCCCGGCCCTTCTCGACCTCATCTACCTGATGGTCTGTCGGGGCGCGGGCCAGTCAGGTCGGTAGTTTTGATAGATGAGATTGATAAGGCTCCGCGTGATTTCCCCAATGATATTTTATATGAAATTGAGGAAATGACTTTCACCGTGAATGAAACAGGCCGGAGCTTTAAGGTTGACGATAAATACAGACCGTTCGTGCTTCTTACCAGTAACTCAGAGAAGAATCTACCCGAAGCCTTCCTTCGCCGCTGCATCTTTTACGACATCCCGTTCCCGGATAAAGAACAGTTGAAGTTGATTGTAGAGCGCCGTCTGAAGCTGAGTGAAGAGTTCAGGAAGAATATGCTTAATAATGCCATCGAGCATTTCCAAGAGATACGTGATCTGCTCCTTAAAAAGAAGCCCGCGACGGCAGAGTTAATCTCATGGGTTAGGGTGTTGGACAGAATGCAGATCGATGTGCGGCACCTACGCCCGGGTCAAGCAGAGGCGCTGGCGCTAACATATTCGGTAATCGCAAAGAATAAAGATGATCTAGAAACGATTAAAAGCACTTTTTCGAATTGATCCATTCCACATGGGAGATCATTTCCAAGACACAGGTCTAATGTTCGGCGACCTACTGGAATATTTGCGCCAACAAGGGTTCCTGATAGGTGTTGATAGCCATCTTCGACTTCAGAAGGTGCTGGGGCAAGTCAGCGGCAGTTGTAGCCCGGATGAGTTAAGAACTCTTTTATGCCCGATCTTGGCTACTGATAAGAAACAGCAGGCGTTCTTTTATAGCGCCTTTGATGCTTACCTCGGGTTAAAGCAGTTCGAAGCAGTCCTGCCCGAATACGCAGAACTTCCGGCAGGAAACAAGGACGTTGCCGAGCCGTACACCATACCGCTCCAGGCGCGACGGTGGCCGTACCTTATTCTCGGGCTTATCTTGGCGGTTATCGTTGCATGGGCTTCTTATTATCGTGAACGGCTGGCCCAATTTACTCAGGGAGGAACTCCCGCACCTACCGCATTGACGCCGACCCCTACGCCTGGGTTAGCGACAACACTAACTGATGAACCTGTTCCGGAGTTAATCAAACCTATTCGATGGCTCGCCCTATTTTTCCCTCCTCTGTTTCTGTCTTTATACGAGTTGTATCTCTACAACCGCCGAAACTTACTATTGCGTATGCTAAATAGCAGTCATCACCCATACATCTTCCCTATACGACCGGCCCCTCCCTCCAACTCAATATTTGAATCAGAACGTTTTTATCATTCAGCGCGCCTTTTAAAGCATCGGCAAGTAGCCGAACTGCACTCACTCGACATCCCCGCAACCGTTAATGAAACCATTAAAGGTCTAGGTTATCCGTCTTTGCGTTTTAAGCGCGCCAGTAAGATGCCTGAATACCTAGTGCTTATAGAGCGCGTTGCATACCGCGATCATCTCAGTCGATTTTGTGACGAACTCATAAGAGCGCTTGAACGTGAGGGACTTTTGATTACGCGTTACTACTATGAAGGTGATCCTCGTGTTTGCTTTGCGCCAGCGCCAGAATTTCTGAAAACGAATCCGTTATTGCCGGGAGCGGAGACAGGTAAAAATGAGCGTGCGATACCGTTGAAGGAGATTCTCAACAAGCATGAGGATTGCCGACTCCTTATATTCGGCAATGGAGAAGGTCTGGTGGAGCCTATTACGGGAGTTAAAGCGGAATGGACCAGTATCTTCGATCAGTGGAAAGAACGGGCGTTACTAACACCCATCTCGCCTACCGAATGGGCATCCCGTGAGTTGAGGCTTTCGAGTCAGTTTTTAATCGCCCCTGCAACATTAGACGGATTGCGGGCGCTTGTTGATTATTATGAATTTAACGAATTAATACCGCCGCAAAAGTGGCCTCGCCGCGAGCCGCCCTTATCACTTGATGTTGATTCCCCCGACATTCTTACATCACTTCGTATATATCTGGGAGAAAAACCGTTTCAGTGGCTATGCGCCTGCGCTGTCTACCCTGTCCTTCAATGGGAGTTAACTGTCTACATAGGTTCACTGCCTCATCTGGAGCAGAACCTGGCGAGTGAATTGAATATACTACGCTTAATTCGTCTGCCTTGGTTTCGGAGCGGGTTCATACCTAAACACTTACGCCGGCTTTTAATTCAAGAACTTCCACCCGAAGTATATAAAGAGGTGCGTGCAGCAATCGTTAACCTGATGAATCAGGCAGGTCAGTATGGTGAAGCGATTGAAGAGAATGCTAATCAGCTAAACGTCGCTATTCCTCGCTCATTAACAAGTATCCTGCAAAGTAGTTTAAGAAATATATTGAACATCCGACCTAAGAATAGAATTTTTCGTGATCACATTTTCATACAGTTCCTCGAATCGCGGCCTAGTATGCTAGGTCTTAGTCTGCCCGCCGGTCTTAGTAAAATCTTTTACCCAAACGGGAATACGGCGTTGCGGATGAAACTCGGCGTGCGCATATTACTAACTCTGCTGATTTCTCTTACAGTATGGATGGCTGCTCCTCAGATCGTCCGGGCCGTCAAAACTGAGCAGGCTCTGACGGCCCAAATAATCACGTCTCCCGCAGGCGCTTTGCCGTCCCCATTAGCAACTACCTCCCCGACACCGCCTCTGAATGCTACGCCCTCTCCCACAGCTACCGCCACGCCGGTGAACAGTCCGCAGCCGCAGCCGTCGCCCGCTGCCGTAACATCAACGCCTGTGGCCGGTCAAACTCCGCAGGAGTTCCCTTCCCCCACGACAACGCCTGTGAGCAGCGAGCCGCCTCCGCTAATAATCATTACTCCCACGCCGGTTTCTGCCGGTACGCCCGCCAGCCTGCCGCAGCCGCCTACGCCGGTAGCGGATGGAGGCACTGAAGGCACAGCCCCCCCTGAGCGTGGACAAACCGTGCCGCTTACACCCAGCTTGGATACTAGGGCTATATGTCCAAAGGTTAGGATTAGGGCACTCAATGTGCCATCATTTACAGCACAGAATACCATTAGTTATTCACTCAACGCTGAAGCTACTGGTGGTAAAGCTTTACAGCCCTCCCGATATCTCTGGAGACTTAGTAATTCTCAGGCCAGGATTATTGTCGGACAAGATACACCCACCGTCTCTATTTTATGGCCGGCGGGTAATAAGGAGGCCGCCGAGCTTACCGTGAGAGTAACCGTTACCGGGTATAATTTTGCATGCCCTACTGAAACGTCGTGGACGGTACAGAGAGTACCGGCGACGGATGACGACAAATGTTGTGCCTCGTGCGGGGAGCTCGTTTGCTGCGCGAACCCCGGTTACTGTATAAGTTGCGGCGAATGCGGATCCGTGTGTTGCAATGAAGATGAACCGTAAAGGATACGCGTGGGTATAATTCCCCTTCACCTCTCTGAGTTTCCACCTGTCCGGAGTGATTAGAGAAGAACTTTATTATTCACTCTATTCTCTATGCCCGTGATGAATTAGCATTTACGGAAGAACTTTATTCCCCAACAGGTGCTTGGTGGCCGTCGAAAATAAAGGACTTACGCCCTCTTCGGGGAAGAACTTAATTGTTCGTGAACAACTGGACAATTGAGTTGCGGACTGAACAAAAGAGTTGCGGACTAGGTTTTACCTGTTTTGCCGCCAAGTGTTAAACATTTCGGCATCAAATTCAATGCCGAGGCCCGCTATCACGACACCCAAGTCTCAGATAGCGTCTCTGCCTGCTGCAACACTAACTCCACTGCCCGCGCCTCTTGATCAGGCGGGTACTTGTACTTTCGCAGGATACGCTTCACCAGCAGCCGCAGCCGCGCCCTGACAGTCTCCCGCACGGACCAGTCGACCGAGACATTCTTTCGCAAACTGTCAGTTAGCTCTACGGCGATCTTCCTCAGTATGTCATTCCCTAGTGCTGTGTAACAGTAGTTGTTGTAGGAATGAGCCCGCCTCTTGTATGCTGCCGACATGCCTAGGAAAGCACAGCCCGTCAGCTTAACCGACGACGAACTCCGCTCTTTGACAGCGCTCACTAAGCGC
>Ga0196977_1000325_pt1 | contig 26884 bp, 28 predicted proteins | sample S3v_1013CmetaG_FD_148634 | JGI IMG/M metagenome (GOLD analysis project Ga0196977, IMG submission 148634) | Soil microbial communities from Anza Borrego desert, Southern California, United States - S3+v_10-13C | ecosystem: Environmental > Terrestrial > Soil > Desert | place: USA: California... | reverse complement strand
GAGCGGCATGACGAAGTATGTTTAATGATCATCCCGCAAAATACGGCGCACGGAACGAAAAACCCCAAACTAAAAATCCCAAAGCGATAGCCATCGGTTTGGGATTTTATTTTAGAATTTAATCAAACCATCTTCTTCTCCTGTTCACCGGTGGCGGCGGTGGCGGCTTGTGGTTCTTCAGCCATTCGCGATACGTCGCCAGGTCCTGCTCGTGCAGGCGGCAGAAGTCCCAGTCGTACAGACCGGTGATGAGCAGCTCGCCGCTCTCATCCACGCGCACGCCCACGTAGCGCGCCTGAGAAAAACATTCCGCCGTTCCTTCCTCGAAAAAATAAGAGGGCGGACCGATCACGGGCAGGCCGTTGTGCAAATGGTATTTGATTACGTGCTCCGTGTCGCTCTGGCAGCCGGGCTGTTCCTGCGCACGGAGGAACCAGGCCACGCGCGCGCTGTCGAGCCAGACCACGGCGTAACCTTTTTCAGGAAGCTCGGAGCTGTCGCGGCGGCTGCGGCGCAGCATGTCGCTGGGCAGGCCGTAGTGCAGCACCATGTAATCGCCCTGCATCAGCGAGCGCGGATCGTGCACCTGCAGGTCGATGTACATCACCGTGCCGTGCTCGAGGATATTTTCTTTCTGCTTCACGTCCATGCCGAAGAACACCAATGTGCCGGCGACGCTCAGGCCGAGAATGATCTTGCGAATGATCATGACTGTTTGTTTAGATGGTTGAACACCAGCGCCGCGATCAGCAGCAGCGCGCCGGAGACGAGCATGAGGATGGATTTGACGAGCAGCGTGGTTTCCATCGTGTAATAAAAGATCACGCTGTAAACGATCAGCGACAACAAGCCCAAGCCGGATGCCGCACGGTTGCCGCTGGAAAATCCGCACACGATGAGCAGCAGTCCGCCGAGGATGCCGGGCGCTTTCACCATCGGCGCGAGGGCCAGCGCGGCGAGCAGCAGCAGGCTGATGAGCTTCGCGCCGCTGAAGCCGCAGGTTTCGCGAAACACGTTGTACAGCATGCGCAGCAGCAGCAGCGCGAGCACCACGCCGATGGGCCACCAGCCGATGAAATCTTCATCGTGATGGAAAAGCGATTTCCTGAACGCGGTATACAGCAGCAGCATCGGCAGCGCGAAGCACAGGCCGCTCAGCACGGGCTGGTAGAAACGGATCAGGCCTTTGTCGCGGCTGAGGATGTGCGCTTCTTTCAGATGCAGCCAGGCGATGAGCAATGCGCAAACGAGAATGAGCGCCATCACCAGCGCAGGCGATTCCAGGTTCGCGTAAAAATACAGCGCGAGAAAGCTGAAGAAACCGAACACGCCCACTGCGCGCTGCACGCGGCTCACGGTGAACAGCACGATGATCAGCTCGATGAAAGCCACGATGAGGTTGTGCGGCGCTTCGCTGCCTTCGAGATCGTAATCCAATCCCGTCATCGTCAGCCCGATGCCGATCACCGAAAGCGCCAGCGCGAAAGGCTCCAGCGCGACGGGCATCACTTTCGCGCGCGGCAGCAGCAGCGAGCAAATGATGAAGATCACGCCTGCGGCGAGCATGGTCGGCTCCTCGCCTTTGAGCAGGAACAAGATCAGGAAGCTGCTCAGCAGTCCCGCCCCGAACCAGGCGCCGAGCACGATCACCACGCGCGCGATAAGCGGGTAGGTTTTCTCCCCGGTCTGCTTCAATTCTTCCTGCAAGCCGCTTTCGTCGTATTGCAGCGCGGCGGCGTCGCGCTGCTGCAGACGTTCGAGCAGTGCGCCGAAGGTCATGCGTTGCGGTTTATTGCTGTTCATGTTTCCATTTTTTGTTGAGCTTCACCAATCCTACAGCGAGCAGGCTGGAGCCGCCGAGGATAATGATCCCGCGCAGCAGCATGCTGATGTATTGCGCATCCATCCCGCGCTCGTGCGGCAGCTGGTCCGCGAGCAACAGCAAAGTGCTGAAGCCGAGCAGGCCGAGCATGAAAAGATCTTTGCGGTAAAGTCCGTACACGAGCCCGCCGGCCACATACAGCGGAAGCATGATCGCGGCGCTGATCCAGTCGTGCTGCAGGCGCTCGCTCATCAGCGTGATCGTGCTGCAGAGCACCGCCGCCGTGGCGAGAATGCGCGGGAACCAGCGGCCTTTCACGAAAGCGATCTTGAAGCCCTGCAAAAATTCCCAGGCGAGCAGGATGAGCGTGTTCAGGATAAAGAGATACGTGAGCAGCCAGTGAGCGCCGCGCTCCTGCGTCTGCGCATTCCATAAGATGAGCGTGACGTTCAGCAATACCGCGTACAATAACCACAGCGGCGGAAAGCAGCTCACCGCCACGATCAGCAGCACGGCGACGCTCCAGTTGCGGAACAGCACGTAATCATCCGCACCCGTCTGGTATTCCTGTCCCTGCACCGCGAACAGCAGGCCCGTCAGCACCATCACGACGGTGAGACCGAGCTGGAATGCGAGCTCGTGCTTTTTGCGCAGGAATAAGCTGGCAAGCGTAACGATCACCAGCGAGCCGCCGACGGTGCTGAACTTCATCACGCGGCTCATGTCCGACCAGTTCCAGGCGAAGAAGAAAATAATTCCTGCGAGCAGGAACGCGATGCCCGTGCCGGCGAAGAAACGCACGGCCCAGCTCAGCCATTGTTTGCGGTCGGCGTAGATGCCGCTTTCGTAGAAGGCCTGCTTCGCCGTGTCTTCGCTCCAGCGCCCGTGCTTGCCGAGCGATTGCAATAGAGAACGGTTCACCGGCCTGTTCATGAGATCAGGTTCCATGTGTGAGATGTTGGTTAATGTTTCTGTTGGAAAATGAAGTGCACAGTGATGTACGTTTCAGCGGCAGTTGGCAGGCGCAGCAGGCAGGTAGCGGGTAGCGCCCGCCCGGCGCGCTTCTGACGATGCACGAATTTTAACTGCCGCTTGAACGGATCGCTCCGTTCTAGTCATCAGCAAAAGCACGAAATTTTCGGGTAGTAAAAAGGGAGGGGCAACTCAGAGGATCAGCAGTAGCGTTCATGCCGGTTGTGTGTTGTTGCCGGGTTAACGCGAAGGCGGGCGAGGGAGTTACGAAAGCGCCTGTTAATGGATGTTAAGTGGCTTGCGGCTCAAGGAGTTATCATATCAACAAAAAGATTTCCGGAAGCGGAATATCGAACAAGGAACATCGAACACCGAAGTGTTTTATTCGAAGATGAGCTTCATCATCCGATAATTATCGGATCGATGTTCCTTGTTCAGTGTTCAATATTTTTTCCATTGCGATGCAAATTGCTCAAGGCGCAACGACGTTAGGATATCACTCGACGTTCGTTGCGCCTTTGCCGGAACCTTTTTGCAGGTCGTTACTTTTTGCCGTTGTACGCGTCGACGTAATGAAAGACGGCGTCGATCTCTTCGTCGCTGAGCGGCTGCGCGGTCATCGTTGTTTTGTATTTGGCGAAAAGCTGTTTCGCGTACGGATCGGTCTTGACCATTTCTTCCGGCTTGCGAACCCAGCGGTACAGCCAGTCGCCTTTTGGAATGCGCTCGAGCGCGCCGGCCAGGCCGGGAGCGGCGCCGTCGACCGCATCGGCGCGGTGGCAGGAGTTGCAGCGGGTTTCGAAGATCTGCTTGCCGTCGGGGCCGCCGGGCTCGGGCGTGTAGGCGACAGGTTCGGCCTTGACGATGGGGTTTTCGTTTTTGGCCGGCATGGCGTTCTCGGCGCCGAGCGCTTCGTAGCGGCGGTTCATGAAAAAGAAGGCAAGCAAGGCGAGAATGAGCAGAGCTTCGAAGGCAACAGCCAGGCCCAGGCGGGCGATGAGGTGGCGCTGTTGGGCCACGCGGACGAGGGGATCGGTGGACATGCAGAGAGTGTGTTTCGGTTGTGAGAAAGAACGCGCTTCCACTTTTACAACAGGGAAAATGGAAGAATGTTGAGTGCTGAAAAAATTTTTTCGCCGGCGAATGTGCCCAAGCAAAAATCAAAAAAGCATCGATGAGCGGATCACCGATGCTTTTTGTTCCATGCTTCCTGCCGGCTGTTACTTCGGCATTTCTCCGCCGTAATCTTTCTCCGCGACGAGCTGTCCCTGCTCATCCCAATATTTCCACTTGCCCACCTGCCGGCCCTTGTTGTAAAACCCGTCCCAGTATTTCGTGCCGTTCTCGCGGTAAACGGTGGTGCGGCCGTGCGCGACATTGTCCTTGTACTGGCATTCGCTCTGCACGTTCCCATTGGGAAAAAACGCCACCCACTGTCCCTGCCGCAGGCCGCCGCCCATCATGCCCTTCATCTCGATCACGCCGTTGGGATAACGCTTGACCGTGTCGCCGTTGTACATGATGCCGGCAGGTTTTGCCGCCTGCAATTGCCCGGCGGAATCGGGAACGGACATGGTTTTTCCGCCGCCGTCCTTTCGCACGCTGTCTTTTTGAGTTTTCGTTTCATCGCCGCAGGCCGACAGCAGGGCCGCGGAAAAAATGAAAATGCCGATGCGCTTATTCATAGGTGATCTCTTTAACTAATTTTTCATCCTTGTAGATCTCCAGCTTCCTCAACTGTCCCGATTCATTGTAATATCTCCAGCGACCGGTTTTCAGGTTGTTCGAATAAGTGCCGGAGGAATTTTTTTTCCCGTTCCGCTGGTAATCCATCCAGCTTCCGTGCCAGTGGCCTTTTTTATAATTGCCCACCACGAGCTTCTTGCCGCTGTCGTCGTAGAAGCGCCATTCCCCTTCGCTTTTTCCGTTCTTCACCCGGCCTTCCGACTGCAGCACGCCGTTCGGGTACCAGATGCTGCACGCGCCCTGCTGCAGGCCGTCGACGTAATGTTCTTCCGTATGCTGCTTGCAGTTGGGGAACCATTTCGTCCACAGGCCTTGCTTCAATCCTTTCCGGAACGTGCCGGCTTCCTTCAGCGCAGAGTCGTTCCACCATTCGAGGTATTGGCCGTCGAGCAGGTTGTTTTTATAATGGCACGTTTTCCAGAGCCGTCCGTCGGGCTCGAAGAACCACCAGGCGCTGTCGAGCTGATCGCCTTTGTAGAAGCCGCGGCTGTGCAGCTTGCCGTTCACGTCCCAGAAGAACCAGAGGCTGTCGGTCTTTCCGTCTTTGTACGTGCCCATCGACTTGCGCACGCCGCTTTCGTAATAGAACGTCCATGTGCCCTGCATTTTCCCGGCCTTGTCGAGCGTGCCTTCGCTTTTGATCTTGCCGTTGTCCCAGTAATAGGTCGTGGGCTGCGCGAAAAGCGGCGTGCAGAAAGCGGCCAGCGCGAAGAAAGAAAAGAGCAAAGCGATGCCCTTGCGTTCATACGCTTCAGCGGTGAAAAGAAAAAAAAGACTACTGCGAAGCATTTATTTTTCGCGCTGCGTGGTGTAGATCACCAATTGTTCGAGGGATGTTCGGGCGGGGCTGTCGGGGAAACTGCTCAGTAAAGTTAAGGCTTTCTCCTTGTATTCGTTCATGCGTTCGCGGGCGTATTCGATGCCGCCGCTTTTCCAGACGAAGGCGATGACTTCCGCTACGCGTTCCGGGTCGTTGTTGTGATTCTTGATGATGTTGATGATGCGGCGCTTCTCGCTGCGTTCGGCTTTGGCCAAGGCGAAGATGAGCGGCAGGGTCATTTTTTTTTCTTTGATGTCGATCCCGGTGGGCTTGCCGATGTCGCCGGCGGAACCGTAGTCGAAGAGGTCGTCCTTGATTTGGAACGCGATGCCGGTGAGCTCGCCGAACTGGCGCATGCGGGCGATCTGCTCTTCGTCGTCGGCCGCCGAGGCTGCGCCGCAGGCGCAGCAGGAGGCGATCAGCGAAGCGGTCTTCTGCCGGATGATCTCGAAATACACCGGCTCCGCGATGTCCAGGCGCCGCGCCTTCTCGATCTGCAGCAGCTCGCCCTCGCTCATCTCGCGCACCGCGCCCGCCACGATCTTCAGCAAACGAAAATCATTGTTGTCCAGCGAAAGCAGCAGCCCGCGCGAAAGCAAATAATCACCGACGAGCACGGCGATCTTGTTCTTCCATAAAGCGTTCACCGAAAAAAATCCGCGGCGCAAATTGGAATCGTCGACGACATCGTCGTGCACCAGCGTGGCCGTGTGCAGCAATTCGATGAGAGCGGCCGCGCGGTAGGTGGATTCGTTCACGCCGCCGCAGGCTTTTGCCGAGAGGAAAACGAAGAGCGGGCGAAGCTGCTTGCCCTTGCGCTTGACGATGTAGGCCGTGATCTTGTCGAGCAGCGGAACGGAGCTTTTCATGGACTGCCTGAACTTCTGCTCAAACAGCTCCATCTCCTGCTTCACCGGTGCTTTGATCGAATCGATGGCCGACATATGGAACGGGTTCTGCCAAAGGTAACAATTCAAGGGGCTTAGGGTTTAAAAGGCATCAGGCATAAAAACATCAGGCATTAAATCATCGGAACAACCTTTTTATACCTGATGCCCGGTGTTTTTATACCTGAGTTCCGGAAAATTTTCGCAAATTTTGTAGAAGAAGAACATGATGCGCTTCCTGCTGTTCATATTGCCGGCCCTCGTCGCCATCCCGCTTTCCGCGCAGCACCGGAAGGTGTTGTCCGTGCAGCGCGACACGGCGGCGGTGCGCGATACGGCAGCCGCAGCGGAGCCGAAGCCGGAGTTCGTTACCTCCACGTACCATCGTTCCAACCTGGTCGACAGCGTGCAGATCGCGTTCAAGTGCGACCCGGTGCTGCTGCTCAACGGGGAACTGCCGGTGTTCGTGGAGAAACGCCTGAACCGCTACTTCAGCGTGGAAGGCGCGCTGGGCGTGACGTACATGGATTTCCTCTACGAGGCCGGCGTGAACGGCGCGTATTTCATCGGCAACAAGAATGCGAAATTCCGCTCCGGCTTTTGCGCCCGCGCGCAGTTCCGCCTCTTCCCGCGCCACGCCGACGCGGCCATTTCCGGCTTTTACCTCGGCCCCGATGCGGCGTACCGCACTTATCTCATGGACTGGTACGAATTCACCGGACTGCTCAACGACGTCTATCGCTCCACGCGCAAAGTGAGCGAGCTGCAGCTCGTCATCGGCTGGCAGAATGCGGATCACTCGGATGAGATGTTCTGGGATGCGTACGTAGCTGTTGGCCTGCGCCAGACGAAAGAGCTGCGCGTGACGGAAATTCCGAACGTATCGCTGCCGCCCGCCGAACGAACCCGCCCGGTGGTGAATGCGGGGATCAAGCTGGGCTGGGGAATGTAAGCCTCGATCGAATTACGGATCAAAAACGGATTTTGCGAACGACGAATGGCGGCGCGCAATTCCTATAGGATAAAGCCCATTCGTAATTCGTAGATTCGGGAAACCTGCCGAAACCCTTTATTTCAGGGTGCTTTAGAGGGAATGGGTGCTGCCCTAGTAACAAGGTGGTAACAATTCTAGCAGAACCGTACCTCGTGTTACCGGGAGTAGTTTTAGGGGCGTTTTTTGCTAGAATTTCAGCCCCGTTTTTGACCGGCAGTATTTCAAAGAAGACCCTACAAAGATAAGGAAAAAAAGGGTGCCTAAAACGCCCTGTTTTCGGGCCTTTCCGGGGGGGGCGGCTCCTGCCCCTTAGGGGCCAAGGCGGGGAGGAAAAGGGAGCCCCTAGCGGGCTAAAATCACCTTCCCGCGCTTTAGCTCCTGCTCCCCGGAAACTACCCGGTACAGGTAAAGCCCTTCCGCAAGCTGCGGGACGCTTATCGTTTGCAGTGTGTTCCCCTCCGCAACATCTTCCCGGCGCACAAGCCGCCCAAGCGCATCAAAAAACTCTATGCGCGTCCCCGGCGCAAAACTTCCGCTTAACTGCATGGTGCCGCTGTTCGGGTTCGGGGTAAGAAGAATTTCCGGGTAGCTCGGCGGCGGCGTGCTCGTCGTGTCACCCGTGTCGATGTCGCAGCAGTAAATGTTAACATCGTCGATATAGTAATAGGCCATATAGCCGGGAGACTGTGCTAGTGTATCCACTTCGGTTAAAGAGTCTGGAAAAAAGTTCCCAATGATAAAATACTTCTCTCCGCCAGTTGCAATAAAATGTCCTGAAACATTTATCCATGTTGCGGTATCCGCTCTAACAATCGTGTCATTGAATTGTGGTGTAAAGGGTAGATTCAAAATCGTACTTGAAGATTGCTGCGTTTGTGAAAAATAAATACCCAAATTATTTGTCGCAATTCTTGATAAGTCCGCAAGAGAAACATAAAACGATATGCAATATTTTTTCTGCGGCATAAGAGTATCCGCTAGTTGCCCACCAATATATTCTCGTCCATTTCCGCCTGTAATTGGGTACATGGTAGTTAGTCCCATATACCCTGCACCTGTTTTGGCAGCTTGATAACCCATTGCGTTACTGGGAACGCTATTCGTATTGGTGGTTTGCACGCAGCCGTGAAAATAATCCGGGCTGTTCCCTGTTGGGTTGTACCAATAATTCGGGAACGGCCCACCTAAAGCAGGACACATAACCGTGTCCTCAAAACTTGGATCGAGAACAAGGTTTGTGCTGTCTGGGCAAGCCAACTGCGCTTTACCCGGAAGAGTTGCAAGGATCAGCAGAGCAAAAAAACAGCTTCGCATCTTTTTAAAGCATCCCCCGGAAGCATTTCCGGGGGACGCTGATTTTACGGTTAAACTCAAAGTTAAGTTATTTGATAATGACCAACCGGGCCGCTTCACGCACTTCGCCGGAGACCAGGAGGCGCACCACATACGTGCCCGCCTGCAAGCCGGTAACGCTGACTTCTGCGCGATTGTCCGCCGCTGCCAGAGTTCTCGTTACGATCAGCCTGCCGGAGAGGTCGAAGATTTCAAGCGCGCCGGTTTCGTTCTCGCCGAGGGTGTACTGCACCGTGACAAGATCGTTAGCCGGGTTCGGGAACAGCTTGAACACGTCCGGGGTGGTCACGGTCTGCGGCTCTGGCCTGCCCTTACGCGAATTGTCCACGCCGGTAAGATCGTCGACGGAAAGGCCGAGCATCGCACGAGCGTAATACACGCCGGGGCCACCCGCTACAGGCTCCTGCATCGCAATCGAATAGAGCGTAGCGGAATCTACCGGGGCGAAATCCAACTGCCCCATCATCCAGCTATCCGCATAGATCGCGTTCACGTCCTGCGCGTTCGTCTCGTAGGCAAGCGCGCTGCTTACCGCGCTGTTGGCGATGATGAAACTGTCGCGCTCGGAAAGAGCGGCGAACTCCTCAGCTTCGCGGAAACGACCGTGGTTGTACGGCTCGGTCGTGTCCCACACCTGTTGGTAAAGGGTGTCGTCCGCCAGACCGAGCGAAAGCCACGAGGGATTTTGTTCCAGCTTGCGGTGCGCGTATTTGAGCGTGTAATAAATGCGCTCGTCGCTTGCCGTGGTGTCCATCCAAAGTGCACGGATCACGCGGCCAACTTCCAAATCACGCGCCACGGTGTCGTTAGGAAGTGGCGCAAGGAAGTACGCAGAATCGCAAAGCGTAGCATTTGAACTATACTCAGGAGCAAACGCAGGAGCGGCGAATGAACCACCAAGCATGGACGGCAATGGAACGTTTACGTTGTCGTGATACCAATGAATACCCGGCAAAACTATTCCACCTTCTAAATCAAAATTAACTGTGCTGTTCCAATCGTTGCCTGTCGGCGCGGGGGTACTCATATTGCTCGGGTGCAAAATCTGATCGCCGATGTCCGCCCTGAAAAGCATTAACGCAGGCCCGCCGAAATTGAACCCGTTATAGCAGCGATTGAACACGTTGCAGGGCAGCGACGAGGCGGAACTAACGGCGTAGCCGTACACTCCCTCGCCCATATCGCGCAGCTCGTTCTCGCTGACCATCGAAAGCGGCGAGTTCTCGAAGCTGATGCCGCGCAGGCGGCGGATTTTCGCCGAGTCGGCCAGCGTCCAAATGTTCGTGCTCGGCGGGCCACTGATTCCGCGCTCGATCAAATTTTCGTCAACGTGAATGCCTACGCAGTTCTCCAATCGGATCCCGAAATGCAGCGGGCCGGTAGCTTGGTAGTAGCTCTTCCCCGACTGGAACGAAACGCGGTTGCGGCTGACGTGCGCCACGTTCTGCCCGTCGATGTTTTGCAGCCAGATACCTGTACGCACGCTGCGGATCGTGCGGTTATCGAACATATTCAGGTAAACCGTTCCCGGCTGCGCCAGCGCGACACGAATACCAACGCCGCCTTGCACCGATGAACCGTTGTACTGGAAAACCCTGTTATCCCGCATCGTCACGTTCGCGTCGTAACATTCTGCAACGAGAATACCCTCACCGAATAAGGATGCGCCGGAGAATTGGTTATTAACCGTGTTGTAGCTGACAATAACATTTCTCAGCGTCTGACCTGTGGCATGAATACCGAAGCCCCCGGTCTGCACTTTTTCGACGGTGTTTTTCTGAATGTCAACGTCCTGATTGCCTCGCGCCTCGATGCCTTTCCAGACGTTGATAAGCGTATTGGTCTCGTTCGCGCCTACGCCGCCGACTGTGATCTTCGGAGTGTACGTAAGGTTCTTCGCACCTTCCGACAGAACACCGTAGCCGGTGCTTTGCGCGCTCACAGGAATCGAACGCAGCATCCCGTTAAAACGGTTGTTCTGCACTACGGCGTTCGAGTTCACGGAATGAACGCCGCCGAAAAGCGAATCGAACGTATTCATTCCTGCGGCGGTGTCGCCGATCATAATATCCGCATTGCCGGTGATCTCTACCGCCCAGATCGTGCGATCCACGCCCCACGCAAGCGGCGGTACGCAGGTAAGGAAACTTTCTTTCATCTGGAAAGTGGTTCCCTGTATATTGCTGTTGTGCGTACCGGCGTAGGGCAGCACTACAACGTCTCGTACGCAGGCATCGAAAATTGAATTGTCTATTTGGTAGGGGCCTCCCGAAACCGAGACGACCGCGTTTTTCGCGTAGCGCACTCTCGATTCGTTGACGTCCAATTGAGCAGTAACGCCGTTGACGTAAATGCCGTCCCACATGATTTGACATTTTTTGTCGAAGGAGCAGCTATCGAACGTCAGCTTTTGAGTAGGCAACACCTGAATCTGCGCATTGCCGCCCATGAGAATTTGCGTACACAAATTGAAGGTGAACGTGGTGTCAACGGTGAACACGCCGTTAATCGCGAGTTGGTTGGTGTACTTGAACTCCGTGCCTGTCACGTAGCCGACGAAAGCCGGATCGGTGAGCACGGATGAAGCAGTACGGTTATTGAGATTCACGCCCCCGCTGCAACATTCAGGAATGAAAAGCGTGTCGAAGTTGCTGCAATCGGTGATCGTGTCGACTGCATACAAAACAATGTAGCCGCCCGAGGTGGACCAATCAACTTCGATCTCGCATTTGTCGGTTTGTGTCCCGGTGCCGTTATCGACGTACCAAGTGTAAACAACGTTGGAATCGCAGGGCGCGGTGTAGGTCATAACGCCGTTCCCGCAGTTGTTCGCTGCCGCGCCTGTAATGGTTGCATCAGGCAAGGGCGGCGTGGTGATCGCTTGTTGCACGCTGTAGGTGTGCCCCGCAGTGTCGGTGATCGTAAGGGTAACGGTGTAGGTCTTGTTATGCAGCGGATAGAAGTAGCTGGGATTCTGTAGGTGCGAAGTATCGGCCAGCGTAGCAGGGTTGCCGAAGTCCCAAAACCAATCGCTGATACCATTCTGGCAGGACGTACTATCGAAGAAGTGCATCCCGCATCCGGGCACGACGGTAAAACTCGGGACGGGCGGGCCGACGTAAATCGTATCCTTGAAATACACCGTATCGCAACCCACCATCATAATGGTTACGAAATAGGTGCCCGTGTCCGTGTAAACGTAACAATCGTTTCCGCTGTAAATCGGGTTGGTTCCGTAGTTAGCAACACCCCCTACTCCGTCTCCATAATCAATTACGATGGTCGGGGTAAGGGGCGAGGTCGCATACGGATCGTTCGTACCGGTGATCGAAGTGGTGAAGCAAACGGTATCCCCGACGCAGGGCGTATTAGTTGAAACGCTGTAGGTGATCTGCGGCACGTCAACAACGTTTATCCCGATGCTCAGGCTTGAACCGTAGCAGCCTGCGGACACGGCGGAATCAGCCACAGTTACGGTGAGCGTATAACTGCCGGGGTTGTTGAAATACGCGAGCGTGTAATCCGAGGCGGTGTCAATTCCCGAGGGCAGACCGCTCGATCCGGGACAGACCCAAGTCAGATTGTAAATTTGGTTGGACGTGTAAAACTGGATCGTGTCGCCTTTGCAAACGGTGATGTTGCATTGGCCGTACGGCGGATGCAGGCAGCATAGCCCGTTATTGGTTGGAACGTTCTGAATTTCCCAACCGATACATTGAAAGCATCCTACCGGGACCTGTGCCGAAGCTGGCCGCGCAATCAGCAGAAAGACGATCGCCACGACAAAGCCAAGAAAGTATCTTGCTATACCGGGTGAAATTGATATTCGATTTTGCATTGAGTGTTTTTGTTTTTCGTTTACTGATAAAAGAATTTGAATTGATCTGCGCATGAAACAGCACGAACGAAAGGCGAGGCGGTGCCCTGCTTGAACCCATGTTGAGTTTTTAAGAATGAAAAATGATTGAACGATTGGCGTTAAAAAAAAGCAACGACTGTTCCGGCCTTACGGGGAGATTGGCCGAAGCGGGAGAGAAAGCAAACGCCTGGTCTTTGTTTCAGGCTCCGCGCGCACCTGCTCATGGATGCGCGCGCTTTGCTTCCGCTTAATTATTCTTTAGTCGGATGGATCGCCAAATCCTTCTACTCGGGTTGTCTTGGTTCAGACAGGTATATTGGGTCTTTCAGCTTTTCTAATTCCGGGGACAACAGCACGATGAATGTAAACGCGCATCGTGCTTTCGTCAAATCAAATTCAGGCATTGTTTAACCAGTCCAGAGCCCAAAGACCGGGACGCGGGGGTGTCCAACATTCCCAAATGATTCGCGTCCCGGTCACACTCCTGTCCGGTAGAGCGGGGCCACACCGGGCGGTGTAATACAAGCTGACAATGTACGTGGCAGAAACGTGTGTTCAGATGAATTATTTTCCGAATGGCGTGAAATACTTTCCGAACACAAACGATTAATTCCTTCATTCGTTGACAAATGTATAAATTCTTTTAAATCATTAACAAATACGTCATTGCCTAAAACGTGTATGCCGATACTGTCATTTCCAAACAAGTTTATTCATCGTTGCTTTGCCCCATGCCTAAAGCAAAAAAGAAAAGGGTCAAGGGAGCGCGTGCCGCAGGGCGTTACGCTGATCGGCTGGCGAAGCTGGGGAAGCGAATTAAAGAGCTTCGCAAGAAACGAGGCTATGACAGTGCGTTAGATTTTGCCCTCGACAAGAATATTTCAGTTACGCAGATGGCCCGCTGGGAAACAGGCAAAAAGAACATTACGTTTGAATCTCAGTGTCTGTTGGCCGATGCTTTTGGTATGACGCTTTCCGAACTATTGGAAGGTATTTGATCCATGCATTTTCCATTGTTTTATAACCCTTTTCATTTTTTTATCTTTGTCTACCCGTAGAGAAGAAACCATATTTACAAGCGAGGGCGGCGCATGTCAATGCGCCGTTTCATTTATGAGCGTACATACTCATGATATGCAAAGTCTGGAAATATTGTACGGTGTACGCCAGTACGCATCGTTGAAAATTTATCTTGACGATGTTCGCGTACAGATAAGACAGGGCGATAGAATCCGATTCGAATACACCCATGCTACTCCTTTTCCCATTCTAGTAGCTGTTATTTTGAATGAGCATGAACTTGATGAGTTTATTCGCGGCCGTTTCCCATTACTTGTGAGTTCTGCTCAGGGATAATAGTCGCGAGCAATCGGAATCAGCATAATGACGCATTATCCCGGTATAATAGCAGGATGATTTTTTCTAGCTTTATAGTATGCGAGCAGAAAATATTAAGGAACTCACTGCCTACTTTAAGATTACTGTAACTAAAGGTCGTTATAGCAGCGGCTTGGCCGTTATGGTCTACAAGGTTTCGAATGACCTCGTACTTGCTTCGACAGAAGTTTCTTACTCTACTTTTAGACACAATGGCAAATCCTGGCCTGAATTTGAAAATACCCAAAGCACTCCCGATAGTGCAGCTAATCTGGAAGAATGGGTTCGTAAAATGGTAGCAGATATTTACGGGTCAGACGCTGATATAAATATTCAACAGACTTTCCCCGCCAGAGAAGGCAGACCCAACTCAGAATAATAATTAGTCGGTCACATCTAGCTACCTAACCTTTCCCTGCGTCTTCTCATCATCTTCTTTTTGTCTATCTCCGAACTCTAATTCGCTGAAACGCATTCTAGGTACAAACCTGCCGATCATAAAGCGCACGGCCAGCAGTTCAGCTTTACGGTAAAAACTCAAACGTAAAGTAATGCGCTTTTCTCGTGCATTCTTTGCCATCGTCGTAAACTTTCCGTGCAGTTCGGTTATGAGCTTGGTCAGCGGATAATTCGAGGGCAGCGATTTGAATTTCGATGCGTTCACCATTGCGTCAAATGCCTGTGCGATCCGTTGTAGCGTTGCGCGGCTGATTCGTTGCGCATTGCTCAGGCGGAGAATATTGTCTATAAGGCACCGAATGCGCACCGTCACCCATTGCACCGCTTCGATCTCCGACCAGGACCAATAGGAGCGCGATTTTGCCAGCATAATTTCAAGCCAAGACGTTTGGCGGATGCTTTCGATCTTCTCCAGTAGCTGAGACTGCACCCAATGGTACTTCGGCCTTTCCTGCTTTTCGGGAATTGCCTTTTCTTCTTCAGGCTTTACGCTATCTTGTTTTTCATCTTCGCCCTTTACGCTACTCTCATTCACTGCGCTGTCTTGTTGCGGATCGTCAGAGGCTGGCGCGTCGATCGGTTGCGAAATTTCGGGCTGCTCTTCTGGCGCACCGCTTAGCGTAAAGCCCGCCTCAACGTTGAAAATATTTTCTCCGTTCTGTTGCTGCTCACTTGCCGGCGGCGGGTTTCCCGGCTCCTCCTTTCGTTGCTGATCCTCGCGCATGTCGTTTAACGATAAGTCCAACTTTACGTTAAACGCTTCGCCCTTCGCCGTTGTGCCTGCAAGCGCGGCCTTGCCCCAATTCATTCCCTGCCGGGAATAGAATGCCAACTGCTTGCAGTTGTCGCTGCAATATTTCCTCGTACTGCGCGAATAACCTTGCAGCACTTCGCCGCAAAACTCACAATGCTTTTCCATCGTCACGTCACTTTACGTTAAACGCTAAAATTATTTTCTTCCTGCTCTGCGTGAGGATCGAACGTTTCTTCCTGCGGCGATCCGTTGCAGATAAATCCATACTCGCTAAGAATGTATTCGATGTTCTCTCGTATCTCTTTGCTGTGCGGGTGATCGGCAGGGAACTTTACGTTAAGCTGTACGAAATTCTCCTTTACGTTAATTCCCGCGATCCTGTTTTGCAGCTTGTTCATCAGCACGATTTTCAGAATGTCCATTAGTACATCCTGCGGAACGGTGTACGTGCGCTCAAATGCTTTGCTCTCGCTATTCATGGTTTTGCTTTTTAGTTAGTCCAGGTACGCGCCGTTGAGCGAGTTGCGGTTTCCTTTTGCGCCCGCGTCGCGGCGTTCGTCATCTTCCGTTTTGTCATCCAGCCGCTTCGTCAACTTTACGATACGCCTTTCCAGTTCGTCCAGTTGGTCGCGCTGATCTTTGTTCAGGCGCATCAACTGCTCCATTTGTTCTTCGATGCTCTGTAATGTCCGCTTCATCCCTTTGGGATCAATCACCCAATGCAGGTATGCGCCCAGCCCTGCGCTGGCGATGGCGGGTTGGTTGATGAATTCCCAAATTTTCTTTAGCGCGTCCTGCGAATTGTCGCCTGTGTTGGCGTTCGCGCTTTGATTGCTCGATGCGCTTGTGTTGGTCGTATTTTGATTTTCGTTGCTCATGGCTTCTATACTTTACGTTAACTCACTTTACGGTAAATCGCTTTACGCTAATTCACTTTACGGTAACTCACTTTACGCTAAACGGCTTTACGGTAATTCACTTTACGGTAAGAAGGTGTGCCCTGGACGACCCCGGGGCACACACAGGTGAGGCTTACCTTCTGCGGCGGTGCCGCTTGTCGTCCTCGTCCTCATCTTCATCCTCATTCTCGTCTTCTTCATACTCGTACATGCCTTCGGTGAGTTCGTCCAGACGATCTTCCAACTCATCTACTTTTTCCGAGTCGTCGCGCTCGTATCCTACGCGCAATTCCAGTTCGTCGTCGTCGGTCGCGCCGATGATCACGGCTTCGAGCTGGCGCTCCTGTACTTCCTTCACGAAGTCGCCTATGACTTCGGTAGGAACGGTGAATTTTGCAATTCGCATTGTTGTTAGGGTTTTAAATGGTTACTTCTCCGGGGCGTTCATTCTCATGCCGTAGCCCACATATCCCGGCTTTAGTTTTACGCTTGCTTGCGTTTCTTTTTTGGGCTGAGCGAATAGCTTGCCGCCTCGCTCTGCATTTCTTCTTCCGACTTCACTTTACCCGCGCTTACCCATTGCTGCAACTCGGCGCGCTTGAAGTAAAGTTTATTGCCCTTCTTGAAGTGCGGAATCAGCTTGCGCGAAGTCTTTTCGTAAAGCGTTGTCACTTTCAGGCGCAGGTATTCCGCTGCCTGCTTTACGTCGAGGATTTCCGCGGCGGCCTGCGCCGCCGGTTTCATCTCGGCAAGGATCTCGCGCAGGGATTCTTTAATCAGGGCTTTGAATTCGGATTCGCTGTAATTCACTAACAGGGATTTTTCCATCTTCACTTTCTCCTTTCATTTATCGTTCATTCTGTAGCTCCGGCAGGGCGCATTTTCGAGCTTTTTGTGCAAAGGTCTGACTGCTAATTTTGACTCGTGTTGAGCTAGTAGGGTTCTGTAGGGCTTTGTAGGAATTTGTAGGGTTTCAATTATGCGGCCTTGTATAAAACAAAGGTGCAACCGCTCAACCGTACGTATTTCCAATTCCTCCGGTATTGTCCGGTTTTCTCCGCTTTTTTCCGTTGACCATTTCCAAAAAAAAAGCCCTGCGATCATGTCGCAGGGCCGTTTCTTTTTCTCTTCCCTGCGTATATTTTCTAACGCAAAGAAGGGACCGATTGATGCGGTTTTCAGGGTACATGAACCCTCATGTGAGGTTCGGTTAGGTCTTTTTAAGTTGCTTAATGTCGTTGCCTATCAATATCGTAAGTTGCGTAAGCGCATTATAGATTTCCGTTAGGTTTTCCTTGTTTTTGATCTTGGCAATTTCCTTCGCGCTCTGCTTTATGCGCAGCGTTTCCGCGCTGTAGCCTGTCAAAATATGAAAGGCCAACCCGGCCTGCTTGTCGTTCAGGTATTCGTCACGCAAAACAACGCGGCCCTGTTTCAGATAGTCGATGAATAAACTGGTCTGCTCCTGGTTCAGCTTGGTGAGATTGTCCCCGGCTGCGCGTTGAATGCGCCCCTTGATCGCGGTTCCCTGCAAACTGTCCTGCGCGGTGCTTTCCTCCTTGTCGGATTGGTAGACGTAATGGAAATACTGTTCCGTTTTCAGAACGCGAAGCGCATTGCCTAAATAGTTCTGATACTCTTCTTCCGTCATGCCCTGCTCACCGGGGGGCAGCGAATTGAAAATCTCGTTGCTGATAATCCCAAACTCAACCAGTGCAAAACCCTTGTCCAGATGCTTGAGCAGTTGCGTATCCGCCGCGGGTTTCAGCTTCGACCTAAAAGCCTTCATTAGTTTTTCGGTGAAGAACTCCGGCGCATCCTCGCCGCCTTTCTGCAAAGCCTGAATGTAGCCCATCAGGGCTTCTATAAAATCGGCCTTCTCCTGCCATGAAAAACCCTGCATGGAAACGCTTAATGCCTTACCGAATTTTTGCAACAGCTTGACACTCCATAAGTGCCGGTTGTGTTTCTCTTCCATGCCTCAAATTTAAAGCCTTTCGAAGCTTCATGCACGTATTCCCTTTGTACAGGAAATGATTAAGTTTGGCGTTCCATTATGCCGCTCTCCAAAGTTCTAACCCGACAACATCGCTTAGATGCAGAATTTGTTGAGCGCTGTATTGGCACTTACAAACGTCTAATTTGTTGAAAACCTATTTTCCTCAACAGGTTGTTCAGCGTTACAGCCAAAGTATATTTGAATCACCAAACACATTTGCTTGGGGCTATGAGAAATGAACGCATAACGGAAGAATTTGTCAGGACTCATTTTAAGTCTGACCCACTCTACAACATCATAAAACTCGAAGAACAGAAATCTGGCAATCGTAAAGTCAATGAATTGTTGCAAGGTGCATCAAAGTCCGGCAAGGGCGTTGGTAAGCCAGAGTTTATTATTTCTTTTCCTACCCAAAATTCGAATTATCTAATAGTGATAGAATGCAAGCCGAATGTTTCAATGCATCGGGGCTCTAAAAATAAGCCTGCATCACCAAAAGATTTTGCAGTTGATGGAATTTTACACTACTGCAATCTTTTGAGCGCCGACTTCGAGATTATTGGAATTGCGATTAGCGGACAGACGGCAAACGAAATGAAAGTGTCAACATTTCGATGGGCTAAAGGAAATAATAAAGCAACAGATCTGAAGACTAGCAAACTCTTAGCCATAAATGACTACCTAAAATTATTCGACAATGAATCGTTTTCTGAGAATCTGAAAACGATAGATATAATTCAGAAAGCTGTTTACTTAAATGAAGAATTTCACTCATACTCTATTACGGAAAATGGTCGTTGCACCATTGTAAGTGCTGTATTATTGAGCTTGCTTGATAAGACGTTCAAAACGAGTTACGCAACTTATGAAACCAGCGAAGAATTAGGTAGTGGATTGATTGAAGCGTTGAAACGCGTTTTGGTCCGGAATAAGGTTAGAAACAAAGAATCGATGTTAGCGGAATTTCAAAAAATTCTCAACGAACCTCTATTCAAGCAGAAGAAGATCAAGCAGGGTAAAGAAGAAAGAATCACGTTAGCCGTGATCAAAGATTTTATTGATTACATCTATAAAAATGTATATCCATTGATAACAATGGACGAAGCAGGCATGGATGTGCTTGGTAAATTTTATACCGAATTTATTCGATACGCAGGTAGTTCGCAAAAACAAGGATTGGTTTTGACACCATTCCACATCACTGATTTTTTCTGCGATTTGGGTGAAATAACCGAAACAAGCGTCGTTTATGATCCTTGTACCGGATCGGGTGGTTTTCTAATCGCGGCAATGAAACGAATGTTATCACTAGCAGGGAATGACACCATACAGAAGGAACACATCAAAGCGAAACAATTGATAGGCGTTGAGCGGAGGGCAGATATGTTTACATACGCTTGTTCTAATATGATGTTTCGGGGTGATGGTAAATCAAACATATACAACAAAGATTGCTTCCATTTTGAAAGCCAGATAATACGCACACATTCTCCAAACGTCGTATTTCTTAATCCGCCTTACGATGTTGGCGCGGCGGGTCAAATGGAATTTATTGAACATGGATTAAGGGTAGTTTCTGGTAAGAATGGAATTGTTGTGGCTATTGTTCAAATGAGTTGTGCGGTGAAAAATGAGAATGACTTAATTACGATCAAGGAGCGGTTATTAGAAAAGCACACCTTGAAAGCGGTAATCACAATGCCGGATGACCTATTTAATCCCGGTGCATCGGTTCCAACTTGCATTATGGTATGGAAAGCCAACAAGCCCAATAGGAATTATGAAACCTGGTTTGGTTACATGAAGGATGATGGCTTTGAAAAACGGAAGCACAAAGGAAGAATGGATGTAAAAAAGAAGTGGGAAGGAATACGCACTAACATAGCAAATGCATATCGCAATTCTAAGGAGATAGCAGGATTATCGGTTAAGAGAAATGTAACTGGAGAAGATGAATGGCTGGCGGAAGCATACATGGAAACAGATTATAGTAAGCTTAATGCAAACGATTTTATACAGTCCATTCGCGATTTCGTTTCCTTCAAAATAGCTAACACCGGAGAGCTATGATTGACAACAGTTGGAAATACTTTTCCATTGCGGAATTATTCACACTTAAAAAGGGAAAGCGACTGACCAAGCCTAACATGACGCTGGGTAAAACACCCTTCATTGGCGCAGTAGATAGTAATAATGGTTGGACTGAATTTATCGATGAGGAACCAATCCATTCAGGAAATACCATAACCGTTAATTACAATGGAAGTGTTGCCGACGCGTATTATCAACCACATCCATTCTGGGCTTCAGACGATGTTAACGTATTGTATCCTAAATTTCCTTTAACAAGAAACATAGGATTATTTATTTGCACGATAATTAAGAAAGAAAAGTATCGTTTCAATTTTGGTAGGAAATGGCATTTAGACAGAATGCGAGAAGCAAATATTTTACTTCCTGCGATTGGGAATAGGCCGGATTTCCATTTTATGGAAGAGTTCATTGCTAATCTTTCTAAAAATATTATTTCTGAGAACAATATTACAATTCTCAATTCTGTATCAGCAGCCAAAATTGACTTAGATATTTCGAAGTGGAAAGTGTTTAAATATGGGGGGAAGGACGGAGTGTTTGTAATTAAAAATGGGTATTACAATAAGAAGCCAGAACATACAACCAGTGGTGAAATTCCATTCATAGGTGCGACTATGTTTAATAATGGCGTAACCGATCGATTCTGTTTATATGATATCGAGGCTACAAACAAATCATCGGATGGAGGTGCGCATGGCATTGAGCAAAAAATATTTCCTGGAAATTGTGTTACTGTGGCGAATAATGGAGCTGGAGTCGGTTCTGCATTTTATCAAACACAGAATTTCACTTGCTCTCACGATGTAAATGTCCTATACATAAAAGATCGGGAATGGAACAAGTATATTGGCTTATTCATCTGTACGCTGATCAAAATGGAAAAATACCGTTGGGACTACGGGCGAAAGTGGCGACCTTCTCGTATGCCTGAGTCTGAAATAAGATTGCCAGTAGATAAAAAAGGAAAGCCTGATTGGGATTTCATGGAGAAGTACATCAAGAGCCTTCCATATTCCGCCTCGATATGAGTTTAAGAACTCCTGTCATGATATTTGAATTGGAGACACTTATTACAATGTGGCGGCTGTAATTGTAAAACAATAAAAAAGACCCCGGTATATGCCGGGGCCTTTCAATGGGACGAAAGAAACACCTATGCCGCTTCTTTTCGGTGTACGATCCGCAATTTAGGTAGCGACTTGACCGCATCCGTTTTCTTCTTGTCCCGGACGTGTGCGTACCGCTGCGTGCTTTGGATGCTCTTATGTCCAAGCAATTTGGAAACCGTCCACAGGTCGCCGTCCTCGCAATTCTCTAGCACATTCGTCGCGAAACTGTGCCGCGCCGTGTGGAAGGTCATTTTTTCCGGCTCGTCAAACTCCGCCGCCCGCGCCCACTTTTTCAGCGCGTCATTTACGCGCTTTTGCATTAGCTTGTTCTTCTCGTCGTATTCCTTAATGAACGGGAATACATACGGGCTTTGCGCTTCGTCCTTCGCTTCGCGCTCGCGCTGCCTGATGATCTCAACAGCCTGATCGGAGAGCGGTAGGTATTCGATGTCCTCGGTCTTTTCCTGCTCGAAGTAGATAAAGTATTCAATCTTTTTCTTTATCCGCTTCTTAATGATCTCCGACCAGCGCAGGCAGTTGGTGTCGCTCCACCTTAGCCCTGTGAAACAAGAGAAGATGAACGCTTGCTTTATCTGCGGGTGAATGTTGCAGGGTGTGTTTATCAAATGCTCCAACTGCTGCAAGGTGTACGCCTGCCGGAACGTGTCCTGCTGCTTTATTCGTTCGTGCCGGGGAATTTTTCGGAACGGGTTCACCGGGATAATGTCCTGTCGCACGGCATCCTCTAGGGCCGTGAACATATCCATCAGGTAGCAGCGGGTCGTGTTGTTCGTCACGCGCTCCAGCAGGTAGGTCGTAAAGCCCTTGATCCATTGCGGGGTTATTGCCGTAAAGGGCAGGGGCTGTTTCCCCATGTAGGCTTTCAGGTGGTTCAGGGTCGTGGCGTTGTGCGTAGTGCCGTTCTTCGGCTTTATATACTGCTCAAACCACTTGACGAAATCCGCCTTGCGCTTGTTGCGGTCAACTAGCCCGTTGTCCTGCACGATCAATTCGCTTTCGCGCGTGGCCCTGATCTCCTGCGCCAGCCGCTTCTTTTCTTTGTCCTGCGCCGTGGGGTGGCTCTTGTTGGCCTTGATCCCCAAAAATTCATACCACCGCGCCTTGTTGTGGTAGATGTCGAGGTAAAAGGAAACCTGTCCTTTCCCCACCTTCTTTTCTCTCAAATAAACTCCCATTGTGCTACAGTTTTTAAGGTTTACTTTTTCCCAATACTCTACAAAGTTCCGTAGGGTATTGGGGGTGGATTGGATACATGAACCTTCATGTAATCCCCTCTGAAACTGCGGTCACAAACTGGTAACAAAATCCCGCAAAACGCACCTAAACGCACCTAACAGCCCCTAAAGGCTGTTTCCCTGAAGCCGCTAAAACACTAGAAAAGGTTAGGGTTGGCTATATTCGGCTCGGAGACCCGAATTTCTAATTCGTAAATTCGTAAGCATTCGTAACCGGTAACTATCGCATTCGACGCCATCCGAAGCACACGCATGAAGCAGGTACTTTTTTCTCTCTCCTTTCTTTTCTGTCTCACGTGCTTCGCGCAAAGCGACCCCGCGGATATTTTATTGCTGGCAAAGCATGAACCCGCGGCGCGCAACTTCGGCTACAACGGGCGGCTCGACACGATGAACAACCGCGAGGCGATGACGTACAAACGGAAAAATGCATTCGCGCGCTACAACCCGGTGAGCCTGGGGCTTTCGGGCGCGATGCTTTTTTACCAGCACGTGCTCTCGCCGCAGATCTCCGCCGAATGCCTGTACCAGCGCACCTGCTCCAATTTCGGGAAAGCTTCCATCCGCGAATTCGGTTTGCTGCGCGGCATCCTGCTCACCGCCGACCGGCTCACGCGCTGCACCACCACCGTGCTTCCTGAAGTTCCCGAATGGAAAGCGGATGCGCACGATCACGTGATCGATGAACCCTGGCACTATAAGAAGTGAAGCTGAAATTTTCGCTCCTGCTTATTTTCTTTTTTTCGCTGCGCTGCCTCGCGCAGCCGTACGAGCGCGAGGACGCTTTCGCCGACCATCTCTGGGAGAATAAATTGTACGGCGATGCCGTGCTGCAATTCCGGCGCATGCGCACGCTGCCGGTGGAAGGCGAGCAGCGAAATAAATTATTCTACCGCCTGGGCTACAGCTACGAGCAGCTCGGGCAAACGGATTCTTCGCTGCAGGCGTATGCGAAAGTCTCGCTGCTGCACCCGCAGTACCTGCCTGCTTTTTCCGGCTCCGCGCAGCTGCTGCTGAAAGAGAAACGCTACGCGGAATTCGCGGGGCTCTCGGACAAATTCGTCGCCTTCGATTCTTCCACCGCCGCCCTTCGCGCCTACTGCCGCTCGGCCGCCGCGCTGCTGAACGGCGATACGGCGGCGTTTCGTCTCGCTTCGCCGGGATTGAGATTTTCCACTGAAGAGCTGAATCCCTTCGTGCGCCGGTTGCAGGAGCAGAATGCGCGCCTGCTGACGATGAAAAAGAGATCGCCTTTCGTGGCGGGCGCGCTTTCGGCATTGGTGCCGGGCCTGGGCAAAGTGTATGCGGGCAAGCCGCGGCACGGCATCGCCGCATTCTTCCCGATCGCGATCATCGGCGTGCAGGCTTTCGAGTGCTACCGGAAAGGCGGCTGGAAAGATCCGCGCTTTCTGGCATACGGCTCATTGTTCACCGCGTTTTATCTCGGCAACATTTACGGCAGCGCGCTCAGCGTCCGCGTGCAGCGCCGCGAAACGATCGAAGACATTCACTATGTGGTACAGGCTGATCTGCATATTGCTCTGGAGCGTCTGCGCCGCTGAAGCGAAAGCTTCCGGTGACGAACGTGTTTCTGCGAGGGCCGACAGCCTGCTCGCGGCGGGGCGTTTCGCGGAGGCGGCGCTGGAATATGAACGTGCGGTTTTCTCAGGAAGAACGGCCGAAGCGAAAGCGCAGGCGCTGCTGCAAAAAGGACGCTGCCAGAAGCTCGCGGGAAATTACGCCGAAGCATTGCGCAGCCTGAAACGCAGCGATACGTTAGCAGTCAGCGAGCGGCTTGCGTATCATCTGCGCTATGAAACCGCGCTCTGCGCCTACCTCGCCGAAAATCCCGTCGAAGCCGATTTTCAATTGCTGCAGATCAAGCGGCTCAGCGATCCTTCCTGGCAGGACAGCTGCCTGCTGCTGCAGATCCTCGTCGATCTCGAGCAGGAGCGCTGGAGCGAATCGCGGGAGCGCATTATCCGTTACGCGCAGCAGGAAAATATTTCCATCGATACGCTGCAGCTCGCAGATGAAGAAAAAGATCTCGGTTTGAAAAGCCGCACGAAAGCCCGCCGCCTTTCGAAAGTCGTGCCCGGTTTGGGACAAGTGTACGCGGGCAAGCCGTGGCGCGGTCTCTCGAGCTTCCTGCTGACGACGGGCGCAGCGGCCTACGGCGTGGTCACGGTCCTGCAAGGCTATTACATCACCGGCTCGCTGAGCGGATTGGGGCTCACGTACCGTTTTTACAGCGGCGGCGTGCGTTATGCGGGGCGATTGGCGGAAGTGCACAATGCGCGCGCGAAAGAAGCGTATGCCGGAAAAGTGCGCAGCCTGCTGCTGCCCGCGGAAAAATAGATACGTACCTTTAGTATTCAATTCTAAAAAACCCAAGCGATGAATTCCAGGATGACGATGACTGGACTGGCTTTGCTCGCGGCGGCGGTGCTCGGCGCGCAAAATTTGCTGCGCGTGGAGATCGAGGCGAATTCTTCCTCGCAGCAGTACAATATTCTTCCCGTGGGAAAGAACGGCGTCATCCTTTTTAACGAGAACGACGACAAAGGCTCGAAAGGCGAGAAGGTGGTGGAGTTCACGAAATACGACGCGAATTTCAAAAAAGTGTGGACGAAGGAGCAGGCCGTCGGTTCGCGCCTCGACTTATCGAAATACGATTACGACGACGACAACCTGTACCTGCTGATGATGAGCGCGGGCGCGAAGCCAGAGTACAGCGTGCTGCGCCTGAGCATCGGCAGCGGCGCGATCACGGTGACGAACGGGCAGATGCCGGTGCGTTTCGCCGTGCGCGATTTCAAGGCGATGGGGGGCGACGCGCTTTGGGGCGGCAGCACCGTTCCCTCGTACTGGCAGGCTTGCCTCTACGGCTGCAGCTTCGGCCTGGCGCGCGGAATGGTGAGCACCACGCCCATCCTCATGCACACCGATCTCACCGCCCAAAGCAGCGAGATGATCCGCCTGCCCACGAAAGGCAGCGCCGCCGTTTCCGACGTAGCGAAAAATCCGCAGGCGAAAACCTTCAGCGCCGTCATCGCCAACCATCCCGACAAGCGCACGTACCAGCTCAATGTGAAAGAGGTGTACGCGAACGGCGGCGAGAAAAGCGAATTCACGATCGACCCCGAAGGCGCCAACGTTCCGCTCGATGCGCACGTGAGCAATTTAAAAGACAAAGACCGCCTGATCATCGGCACGTACTCGCTGCCTTCGGCGACGGGAAAGAAAAATATTTCGTCTTTGTCCGACGGCTTTTACCTCGCGAAAGCCTCCGGCGAGAAGCAGAAGTTCATCAAGTATTACGCCTTCTCCGACCTGAAAAGTTTTTGGAGGTACATCGAGTCGACCTACTCGGCGCGACAGGCGAAACGAATAAAGAAGCGCGCGAAGAAAAAAGAGGATGCGGGGCAAAAGCTCGATATCAATTACCAGCTGCTGGTGCACGACGTGCTCGAGTACAACGATCAGTACATCATGGTCGCTGAGGCCTATTACCCCGAGTACCATACCGAAGTGTACACCGAGTACGTGAACGGCAAGCCCGTCACGCGCACGCGGCAGGTGTTCGACGGCTGGCGCTATACGCACGCCATCGTCTGCGGCTTCGACAAGAACGGCGGATTGCTCTGGGACAATACGTTTGAGATCTGGGACATTCTCACGTTCAACCTGAAGGAGCGCGTGCGCGTGCTGCCGCAGAACGGCGAGATCGTGCTCGCGTACTCGTTCGGCGGCGCGATCCGCAGCAAGGTGATCAGGGGCAGCGAAGTGGTCGACGGAAAATCCAGCACGCCGATCGAGACGAGCAAGTCCGGCGACCAGGTGAAAGCGAATTACGACAGCGACATGGCCTTCTGGTACGACAATTATTTCGTCACCTGGGGCTACCAGCGCATCAAGAACACGGAAGAGAAAGGCAAGGGCGGAAAAAAGAAGCGAACGGTATTTTATTTCAACAAGATCGAATACACGAACTAATCATCATCGCCATGAGCATCAACAACCAGCTCGCCAAACATTTCAGGGACGTCCACTTCGGAGGGAACTGGACGGTATCGAACATGAAAGACCAGGTGAAAGACGTGACTTGGCAGCAGGCGACGACGAAGGTGCAATCCTTCAACACGATCGCCACGCTGGTTTTTCACACGCATTATTTCGTCAACGTGCTGCTGAAAGTGCTGCAGGGCGGACCGCTCGATGCGCACGACAAATACAGCTTCGATCACCCGCCGATCAACTCGCAGGAAGACTGGGAGAAATTTTTGGAGAAAGTTTGGAAGGATGCCGAAAGCTGCGCGGATTTGATCGCGCAATTACCGGACAGCAAGCTGGAAGAGGATTTCGTCGAGAAGAAATACGGCAACTGGTACAGGAATATCGCGGGCATCATCGAGCATACGCATTATCACCTGGGGCAGATCGCGCTGATCAAGAAGATGCTGGCGAGCTAATTCAAAATTTCA
>Ga0196977_1000324_pt1 | contig 26939 bp, 26 predicted proteins | sample S3v_1013CmetaG_FD_148634 | JGI IMG/M metagenome (GOLD analysis project Ga0196977, IMG submission 148634) | Soil microbial communities from Anza Borrego desert, Southern California, United States - S3+v_10-13C | ecosystem: Environmental > Terrestrial > Soil > Desert | place: USA: California... | reverse complement strand
GTCGGTGTAGAGCGTGCGCGTCACCAGCAGTTGCTGCCCGTTCTCGATCGGATCGAACGTGACGCTGAAATCGTTGGCACGTTCACCGGTTCTGGAAATCGTCAACGCGTCACCCTGGAACGCCGCGCGAACTTTTACCTGGCGTCCGTTTCGCGTCGTTTCGACCTGTTCGCGGCCGTCGGCCGTGAAGTTGATTTGCGGAGCGCGTGTGGACGCAATCGTCACTTGAGTGCCACGACGTTCAAGCGCCAGCATGTTTGGCGGATCCAGACGTCTCAACAGCGCGTCGTAAACACGCTGACGTTCCGCGAGTGAAAGATTTCTCGTCGCAGCGTCGACAGCCTGGCGCGCGTCATCACCGCGGCTCGAGTTAAGACGGAACGTTCCTGTCAGATCGCGACGCGTGCCGCTGTTGTCGCCGTCGTCAGTGTTTGGCAGGTTGGACCAGTTCCACGCGACGTTGTAAGCACTCGCGAGGCGATCGAGATCCTGCCGCACGTTGTTCCAGTTGTTTTCTGTTTGATAAGACAACTGGCGATTCGCAATGTAGCTGTTCAGGTACGACGCATGATCGAGCACGTCGCGCACATCTGAAGAACTCGACTGCCGGGTGTTCACGCGATTGCGCAGTTGCACCAAACCCGTTTCGAACTCGCTCAAGTGACGGCGAAGCTCGTCTGCTGTGGAGCGATCGGTCACGCGGTTCAGGTCCATGCGGAAGTTGCGGGTAAAAGTTGTCGTCGAAGTGTTCAGCCGTTGGACCAATTGCCGCATCTGCGGATCGCTCAGCGTGTAGTCGTTACCGTTGTTGCCGCTAGTACTTGTTCCCCAAGTCGGGCTCAAATTGAAGTAGCCGGCCAGTTGCTCAACATCGGTCCGCAGCGACTGCCACTCGCGCCGCGTTCCCGCGCCGATTCGATTGTTCACAAAGAAGTTGTCGATCAGCGTCGCGCGGTCCAACACGAGTCGCGCATCGCTCGAATTGGCACGACTTGTTCCCAAGCGCCGGTCGAGTTGGTTAACTGCAACTTCAAAATCAGAAATTAGACGATTGAGATCGTCGACGCGATATGCGTTTCGATCGGACGCGTTTTGCGCCGCTCGCTGTAGGGAGTCAGTTCCCGTTTGGATGCGCCGCACGACGTCACGGGCGGCGGATTGGTTGCCAAACTGGGCCATGCCACTTGAGGCTAGCCCGGTGAGTACAACCGTCACCAAAATGCCTCTCAATATTGTTGTTCGAGCTGTTTTCATCTCTCTCCTCCTCCTTCGCTCGAGGGGAACCCTTCAAACCTTATGCCAACGGCCGAACTATTGCAGAAGAGAGGCGTTTTCGTGGAGATTTGCAGGGCAAACGAGGTGAAAACCGTACGTACGGCTGACTTGATTACCAACAATTCTTATACGAATTCAACCTTTTGGGAGGTAGGCTGCGGGCTACAGTGTTGTGATTTAACGCTACCGTGCGGCTATCCTGTTGAGCCGAAGCCGCCGGCGCCGCGTGCAGTTTCGTCGAGATCGTTTGCCCAGGCGGCTTGCGGGGTAATGATCTTTTCGATGATGAGTTGGCAGATCTTGCTTCCGGCGGAAAGTTGGATTGCGGTGTCACTCGTGTTGTAAAGCACGCAACAAAGCTCGCCGCGATAATCCGAATCGATCACACCCGCAAGCACGTCGAGTCCCTGTTTCGCAGCAAGTCCCGATCGCGGTGCAACACGTCCATAGAAGCCATGCGGGATCGCAACTGCGAGTCCAGTCCTCGCGATCGCACGTTGGCGCGGTTCCACGATCACATCCTCAATCGAAGAGATGTCGAGTCCGGCGGCAAACGAACTTCCACGCACCGGAAGAATGGCTTTTGGATCGAGTTGTTTGAAACGAAGAACTTCCAGGGGAGTTGTCATCGGTTTTTCGTTGGTCTGATCTGAGTCTCACATCTTTGGCAGTGTGACGCCCCGTTGGCCCTGGTACTTGCCGCCGCGATCTTTGTATGACGTTTCGCACACGTCATCTTCGTCGGATTCGAAGAACACCACCTGCGCGACGCCCTCGTTAGCATAGATCTTCGCGGGCAGCGGAGTTGTGTTCGAGAACTCGAGCGTAACATAACCTTCCCATTCCGGTTCGAAAGGCGTGACGTTTACGAGGATGCCGCAACGCGCGTACGTGCTCTTGCCGAGACAGATCGTCAGGACGTTGCGCGGAATGCGAAAGTATTCGACCGTGCGCGCGAGCGCGAAACTGTTTGGCGGAATGATTACTGACTCGCCTTTGATGTCGACGAAGTTTCCATCGTCGAATTTTTTCGGATCGACGATGGTGCTGTTGATGTTGGTGAAGAGTTTGAACTCGTCGGCGCAGCGGATGTCGTAGCCGTAGCTGGACGTGCCGTACGAGACGATCCGTTTCCCCTCGACTTCCTTCACCTGGCCGGGCTCGTACGGGTCGATCATGCCGTATTCGGTGGCCATCATCCGTATCCAGCGATCCGACTTTATACTCATTTGCCCTCACTCCTCTTGATGTTCACCGTTCCGTCGCCGACTGTGAATTTGAAGAAAGCGCCGCCTGCGCCTGCGCGCCCGCGTACGATGCGTTCGGTGATTCCGGGCTTCTCGCGCGTGGCCAGCGCCTCGTAAGTGTTCACGATCTTTCCGTTGCGCAGGATGTCGGCGTCGATGTCGCCACTGAATCCGGCGGGCAGTTCTACGTTCAGCACACCAGCCGCAATGCGAATGTCCGCACCGGCGCCGCGCCAACTACGTACTGGAATCGCAAGCAGTAAGTTACCGGCGGTGATCGTGACGGAAACAGTGCCGCCGGTCAGCGTCAGCGCCGTTTCACTTTCTGTCGCGCTAAGCCGGAGGGCGCCTTCTACGCCGGAAAGTTTCACTGGTCCATGTCCGGCATTGATTTCAAGGTCCGTATTCGCCGGTACACGCAAACGATAGTCGATCTTCCATGGCATGTTCAGCAACTTCTTCGGAAAGTTCTTTGCTGCTTTTTTGAGATAGGAACGATCGTGTGTGCCGACTGTCAGTATGCTGATGTGATTCAGATCTTCGTCGAAAACGAAACTATTCACCTTCGCCAATTGGTCCAAGTCAGCTTCGGTTTCGGCCCTCAGTTCAATGTTTGCTGTCAATTCGACTTCGTTGCGCGACCAACCTTCGACAGTAATCGCGCCTCGCGGTGCACCGATCAGGGTCACGGTGCCACCGTAATTGAACCTGCGGGTTTCGCTGCGGCGCGTGCTACGAGTTAACAGTTGAATCGAGGGCGCCGCCTGGGGTGACGGCTTGGTCGTTTGCATTGCGCGCGACGGCAACGGCAACAAAGTGGCTAACAGAAATAGAAGGGCAGCGGGTTTAAGGATTGTCATCGCGAGTGCGCGCGCCAATAGTAAGCGTCCTTTCGCGGAATGCAAAATAAAAAAAACGGACGCTGCTGGTGCAACGTCCGTATCCGGGCTTGCCATTGCAACTGCGGACTATTTCCGCAAGAAAGTGATCTGACCACTAAAGTTCGTTACTGAGACAGACGAACGGCCATCGCCCACATCGCCGACGACTTTGCGGCCGTCCTGCGACTTGAAACCGTCGTTCCAGAAATCGTTGAGCTTGATCTGTCGCGTAGGCGACGCGGCTACGAGCCGAAACGCTGAATTTCCAGGGACGCGAATCGTGATATCGCCTTTGGTGGATTTGAACTCGTAAGTGCCGCCGCTCGAAAACTCGCCGTCGAAGAAGATGTTGCCGATGACGTTTTGCGCGACTACGTGCGTGGCGGAGATGTTCGACAATTCGATATCGCCTTCGGAAGAAACGTGCGCGCGCACCAGGCCGCTGCGAATGTTGGAAACGCGTATGTCGCCGCGGCGTGTTTCGACGTCCACTGATGAATTAACCGGAACCTGAAGTTTGAAATTGATGTCGCCGACGTCACCACGGCCGCGATTGTCGCCCATTACGTCTACCATCAAACAATCGTTAACCTGCCGCGGAACGACGTGCGCGTTCTTCGATTCGATCGTCGCCGTAAGCCGGATCTCGTTTTTGTTCCACGACTCAACCACGATCAGGCCGGAGATATTTCGCAATTCGATACGAACATTCTTACCGCCGGGATATCGTTTCGACATTTGCTGCTGGGCGTTAACAGCGACGGCTGTCGAGAGTGAGATCAGCGTGAGAAGAGTGGTGATTGTAAGGAAGCTGGCGCGAACCGGTCCGCGCCCAGGTATAAATTTACGTCTCATCAGTATGGGGCGTTTATAAAACAAAACTTTCGGCTACACCAAATCTTTCCTCGTCAATGAGGACTATAGATCGGAGAACTCTTTCAACAGCGCCAGTTTGTCGTTCAACGACTCGTTGAGCATCTGTTCGGAAACCTCGTCGTGAGGATTACGATTCAGGTCGTTGAGCGAGTTGGCCACCGCCTCGTCGATCACGCGCATGTTTCGGTCAAACGTCTCGCGCATTTCGGGACTCCAGCGCGCCTTGTTCACCTCGACTCGCTGATTCCAATAGTTGATTACCTGGCGTCGTTGAAAGATGCGATCGTTAACGTTGGACACTTGAACCACCGGCGCCGCATGAGAAACCTCAGTTGTGCCACCCCAGCGACGTAGACCAACTACGGTCGTCAGCGAAACGAGTAAAACTATAGCTGCTGTTAGCGATGCGAGCTGCGGAAACGAGAGTTCCCAGGTTTGACCCATCAGCCGCTTGAAGAACGACGGCTGGAGCGAGCCGGTTTGCGGCACCAGGTACGGGGCGTTCTCCGCTTCAATCACGTTACGGATGCGCAACCAGAGCGCCTGTTCGTTGGGCGGTGCTTCGTATTCGCCGCGATGCGTTTCGCAGAAGCTTAGAATCGACGTTAGATCCTGCCGCACGCTCTCGCAATCCAGACAATCTTTTAAGTGCGTATTAAGAGTGAACTCATCGCGTTGGCTAATGCTGCCATCGATCAACTCCTGGATGAGTTCCTGACACTGCTCGCAGTTCATTGCTTACCACCTTCGTTCTGTCGCACTAACGCGCAGAATTCTGAATGAAAACTGTTTGTCTGACAGAACCTTAATCCGGTCGTCATCAATCAAGGGAAGACTGCGTAAGCCCGCGTGTTTCTTTAATTGAATCACCAATGAATCAATCGGGCTTCTTACCTTCGAGGCTATTCACTGGCTTTCTGTTGCCTCAAAAGTCCGCGTAATTTCATCCGCGCCTTATGCAATTGCGACTTTGAAGTGCCAACCGAGCACCCCAGCATCCTGGCAATCTCTTCGTGTTCGTGCCCTTCGATGTCATGAAGGGTAAACACCGTCCGGTAACCGGGCGGCAGTTGCGCGATGGCCTTGTCGAGCGCGATCCGGTCGACTACGGGCATCGAGTTGGGGTTTTCCGTGCCTTTTACTATCTGGATGGGCGTTTCACCATCCTCGGTCGTCTGTTCCATGCGCACGCCGCGTTTGCGGAAGTGCATCAGCACCTGATTAACGGTGAGCCGGTGGAGCCAGGTCGTAAAAGCGGATTCTCCCCGAAAACTTCCGATTTTTCTAAAGAGCTGAATGAAGACCTCCTGTGCAAGGTCTTCAGCCTCAGAGACATTACCCGTCATCCGCAGGCAGAGCGAGTAAACGCGACGATTATGGCGCTGGTATAGCTCCTCGAAAGCGCCCATGTCCTTCTGGGCAGCTTTCTGCGCCAGCTCGTAATCTGTCGTCGTTTGCGGTGTCTCGGTTTCGGCTGCGGTCACGTATTCGCCTGCTCGGGGAACAAGCAGAGAAGAATCTTACAACTTCCGCAACTTGTTGGGCACGATGCTCACGCTTCCGCCGGTTTCAAGGGAGCGTCACTGAATCCTCGGCAACCCGCGTGGGGATGTGGAGCGAGGCCAGCGCGCTCGACGCGGGCTGTGATGCGGCGCTTCCCGCACGTCGTTGCCTTCCCGATCCGTAAAATTACTGATCTTCGCCAGCGGAATCGCGCCGGCTGGCGTGGAAGCATAAGGGGTGAGGCGCGCGAGTGGCAAGCGGGAAAAATAAGAAAGACTTCAATTTTTCGTTGGCTTGCACCTCAGCACATCGTCTGCTTTGCGGGGATACAGAAAGACATTCTGGATCGACCCGGCGTACATATCGACCCTTACGCCCTCTTCTTCGTTCGTGTAATGCTCTACACCGACGATTTCTCCATCATCACGTTTCTCATATTTGGAAATATCGAGGCCAAATTGTGAGGGTATCATCGGTATCTGCGGAGATAGGATTATCGTCGTTACGGTTCCTTTTGGAACTCGCCACCCTGCGGCGCCTCATCGCAACCCTGCGCAAACCCGATCATCACTCGCAACTCCGGTACGCTGTATCTAGTGAGCGGCATCGAACATGTGTTGATGTTTAGACTGTTCTTGATATCTTCGCAGGTCGAACGTAGCGGAGTTATCCCACGCCAGCAATTGGATTGACCGGAGGGGGTGATCATGAACGAGAGCAGCACTGTTAATAGCCCAAACCTCATAGCTTTACCTTTCTGCAAGCATATTCTATTGCACGGTTATGCGGCACAGCCATTGAGGATGGCTTCTGTCAGTGTGTAATCATCGTGAGACAACAGCACAGTCCATGCGGAGGAACCTTCTTGAACTTGCACTTTTTCAAAACAGTGCCGTCCGTGGCCTTCAACTTCAGCGTGTACTCACCTTCGAGATTTGAGTTCTCGACCGCGATCGCAAAAAGTACCAGCCACATGCTGGACTTCAACCGGTGTGAAACCGCTCGCATCAAGCTGAATCTGCAATTCATCGCGAGATTATTCCGGGGCGGCAAGCGCGCGTGACGACTGTGCATTAAACAGCCCATCCGTCGACGCTGCTATGATAATCGCAGGCACGATCACGGCGATCACCAAGCCACTGACACTGAACGCGACCGACAACTTCGGGCGTCCTTGCCGACACCTCGACTTGATTTCCTGTAGTCATGGATTGACCTCTTAGCTGGAAAAAAGGGACATATTGTGAAGACCTATGAGCCACCTCGCAAGGCAGTGAGAAACCGCTTACGCGAGTTAGCTATTTACAACGACGCCTCGTGATCCGAGACGATGAAGTTGAGTTCTGGGCCAATGAGAAGACGAAGCGCAATCTACCTATCGAATCAATCCTATGTCAACGAAATTGTTTTGCCACACCGTTACGTCCAGTACGTACGGTCCAGGGAGCGGTAGCCCACTGCTTCCGACACGTGAGTGGAAGCGATTTTATCTGAGCCTTCCAAATCAGCGATGGTGCGGCTGACTTTGAGAATGCGATCGTAGGCGCGGGCGGAGAGGCCCAGGCGCATCATGGCGCTCTCGAGCATGCGTTCGCTTTGGGAGTCGATCTTGCAATGCAGGCGGATCATGCGCGGTGTCATTGCGGCGTTGCAGAAGATTCGCTCACCGCGCAAACGATATAACTGCCGTTCGCGTGCTTTGACGACGCGCGCGCGAATTGCGGCCGAGCTGTCTGTTTCCGGTAAGACATCGCCGGTCAGTTCGCGAAACTTCACAGCCGGAACATCGATGTGGATGTCTATGCGATCCAGTAATGGTCCAGAAATGCGGCCGATGTATCGCTGGATTTGCAAAGGGGAACAGCGGCAATCGCGTGTGGGGTCTGACCAATAACCGCACGGACACGGATTCATCGAGCCGACCAACATGAAGGAAGCCGGAAACGTAAGCGACATCGCCGCACGGCTGATCGTCACCTTTTGATCTTCCAAAGGTTGCCTCAGCACCTCCAGAACTTTCCGATCGAACTCCGGCAACTCATCAAGAAACAGAACACCTTGATGGGCCAGTGAAACTTCGCCGGGCCGGGGCACACTGCCGCCGCCAATTAAACCCGCATCGCTGATCGTGTGGTGTGGCGAACGAAACGGACGTTCCGTAACCAACCCCGCACGTCCCGTCAAACCAGCAACTGAATGAATTTTTGTCAGTTCTAATGCGGCGTCAAACTCGAGCGGTGGCATGATGGTCGGCAGACGCTTCGCCAGCATGGTCTTTCCCGATCCTGGTGGACCAATCAGCAGGATGTTGTGTCCGCCGGCACTCGCGATCTCCAACGCACGTTTTGCCGAAACCTGCCCGCGTACTTCCTTGAAGTCGATGTTGAAGTGTTCCGTTTGCGAGAGAATCTCCGCCGGCTGCAACCGCAGGGGCATTGGCGGTGTTTCGGAGCGCAGATCGGCGATCAGTTTCACTGCGCTACGCAGATCGGGAACCGGATAAACATTCACGCCATCGACCACCGCCGCCTCTTTCGCGCTCTCTTCCGGCAACACAACGTGGCGAATCGAAGCTTCACGAGCGAGGATCGCGATCGGCAATGCTCCTTTGATCGCGCGCACGCGTCCGTCGAGTGACAGTTCGCCGACGCAGAGGATGTGGATGAGACTGTAGTGTTCAGCGAGATCGCCGTTGGCGCCGAGAATTCCCAAAGCGATCGGCAGATCGAAACTCGCACCTTCTTTGCGCACATCGGCAGGCGCGAGGTTGATTGTGGTTTTTTGAAACGGAAAAAAGTAACCGCAATTCTGCATCGCGGCGCGTATCCGCTCACGCGATTCGCGCACGGCAGCGTCGGGCAGCCCGACGATTGTTACTGAAGATTGTTCGGTTTCACCGCGACTCTGCGTTAGGTCGACTTCAATATCTACGAGATCGGCATCAATACCGTAAACGGCGGCGGAGAGAGTTCTGAAGAGCATGTGAGGTGGCTCCTTGTGTGAAAGTGAGATTAAGAGGTCAGTACGGTATTACCGCACTGACCCCACATAACAACTTAATTAAAACAGTTTAACGACGGCGTGAGGGTGCAGCCGCAGTTGCCGGAATCTTTACTTCCTGACCAGCGCGAAGTTCCGCATCAACCGGAATTCCATTCAAACGCGCTACTTCATTCGCATCGAGGCTGCGAGCCGCGGCAATGCTAGCGATCGTGTCGCCTTTGCGCGCGCGAACCTTGTTCAACGCAGGCTTCGCAGCTTCACTGGCGGAAGTTGCACGTACCCACTTCGTGAGTTTGACACTGCTGTTCGGAACCACAAGCTTGGTCGTCGACTTCAAATCCACGCCGCTATTCATCGCCTGCAACTGAGCAACACTGATCCCCGTGCGACTCGCTACGTTCTGCAGGTCTTCACCGGGCGCAACGGAAATCACACGTGCGGTCTCACGCTTATCAGGCGAGATGCGATGCAGAAGCGCCGCAAACTGCTTGGCGCGTCCAGCCGGAATGCGCACGTTGTAACTGTCACCACGCGGTGTTACGTCGCGCTTCAACTCCGGATTCAGCGAGCGAATGTGATCAACGGTCGTGTCGGTTGCATCGGCAACCAATTGCAAACTGGTAGCAGTGGGAACCTGGACCACGTCGTAAGCCATCGGCGGTTCAGGCTTGATGCCTTTGAATCCATACTTCTCGGGATTCTTTGCAATCAGGATCACGGCGAGGATGTTTGGCACGTAATTGCGTGTTTCCTGCGCGATGTAAGGATAAATCATCCAGAAGTTCGCGGTGCCCGCGCGGGCGATAGCGCGATCGATGTTGCCGGCGCCGGTGTTGTAGGCGGCCATCGCGAGTTCCCAGTTACCGTTGTAACGGTTCGCGAGATCCTTCAGGTGACGTGCTGAAGCGCGAGTCGCCTGTTCATAACTATTGCGCTCGTCGATGTAAGCATTCTGGCGCAAACCGTACATGCGACCCGTGCTCGGGATGAATTGCCACAGTCCCGAAGCCGCGGCCCAGGAAACTGCGCGAGGTTTCCACGCGCTCTCAACCTGGCCCAACCACGTGACGTCGAGCGGCACGCCTTCCTGCGCGAAGATCTGACGCGCGAGCTTCATGTACTGACCGGAGCGGCGCAGACCATTTTCCATCGTCGCGCGGCCGCGTGGTCCCTGGTAGTAATTGATGTATTGCTGAATGAGCGGATTGAGGGTGAAAGAGAAGTTGACGTTCTTCTTCGATTGTTCCAAAGCGAGAAGGTCTTCACCCGAGACCTCTTTCTCTGTCTCGGTGAGCACCAGCTTGCTGAGCTCATCAAGCGGCGAAGGCTCAAACTTTTGATAAGAAAAACCGATTTGCGGCGGAGTCGCTTTCTGCGCGGCCGTTTCCTGCGACTGGTTGTTTTGCGCGACCAGCGTCGCGTTGGTATTTAACGGTTGCTGTAGCGGAACTTCTTCGCGATAGATGCGCTCGACCAGTTCGAGATAATAGGTCTGCAACTTCTGACTTGCCCGAACGTCGAAACCGGACTCGAGAATCGAATCAACGGCTTTGTCGAACTCTTCGCGCGCCTGTTCGCGCTTGCGATCTTCGAGGTTCAGCTTGCCTTTACGGAAGTGATCCTCGGCACGCGCGATGATCTGTCCAACACGTGCTGCCGATTGTTCGACTTCAGTTGGTATGGAACGGGCAGATGAAGCTGCGGGAATCTGTGCGTAACTGCTTGCCGCGGTAGCGACGAGCGCCGTAAGTAAAGCCACACGGGCCATCAAACGAGTGTAGCTCGTTGACATCAATCGTCGTACTCCTTCAAAGGCGAATGCGAATGCTTGTGCGACTATCTCTGAGGGATAGTCACATCGGCAACATTTCACGTCTTGGTGCGGTATCTTTTGGCTCCTCTATGATTTGAATACTGCTGGACTCTACGTCGGAGCCAAATCACTTCGGGAGGTTACCACACGGTTTTTTTGGGTGTCAAACAATCCCCGGAACAATCAACGGAATGGAACAAACGCTTAATTGGTAAACTTTTCCACCAAAAACCAGGACCAACAGATCCCGTGACGGTAGAGATGCCTTACTTCTCTCCGCGGGTTGCGCGTGGTCCACAGGTAAAGTCACGTTCAGGTTAACGCCGTGAGGTTCCCGTCGGTTGCAAAAAGAGTTCGACCGGGCAAAGCATCATTTCGGTACAGACACGCGTCGAGAGTATTTCGTAACAAAACGGTTACCTTCAAGTAAAAGCAACTAGAGAGGCTCAAGCACCTTCGTACTGTCAGTGGTACAAAGGTTGCCACCCGTTCTTCGGGAGGCAGGTCATCTCCCCGGAAATCCCAGAGAAAAACATATGTCGTCTTCAGTGCTACAGCGAGAAGCAACAATTCACGAACTTGCGCGGCCAGTTGGAACCGCAGCCGAGCGCGGAGTTGACCTGTTCTTTAACCGGGAATTCAGCTTATTAGAGTTCCACGGCCGGGTGCTGGAGGAGGCGCTCGACGCGCGCAACCCGCTGCTCGAAAGACTGAAGTTTGTTTCGATCTTTTCTTCAAACCTCGATGAGTTTTTCATGATCCGCGTTTCGGGGTTGAAAGAGGAGATGGAGCACGAAGTCGACGTTTCGCCTGACGGACTAACGCCGGCACAGCAACTCGCGAAATCGCGTGAACGAATCCTAACGCTCGTTGCGGAACAGGCAAGATGTTTGCGGGAGGATATTTTCCCACGACTGGACGAAGCGGGAATTTCTGTCGTCCGTTACGACTCGCTTTCACGCCACGAACAGGAACGACTCGAAGAATACTTCACGGAGAAGGTCTTTCCGGTACTTACTCCACTCGCGGTCGATCCCAGTCATCCATTTCCGTATATCTCGCCGCTCAGCTTAAACATCGGTTTGATGGTCGATCCGCCGAAAAACATGAAGTTTATCACTGCGCGGAAACTGACCGAACGTCGATTTGTACGAATCAAAGTGCCCTCGGTGTTGCCGCGTTTGGTCCAAATATCCGCGTCGAGTTCGCGCTTCGTGTTAATCGAAGAAATCATCGAGGCAAACATTCAGGCGCTCTTCCCGCAGATGGAACCGGGTAAATGCCATTATTTTCGCGTTACTCGCGACGCGGATATCGATATCAGAGAAGAAGAAGCCCAGGACCTGTTGAATGTGATTAAGGAGGAACTGCGCCAGCGACGCTTTGGCATGCCCGTGCGTCTCGAAGTGTCGGCAGACATGCCCGACGAAATGATTGAGTACCTTACGTCGTCGCTCCACCTTGAAGCAGACGATGTTTATAAGTTCGATGGGCCACTCAACGTTCAGGACTTCATGTCGCTCTACGATCTCGAACGGCCTGATTTGAAAGACCCGCACTTCGCGCCAGCAGTTCCGGCATGGTTCGAGAAACACGAGAATATTTTCGACGCTATCAAAGAACGCGATCGAATGCTGCATCATCCATACGACTCGTACGAATGCGTAACCGAGTTCATTAACCAGGCCGTCGACGATCCTGACGTCGTGGCGATAAAGATCTGTCTCTACCGCACTGGTCCTGACTCACCGATTCCGCCGGCACTCATCCGCGCCAGTGAACAGGGCAAACAGGTAACGGCGCTGATCGAACTCAAAGCGCGCTTCGACGAGGCGCACAATATCGAATGGGCCCAAAAACTCGACCGAGCCGGCGTTCACGTGGTTTACGGCATCGTTGGTCTGAAAACTCACGGCAAGCTGACGCTCGTCGTGCGCAGTGAGGGCGACGCGCTCAGGCGTTACGTGCATATCGCATCGGGCAATTATAACCCGACCACCTCCTGCACTTACACCGATCTCGGCCTGTTCACTGTCGACGACGAAATCGGACGTGACGCTACCGAACTGTTCAACTATCTAACCGGCTTTTCCGAACAGCGCCATTATCGCAAGCTGATGGTTGCGCCGGTTGAACTGCGCGACAAGTTCAACGCGTTGCTCGATCGTGAGATCGAACACAAACGCCAGGGCCGTCCCGCGCGCATCATCGCGAAATTCAATCGTCTCGCAGATCTGCAGATCATCGAGAAGCTTTACGAAGTTTCCCGTGCGGGTGTGGAAGTAGATCTGATCGTGCGCGGCATCTGCATGTTGCGTCCGGGTATTCCCGGGTTATCTGAGAACATCCGCGTGCGCAGCATCGTGGGCCGGTTTCTCGAACACAGTCGTGTTTTCTGGTTCGCGAACGGCGGCGATGAAGAAGTCTACATCGGCAGTGCAGACTGGATGACGCGCAACCTCAAACACCGGATCGAAGTGGTTGCCCCGATTTCCGATCCGAAAGAAAAACGATACCTCCGTGATGTCCTGCTGGACGCTTACCTCTCCGACAACACCAAGGCCCGCGACCTCCAACCCGACGGCCGTTACACCCCTGTAATAACCGACTCCGAACCCTTCGACAGTCAGGAATACTTTATCGGACGCCCCGGCAGCGATTAACAAACTTAACGCACCCGGAGTTAGAAAAAATGAATCGTGTAAAGAGAGCGCAGATCGCGATCCTCGTTCTGATCGTATTGTTGATTCCGTCTATCGAAATCGGTCTCGCCAAATCAAAAAAGAAAAAAACACCCACCGGCACACCGGTGCTCTGGCGCAAACCGAATGACATCGGATCGCGCGATCTCTTCCTCGGTCCAGGTGGCGCGAGTATGCGCCCCGATTTGCGGCGCATCACGTTTATCAAAGAAGAAAAAGGCGGCTACTCGAAGAAGTATCGCGTTCGCGACGGCTCGGGCCGCGAGTGGGTTGTTAAGATCGGCAAAGAGGCACAATCAGAGACTTCGGCAGTGAGACTGCTGTGGGGCGTTGGTTATTTGACGGAAGTTAATTATCTCGTACCGCGCGTCACGATTCCCGGAAAGGGCACTTTTACGAACGTGCGTTTTGAAGCGCGCCCACAACAATGGGATCGCGTCGGCGAATGGAAGTGGAAGAGCAATCCGTTTAGATCTACGACCGAGTATCAGGGCCTGAAGATCATGATGGCCCTCATCAACAATTGGGACCTGAAAGATTCAAACAACGTGATCGTCCAGGTACCTACGAATCACGGCAACGAACTCCGCTACACGATCAGCGATCTGGGCGCGACTTTCGGACACGCGAGCACGACGCCGATCATTTGGCGTATTACGCGCAGCCGCAACAACCCAAAGAACTATGCGAAATCGGAGTTTCTCGAGAAAGTTAAAGGTAATCGAGTCGTGTTGCACTTCGGCGGCAAGAATCGCGGCTTGATGAAGGACATAACCGTTGATGATGCAGTTTGGATGGGTACCTGGTTGTCCCAACTGAGCGATCAACAACTCAGGGACGCGTTTCGCGCGGCGAATTATACGCCCGGTCAAGTGGATCTATTGACACGCACTGTGCGCGCGCGAACGAGTGAGTTGTTAAGTCTGCGGCCGAACATTCAGATCGGTAGCAACGAATGAAGCCGCAACGAAGAAAAGAAGTCCTTACTCTGATTGTTGTTTTTGTCGGCGTCCTTTTAGTTAGTGCGCTGGCCGTTTACTTAATCGGCAATCGAGGCACGACGTCTGACTACGCTCAAGTCCAACAGCCGGGCCAAACAGAACGAGAACCGCTGCCTCGAGCAACGGCGACGCCGACACCAGCCGGGAACGAAACGTTTCTCGACCATTTGTTGGGCACGCGCCGCGGCGACGCGCAGGTACGCGCCGAGTCCTGGGCCGAGAGTTTCGGAAGAATCGCACTGCGGCTCTTGCTCGCGGCGTTACTGGGTACAGCGTTGGCATATCGCCCGCGGCGAAAACTTCTTGTTCTCAAACGTAATCCTTATGTCTCGCAAACGCAGATTCTGCTCGCGATCGTTGCGGCTGCGTTGATGATCATCGTTGGCGACAACGCCGCGCGCGCGTTTGGTATTTTCGCGGCTGTTTCCCTCGTTCGTTTCCGCACGAACATTCGCGATCCCAAAGAGGTCACGGTCTTACTGATTTGCATGGCGCTCGGGCTTGCTGCGGGTGTCGGTCGTTGGGACCTGGGACTCGCACTCGCGTTGTTCTCGTTAGTGGTGCTTTGGATACTCGAGTGGCGTGAACCGGAACAGGTGTTTCGTTCGATGGAGTTAAAAGTGATTACGAGAAACGTGGTGGCAACTCAGCGAGCGTTGCGTGAGATGTTCAGAAAGTACGGTTTCGATAAGGAATTGCGCGCAGTGGATCGCGAAGCGAGCGAAGAATCGCCGGGCAGTATTATGTATTCAGTTGATGTGAGTCCGACGGTGAGCACTGACGAGCTCAGTGCCGACATTCTGGCGTTGGATGGCCAGAACGTCGAAGGCATCGAGTGGAATCAGAAGAAGAGCTATTCCTACTTGTACCAGTAGGGGTTACTTCTTGTTGACGGTGGTGGTTATCGTCGCGGAACCGACGACAGCAGCAGCAGCGGTAGTGTTCCGATTTTGGAAACTGGTGGCGTAGTCCTGCACAAATTTTTTGAGGTCGCCGTGTCCCCAACGAGTGTAGAAGTCGAACTTCTTCATCTCGCTGTAAACCTGATCGTAGTTCCAGTGGTAATGATTGAAGCGGTAGACAGCACCCATGACGCCGGTGCGATGGCGTCCGCCGGCGCAGTGAACGTAGAATTTGCCCGTTGAAGGATCGTCAACCAGTTTTAAAAACTGATCGATCGCGGCGGTCTCGGGATACTCCTTATCGCTCATCGGAATGTTCACGTAGCGAATCCCGGCGGCTTCCGCCTCGCGCTTTTCATAATCTTTCGGATCGTTGCGCAGATCGACGATGGTCTTGATACCAATCGCAGCTAACTGTTTGTAATCTTCCTCTTTCGGTTGACCGCCTCGATAGAAGCGATCGTCCAACTGGCCGAAATTCTTAATCTTGACGTCTGATTGCTGGGCAGCAGCGGTGATTGAAGTGGCGAGGACAAAACTCAGGACCGCAAAGTAGACGGGAGCGTAGCTGCGTCTGGTAATACTCATTCAAAACTCCTTGACTTTACTAAATGAATGACGGGTAAAGTTGTGATTCCCGAATCGTCGTCATAGTTGTATCACAAATCAGGCGGTTCTGGGACTGGCGGCCTGCGGCATTCGTTGTGGCCGCGGGCCCGTCGAGACCGGCGGAATCACTTTTTCGCCCAATGCTTCACGGAAAACCTGGCGCATGTTATCCACGAAAACAAAGCGAATGTCCTTGAACGGCTCTTTCGGCACTTCGTCCAAATCGCGCCGGTTCTGTTGCGGAAGAATTATGGTCGTCACACGAGCACGCCGCGCTGCGAGTACCTTTTCTTTCACACCGCCTATCGGCAACACGTTTCCGCGCAACGTGATCTCGCCCGTCATCGCCACGTCTTTGCGCACCGGACGCCCTGACAACGCCGAAACCATTGCAGTTGCGAGCGTGATTCCTGCTGACGGGCCGTCTTTCGGAATCGCGCCTTCCGGAATGTGAATGTGTAGATCGTAGTTGCTGAAATCTTCTTCCGCGATGTCCAGCTCTTTCGCGCGCGACTTAGCGTATGAATAAGCAGCCTGCGCTGACTCGCGCATGACGTCGCCGAGTTGGCCGGTCAGGACGAGATTGCCCTTGCCTTTCATACGCAATGCTTCGATGAAGAGGACGTCGCCGCCGACGGCGGTCCAGGCCAAACCAGTCGCGACGCCGATTTGATCTTTTTTGAGTATCTCTTCGGGAATGATCTTCGGCGCGCCGAGAAACTCGTGAATATTTTTCAGTGATACGCGAATCGCGCCCTTGTGTCCTTCGGCGATCTTGCGCGCGACCTTACGACAAATCCTGCCGATCTCGCGTTCGAGTTGACGCAGTCCCGCTTCCTGCGTGTATTGCTGGATGATTGTCGTGAGCGCGGTTCTTGAAAGGTGGAGATCTCGCGAAGTGATACCGTTTTCGTCCATCTGTTTTGGCAGCAGGTGCCTGATCGCGATTTCACGTTTCTCTTCTTCGGTGTAACCGGCGATACGGATCACTTCCATACGATCGCGAAGCGCTGGTTGAATCGTGTCGAGCACGTTTGCCGTCGTCATGAAAATCACGTTTGAGAGATCAAACGTGACGCCGAGATAGTTGTCGCGAAAACTATTGTTCTGTTCCGGATCGAGCACTTCAAGCAACGCCGACGACGGGTCGCCGCGGAAGTCGGCGCCGACTTTGTCGATCTCGTCGAGCATGATGAGTGGATTGTTGGTGCCTGCTTGTTGCACCGCTTGAATGATGCGGCCGGGCATGGCGCCGACGTAAGTTCTGCGATGGCCGCGAATCTCGGCTTCGTCGTGAACGCCGCCGAGTGAAAGTCGCACAAATTTACGATCCAACGCGCGTGCGATCGATCTTCCCAGCGAGGTTTTGCCGACGCCCGGGGGGCCAACGAGACAAAGAATCGGACCTTTCGGTTTCTCTTTCAACTTACGCACCGCGAGCGCCTCGATAATCCGATCCTTTACTTTCTCGAGACCGTAATGATCTTCGTTGAGCACTCGCTCTGCTTTTTGCAAATCGAGATTGTCGACCGAAGCGCGCGACCACGGCAGATCGGTCATGATCTCCATCCAGTTGCGCAACGTTGCGGTTTCGGCTGCGTCCGGATGCATGCGTTCGAGTTTTTTGAGTTGCCGTAGTGCTTCTTCCTCGGCGGGTTTCGGCATTTTCGCGGCTTCGATCTTCTCTTTGAACTGCGCGATCTCTTCGGCGAGCTCGTTTCCTTCACCGAGTTCGCCTTGAATGGCTTTCAGTTGCTGACGCAGGTAGAACTCGCGTTGCGAACGATCGATATCCGCGCGAGCCTGCGTGTTGATCTCCTGCTGGACCGTGAGAACTTCGATCTCTTTGTTTAGAAGATCGTTGACGCGGCGCAGACGCGCGGTCGTATCGGCGATGTCGAGGACCGACTGTGCGTCTTCAACTTTCAGCTCGAGATTCGACGCGGAGAGATCCGCGAGTCGTCCTGCATCGTCGAGATTGGCGATGATGGCCATTACTTCCGGCGAAATGTTCTTACCGAGATTTATCGCCTTCTCCATCGAGGCGCGAACGTTACGCACAAGCGCTTCGACTTCCAGCGAACGCTCCGGCGGCAACACCTCCTGCATCACACTCACTCGCGAACGCAGATACTCACCAGTCGCATCGACTGTCTCGATGTGCGCGCGCGCCAGGCCCTGGACCAGAATGCGAATGCGGCCGTCCGGCAGTTTCAACATCCGCATGATCACTGCTGCCGTGCCGACGGAATAAAGATCTTCTGCCGTCGGTTCTTCCTTATCAAGATCTTTCTGTGAGGCGAGCAGAATCATCCGGTTCTCGGCGAGAGCCTCATCCACCGCGCGAATTGATTTCTCGCGCGATACGAACAGAGGCACGATCATGAACGGGTAGATCACGATGTCGCGCAAAGGCAGCACCGGCAGTTCGCTCGGGATTTGTAACTGCTGATCGTTCTCCGTGGTTGTTTCGATTGCTTCCGTAAACTCTGCGTCTTTTACTATTGCCATATTGAATTCCCTACTCCGTACTCGCGTCCTTAACTGTAACAATCACTTCCGAACCGCGGCGATCCTCAATCTTCGGAAGATAGATATAAAGCATGCCGTTCTTTAACTCCGCGGAGGCGTTGTTCACGCAGATGGTCCAACGCAAACGCACCACCCGGTTGAACTTGCCATAACTCCGTTCCGAGCAAAGATACGACATGATTCGCCGTCTTGCTGGTCTGCGTTTTTTCTCCCCCCAAATTCTCAGCTTCGTGTTCGTTAGACCAATCTTTATCTGCTCGGCAGTCACGCCCGGTAGCTCCACGCGGAGGCTGATCTTGTCTTCCGTTTCACAAAGGTCGACTGGCGGCGCCCACGCTCCCGAAGCAAGCGGGTTCTCGGCTTCAGTGGCTTCCTCCAACGCCACGTACAGACGGCCCACCCGATCGCGCAGACGCTGTAACTCAAGTCGTTCTAATCCCGTTGCTCGAATAGGTTTGATCATGTGGAAATCCTTACCGCCGTTTTTGCACCAGTTGCTTCAGCTCCGTCATAAACTCCGACACGTCTTCAAACTCAAGATAGACTGAAGCAAAGCGAACATAGGCGACTTTATCGAGTTCTTTCAAGCGCCGCATAATCATCTCGCCAATCTTACTCGTGGGCCGCTCGCGTTCCGGTGATTCCTGCACATATTTTTCGATTGCATTCACAATGCCTTCGAGTTTGGCGGATGCTACCGGACGTTTCTCACAAGCGCGCAACAAGCCCGCCATTACTTTGTTGCGATCGAAAGTCTCGCGGCGGCCGTCTTTCTTGACCACCATGTAAGGTATCTCGTCAATACGCTCGTAAGACGTAAAGCGCCGCTCACAACGAAGACATTCGCGCCGGCGGCGAATGGCATCGCCTTCGCGCGACTCGCGTGAGTCGACCACTTTATCTTCGAGGTATGCACAGAAAGGACATTTCATCTTTAACCCTCCGCGTTTGCAGGCGAGATCAACGTTCGTAATCGTGAAATGCTCAAGTCTCCGCGAATGAAATAAAAGAGTCCGAATAAAACTGCTGGTCCGAAGTCGACGAGGTGCAACACGATCGAGAGCGCCGCGGCGGTCTCTTTTTTGACTCCGAGAAACAAAAGTGCCGCTGCAGTCGCGGCATGAAACGCACCGGCAGCGCCGCCCGGCGTCGGCACGAGCGATCCAAGCATGGACCAGCCAAGCACGAAGATCGTTTCCGATACCCCGACGTCGAGATGAAACGCACGCAGCACCAACAGATTCGCGCCGCCAATACCCAGCCAAACAAGAACCGTCCAGCCGACGGTTTCCGCGAGCTCTGTCGCGTTCACCAGAACACGCAACGCACTCGACAACTGTTCGAGAAACCCGATTACGAGTTGTGCCAGGCGCTGCGGAATGAATTTCCAACGTGCGAAGAGCCGGTTGAGCCCGCCTAGTAGTGTTGCCGAGTTCTTTCTGAACCAGATCAGAAAAGCAATTCCGATTATCGTGGCGCCTAAAAGCGCAAACCCGACCGTTCGCACACGACTAAACGAGATTTCCAGTGCCGCCGGCGGCACGAACCAGATGAGATTGACGGCAAACATCAGCGCGACAGCCACGGAGTCGTAAATACGCTCAATGAAGATCGTGACCAGCGCCGCGCTCGGCCTGACGCGTGGATCGCGCATCGGCAAGACGACGGGTCTGACGACTTCGCCCGTCCGTCCCAAAAGAAAGACCGCACTGAAACCGACGGTCGTAGCTGTAAAAAGGTCTGTTAATCGTGCCGCGCCGAGTGGTTTTAGCAGCGCGCCCCAACGAAACGCCCGCACCAGGTACGCCAAACTGATGATTACTACCGCAATCGTAAGCAGCAACGGATCCGCGGTGCTGACCGCGTGACGTACTTCGCGCCAATCGAGATTACGCCCAAACCACCAGAGCAACGCCGCTGCCAGCAGGCAGAGCACTGCAAACTCGATGTATTTGCGATAGCCTTTGGCCTTCAACTCTCGTTCGAGTGAAACCACAACATGTTGGGTCGGCCCGAGAGCCTACTACACCCGGCGACTCCGGGCAAGAATGCCAATGGTGCCGTCGGCGAAAGATCCGCGGTTGAAAGCTGTTCCGTCACCGATTTTTCAGATAAAGTCTGAACGGGAACTTTAACTTGGTGCCTGTCGTAAACGGCTCTTGTCACAGGTTCGCGGCCTCTGACGGAGTTCCCGAAGCACAGGTACCTGGAGAAGATACGGTGGGGGCTGTTAAAGCTTTGGCAGTCAGCGAAGGAGCCGAACTGGTTCGCAGGTGTCGCGCGGGCGACGGGGCGGCGTGGGAAGAGATCGTTCAGACATATTCGCGCCGAATCTACAACCTCGCCTACCGCTTTACCTCGCGTGCAGACACCGCGGAAGATCTGACGCAGGAAGTTTTCGTCAGAGTCTATCGCTCTTTAGATCAATACGATCCGAAGCAGGGCGACCTGCAAAACTGGTTGATGCGACTCGCGCGTAATTTGATTATCGACGATTACCGCAAACGCCAGCGCACGCCGCACGATAACCAGGCCGACGATCTCGCCGACCACAGTTATCACCTGCACACGCGAACAAATTCGGTGCAGACGGAAATGGAACGTCGCGAACTCGGTGCGCAAGTCCAGGCGGGCATCGACAAGCTCTCGCCGGATCTGCGCACGTGCGTGATTTTGCGGGACATTGAAGAACTCAGCTATCAGGAGATAGTGGATCTTTTGAAAATACCGGAAGGGACAGTCAAGTCTCGAATTAACCGGGGCCGGATCGAGTTAGCCAAGATCCTCCGGCGAATGAAAGTGGTTGCGATGAGTGAAGTGTAGAACTATGTAACAGGAGCGGCAGGAAAGCGAAACGTGATGCTTTGTGTGGATTTTGAAAATTTATTGACCGATTACCTTGAGGGCGTGGTCGGTCCTGAAACCAATCGGCAGATGGCGGAGCACGCAATGAGGTGCCCGCTTTGCCATGAGACCCTCTCGGCAGTGAAAACCACTGTCGCAGCGTGTCGTGTAGCGGCAGTGCCGCCGCCCTCTCATGACCTCGAGGCCCGCATTATTCAGAAAACCGTCCCCGAAACCGCGATGAACTGCGAGGAGTTTGAGGAGTTCCTTACAGACTACCTCGACGGTTTCCTGCCGGCTCATCTTTATCATCGTTGGGAACGTCACGCGGCGCTGTGTGAGCGTTGCACTGAACTTCCCGGCGAAGTCGTCCGGTCAATCGGCGCGTGCTACACCTACATATCCGAAGAGAAACCGTTGCCCGCAGGTCTGCATGACAAGATCATGCAAGCGACTTTGGGCACTTCGACGCCGCAGGAGATCAAAGCTCCCTGGACCGCTCGCGCGGCGTCGCGTTTCCGGTTGTGGCTGGATCCACTCATCTCGCCACAGCTCGTCAGTGTCGCGACGATGATCCTGGTTGCCGTGCTCGTGTTGACCAACACAGTCTCAGCCGATGGTTCGATCAGTGGCGTCTACAACGCGGGCCTGGCACTCGCTGAAAAGACGGGCACGCAGTCGCAGGTAATTCAACAACTTAATTTGGAAGAGCCGCCACCACCTGCACCGCCGCAAAAACAGAGTAGTGACCAACAGAAAGAAACGCAGGGCAGCGGAAAGCCAGACAACAACGGGCATAAGAACCGGTGAGGGAAATCAAGATGATGTACTGTAGCTACCATGCCAAGAATCCCGCGGTGGTTCAGTGCAATCAATGCGCACGGTGGTTATGTCCGGCTTGCGATCATCGCGTGCGCGGGTTTCCGTTTTGCCAGGACTGTATCGTAGCCGGTGTCGAGTTGCTGCGACATTCGCACGCCAGTCCATCACACATTCTGCGGCGCAAGAGTTCACCGTTCGTCGCGACGCTGCTTTCATTCGTGCCCGGTCTCGGCGCTGCTTACAACGGACAAACCTCGAAAGCGATCGTCCACTTCGCAATCTTTGCCAGTTTCTTTCAAATAGCCGTCGTGACGCAGGGAATGCACTTCTTCATTCTCGGCGTGATTGGGACGTGGTTGTTTGCGGCGGTTGATGCTTGCCGCACGGCGCAGTTGATGCGTGCCGGGCTTAGTCCCGATGCGGAAGACGATGTGATTGCGCGGCGTCTTTATGGGAATCCACTCGCTTGGGGCACTACGCTGATCATCATCGGCACGCTTTTCCTGTTGCACACGTTGTTGAGGGTAACGCTACCGATCAAGGAATTGCTGCCTGTCGCGCTCGTGGCACTTGGCGCTTACATGCTGTTTGACTATATTCGCCGCAGCAGGTCATCGGATCGAATCGTGCGTTTCGATTCGCGACGTCCGCCGCCGTCAGTAGTTGCGGGTTCGCGGCCGGCTGACGTAGCTAATTTTCGCACGGGTGAAACTACTCAGTTGGGACGGCGAGACGTGACGCCTTTGCCGTTTGAACGGAGATCGTAATAATCGGTTCAGTCATAATTACGGGGTAAAACGTTATGTGTTGTGGACTTTTCAAAGTTGCGGGCGGACTCGGCGGCCTGATTGCGGTGATTCTGCTGGTCGTGGCGCTATTGAAACAACTGATTGGACTCGTCGCTTTTCTACTTACCTTGTTGAAGATCGCGATCGTCGTTGTGTTTTTGGCCGTGCTCGTGATGATAGTGCTGGCGATCTTCCGTGACCGCGCTCGCAAACGACGCGAGTACGAAGACATCTAATCGCAGATTCTTTCTCCATAATTTGTGGATTGTTTTTCCCTTGCAAAGTTGCGCCTCCTCACAGGCGTGTGTTAGGTTCAGGGCCTTTGCAGAACCGGCGGGATGGATTTCACCTCGGAGGGACCTTGAGGTTTTCAATCCAACCGCTGCAAATCTTCAAGTAGGTTCAGACAGCAAAACTTTCCGTAATTCGCGCAAATCGCATTTGGCGAGTTTGTGCCTTTTGGTTGTTGGCGCAACCCCCGGATTCAACGCGCCCGCAACAGGAGCAGCCCAAAATGGCCAGAGACGACCGGTTTTACGCTTTTATTATTGCCCACACTTCCCGTTCCAGAGCTCGAGTACAAAGAATTCGCGTTGAAAAGAAGTTAGTTACGAGCGTGATTGCTGCTGCTGTAGTGCTCGGTCTTGGACTGTGCTACGGCCTCTATGGATTGACGCAGCATGTCGCGCACCTGCGGACCGAGTATGAGAACCAACGGCTCCGTGCTGAAAACGAACAACAGCGACTCGAACTCGAGAAACTAAACAATCGCGTCGAAAAAGTTGAAGACACCTCGCGCAAGCTAGCCGAGAAATCCGGCGTGGTAGACCACGGACCGTTGGCAGGTTCTGGTGGTCCGGCTTTGCCGCTCGATGAAATGGGACTCGCCACCCTGACGGCAAAGATGTCGCGGCTCGAAGAAGACCTGCGCGCGTATGAAGCCGTGTTGCGTGAGAGGGGCTACACGCCAACCATTTGGCCCGTGAACGGAAAGCTCGAGGGCGGCTTTGGCGGACGCCGCAATCCGTTTGGTGGTCCTGGTTATGAGTTTCATTCCGGACAGGACATCGAAGCTCCGTGGGGTGTACCCGTGGTTGCCGGCGCAAGCGGCCGCGTCGCATTTGTTGGCTGGCAGAATGGTTATGGGCAGTTGGTGGTGGTCGATCACGGCGGCGGGTTGACCACGCGTTACGGTCATCTTTCGCACATCGACGTCGAAGCAAACCAAACCGTTTTCCGCGGACAATTGTTAGGAAAAGTGGGCTCTACGGGACGATCGACTGGTCCACATCTGCACTACGAAGTTCGAATTAACGATCAACCGGTAAACCCATTGCAGTATCTGCTGGAAGCCAGTCCGATTCCGATGACTCAACCGTCCGGCGAGATGAAATAAAACAGGGTGGCCCTCTTAACCTGAGCCTTCGCTTAACTTAGCTTTGCGGGCGGCTGAACTTCTTGCTTGACACGTTTTAAAGATTGGCTTAGTATGCGCCGTCGTTTCGTGCCGGGGCGGCAGTTCTAAGTCCCGCATTCCCGATCAAAGCTTTACGTCAATGAGTTTTGTTAGTTTTGCCCCGTAAGTCTGTGCATGCTGAATGGCGCTCCCCGCGCTTTTCATCATGCATTTTTTGTTGGTTGTGTGTTTCCGTCTAGCACCACGTCAGGGTGCGACCCGGCTCACAAGCATTAACCAGTCGATTCGAAAGCTTGCGGCTTTCGGTCCGTTTTACCGAATCGTTAGGAGGATTCGTTGTTATGTCTAGAATAACCGGTAAGGTCAAGTGGTTTAACAATTCGAAGGGCTATGGATTTATCGAGCAGCCAGGCTCTTCGGACATTTTCGTTCACTATAGCGCCATCCAGGGCGACGGCTTCAAGACTCTCGAAGAGGGCCAGGAAGTTGAGTTTGAGGTCACCCAAGGGCCAAAGGGACCACAGGCTGAAAAAGTGACGAAGACGTAGTGTCTCCCCGGCTTGCGTTAGCAAAGCCACTGACTGCTTCCGGTCACGGGTCCGGTAAGCTCACAAGAGAAAAGGCGACCAATCCATTTTGGTCGCCTTTTCTCTACTGGCCCTATCTGATGCGCCTACTTATTGGCTTTTTCTTTTTATTTGCCTTGGCATTAACCGTCCGCTTTGGCCTTAAAACTCACGTGCCCCTCGTCTAGAGCGACCGAAAAAAGCACCCGCTCACATCCTGTTTTCTCTTTAAGTGCATCAGCCTTTTGGGCCACCAGCCGGTGAAACTTGGGAAATGAAATCCCTTCCGTCGGCTCGCCACACCGCTGCTTCGCCTCGACCAAGGAACTGTAGAGACTTTTGACGACTTCGATCTCCTTGTGCGGGTCTCGACAACTGATCGACATCGGCTCGAGCTCAGGCTCATTTTTTTTGACGCTGGCCCGTGCCGCAGACGCGGGGTCGCGCCCCTCTTCACGTCCCTGCATGGTTCGCCGCCACAGATCGCGAAATGCGTTATAGCGGGCCGCGAGCGAGTTGTAACGATAACGTTGCGCGTAAGTCAGGGTGCGATCGTCTCCCAATCGCTTCAGCAATGTTTCGACCCGGCCCTTGGTGTCGTAAGGCGGACGCTTCGCGGCGCCGTTGAAGAAGATGTCAAACTCGATTCGGAGCCGGCGAATGTCCTCCTCCAAACGGCTTAATTGTTCGTCCGGTGTCGGCTGATTTTCTCCTGTTGGAAACTTGTTCTTGGCTTGTACGTTAAGTTTAGCTCGAAGTAGCTTGTTCTGGCGTAGTCCCACTTAGATTTTATCTCCGAAGCGAGGTGAAATTAGGGCGGGTTCGCGCTCGTACGACAAACCGCACGACACACGCGGGTTAAGGCAGTCTATAATGCCGCTATGGCCGAGCGCAAGAAAATAGAGATTTCCAACCTGCGTCACGTGCCGTCAGTGGACCAACTGCTGCGCACTGATGCCGCGCGCCGGCTTCGCGAGTCAATCGGTTTGAAACGCGTGACCGCCATTGCACGATCCGTAACCAACGAGATCCGCTCTTCAATCCGCAAAGATCTGCTTGAGAATGGCCACTCGCCAGAGGCGCTCCTCGCTGAAGCGGTTCAGCGCATGGAGCAGACTGCGAAGCGGGAAAGCGAAACCGGACTGGCGCGGGTAATAAATGCCACGGGCGTGTTGCTACATACTAATTTGGGCCGTGCGCCGCTATCGCTGACTGCGCGCGCATCAATCGAAGCAGCCGCGGGTTATTGCAATCTCGAATACGACGTGGCCACAGGCTCGCGTGGAAAGCGCGGCGCGCGCGTCGAGTCGCTTTTGAGAGATTTGACGCGTGCCGAAGACGCCCTAGTCGTAAACAACTGCGCCGCCGCAGCGTTGTTGGTTCTTACAGTATTGGCCAAAGACGGTGAGACGATCGTTTCGCGTGGCGAATTGGTCGAGATCGGTGGCGACTTCCGTGTGCCTGATGTTATGGCGAGTTCGGGCACGCGCATGGTTGAAGTCGGAACAACGAACCGCACGCATCTCGAAGATTATCGCAGCGCAATCAACTTGAGCACGCGCCTGATCATGCGGGTCCATCCCTCGAACTATCGCATCGTCGGTTTTGCCAGTTCGCCAAAATCGTCTGAACTGGCGTCACTGGCCCACGAAAATGATTTGCTGCTTTACGAAGATGCCGGATCAGGTTTGTTGAACGATCTGAAGCCGTATGGCGTCGTTGATGAACCAACGGTGAGCGAGACCGTTGCGAGTGGCGCGGATGTGATTTCCTTTAGCGGCGACAAACTGCTCGGCTCCGCGCAAGCCGGGCTGATCGTTGGCAGACGAGCAATTGTCGAACGACTTCGCAAGCATCCGCTCTATCGCGCGTTGCGGAGCGACAAACTCCGGCTTGCAGCGCTCGAAGGGACTCTCAGCGCTTTTCAACGGGACAAAGCCTTCGATGAAGTGCCCGTGCTCCAAATGCTTTCGTTAACAACGGCCGAGATCGAACAACGTGCAAAAGCGTTGGTCGAACAGCTCGATCCTACCGATCTCAATCTCGCGCTTGAACCCGGCGAGTCGGCTATTGGCGGCGGCGCGGCGCCTACTTCAACGATCAAATCCTTGCTCATCGCGCTCACCCATCCGCGGAAATCCCCCACGTCAGCACCTGG
>Ga0196977_1000323_pt1 | contig 26977 bp, 24 predicted proteins | sample S3v_1013CmetaG_FD_148634 | JGI IMG/M metagenome (GOLD analysis project Ga0196977, IMG submission 148634) | Soil microbial communities from Anza Borrego desert, Southern California, United States - S3+v_10-13C | ecosystem: Environmental > Terrestrial > Soil > Desert | place: USA: California... | reverse complement strand
GGCGTCCCTCCATATCAAAGAGGAATAGATGAAAATCGGTCCCAGTCCCGAAGTCGACCTGTCCCGCTTCACGCGTGCGGACGACCAACTTGAGGTTTTCTACGGCTTGCCGCGCGAAGTGCGGTTCTGCGTCAAGTGCAACATGTCCAACCAGCAGCCGATGTCGAGCAACGAATACGCCCACGGGCGCGATTCGACGAAGTCGACGATGGCCTTCGGCGACGATGGCGTGTGCCACGCGTGCCGCTTCAACGAGCTGAAGGAGAATAGCGCGGAGATCGATTGGGATGAGCGCGAGCGCGAGCTGATCGAGCTGTGCAACCAATACCGCAAGGATGACGGCAGCTACGACTGCATCGTCGGCGGGAGCGGCGGCAAGGACAGCGCGATGCAGTCGCACCTGCTGAAATACAAGTACGGCATGCACCCGCTGACCGTGACCTGGTCACCGCATCTCTACACCGACATCGGGTGGAAGAACTTCCAGAACTGGCTGCACGTCGGTGGGTTCGACAACTTCCTTTACACCCCGAACGGCAAGATCCACCGGCTGCTGACGCGCAACGCGACGATCAACCTGCTGCATCCGTTCCAGCCGTTCATCCTCGGCCAGAAGACGTTCGTCGCCAAGATGGCGGCCCAGCTCGACATCCCGCTGATCTTCTATGGCGAAATGCCGGGAGAGTACGGCGAGCAGATCTCGCACAAGACCTCGAGCTATGCCGCGGTGGAGGACAAGGCCGAAAGCGAAGGGTTCACGCTCGACTATTTCGGCGGCCGCGATTTGCGCGACGTCCTGCTCGGCGGCAAGCCGATCGGCGAGTATCTCGATGAAGGCGTGCCCCTGGCTGACCTCAAGAGCTACCTGCCGATGGATCCGGAAGTGCTGACCCGCAAAGGGATCGACTGGAAATATCTCGGTTATTACAAGAGGTGGGTGCCCCAGGAAGCGTATTACTACGCGGTGGAGCATACCGGTTTTGAAGCAAACCCGATCCGAACGGAGGGTACCTATTCCAAGTACAACAGCCTCGACGACAAGGTCGACGGCTTCTTCTACTTCACTCGGTGGATCAAATTCGGCGTGGGGCGCACGATGATGGACAGCGCGCAGGAGATTCGTAATCACCACATCACGAAGGAAGAAGGCCTCGCCCTGATGGAGCGCTACGAGGGCGAGTACCCGGCGCGCTACGAAGCGGAATTCCTCGATTACGTCGGCATGACGCGCGCTGAGTTCCTCGCGCTTTGCGATAAGTTCCGGTCCCCCCACCTGTGGCGGGTCGTGGACGGCGAATGGAAGCTCCGCCACACTCCGTGGGGACGAACGGACCAGCGTGCATGAGAAATGCGCGGCTGATTGCCCGGCTCGACGTCAAGGGTGCCAATCTCATCAAGGGCATTCATCTGGAGGGATTGCGCGTCATCGGAGACCCGCAGGAGTTTGCGCGTCGATACTACGAGCAGGGTGCCGACGAACTCATCTACATCGATATCGTCGCCAGCCTTTACGGCCGCAACAGCCTTGGTGACATCGTCGCGCGCGCGGCGCGTGACGTGTTCGTCCCGCTGACGGTTGGCGGTGGCCTGCGCTCGGTCGACGATGTCCGCGCCATGCTGCGCACGGGCGCGGACAAAGTCGCGATCAACACCGCGGCCATCCGTCGGCCCGAACTCATCACCGAAGTGGCGCAACGCTTTGGCTCGCAATGCATGGTGCTGGGGATCGAAGCCAAGCGCACGTCCCCGGGCAAGTGGGAAGCGTTCACCGATAACGGTCGCGAATACACCGGCTTGGACGTCGTCGAGTGGTGCCGGCGAGGCTACGAGCTCGGCGCCGGTGAGATTCTGCTGACTTCGGTCGACCAGGAAGGCACCCGCAAGGGGTTCGACACGGCGCTTATCGATGCCGTGACCAGCGTCGTCCCGATCCCAGTCATCGCCAGCGGCGGGATGGGCACTACCGATCACATGATCGATGCCTTCGCCCACGGCGCCGATGCGATCGCCATGGCCGACATTCTGCATTACGGCCGGATTGCGCTGCCTGAGGTGCGGGCCACCGCGATGGCAGCCGGGCTCCCGGTGCGCGCCGAGCCAAAGGTGGTGACGTGAGCGCGACGGTCCATGTCGTCGATTACGGGGTGGGCAACCTTTACAGCGTGGCCCGTGCGGTGGAGTCATGCGAAGGCGAAGCGCGCCTGACGGCAAACGCCAGCGAGATCGGCGGGGCCGATCGGCTGATCCTGCCCGGCGTCGGCGCATTCCGCAACGGCATGGACGGCCTTGCCGCGGCCGGGCTCGAGGATGCGATACGCGATTTTGCAGCTAGCGGGCGGCCGCTCCTCGGCATCTGCCTGGGGATGCAGATGCTGGCGTCGCGGAGTCGCGAATTCGGCGAGCACGCCGGGCTCGGCCTGATCCCGGGCGAAGTTACGACGATACCGTCCGAGGGAGCCGACGGCACCCGCCACAAGATCCCGTTCATTGGGTGGGTGAGGCTCGATCCGACGCGCTCGAGTGGATTTGCCAGGACGCCGCTGGCCGGTCTCGAGAGCTCGGATGCGGTCTATCTGGTCCACAGCTTTCATTTCGAGCCCGAGGACGAGACCGATTTGCTGGCGGTTTACGACTACGACGGGGTGCAGATCACCGCTGCGGTTGCTCGCGACAACATCATCGGTTGCCAATTCCACCCCGAAAAGAGCGGCCATGCCGGATTGAAGATCATCCGATCCTTCCTGGCGTTGTGAGTAACTGGAGTGCCGTCCGACCCCATACCGGAGCCAAACTCGGACGCGCCGGCCATAAGCGGTTGGAGCCGCCTGTCGGGCCACGCCTTGGTCTACATCGGTTCGACCGCGCTCAGCGCGCTGGCACCGTTCCTGATCCTGCCGTTCCTCACCCGCTGGCTGGGCCCGGCGGAATTCGGCATCGTCGCCAGTTTCCTCGCCCTGACGAACCTGACGCTGCTGTTCGTCGGATTCAGCACGCATGGGCTCATCAATGTCGTGTTCTATCGGGACGGTGCGGCAGCGATGCCGCCGCAAGTCGGCGCGACGTTTGGAATTCTCGCTCTGACGAGCGTCCCGGTCATTGTGCTCCTCTATGTTCTCGCACGGCCGATCGAGCACCTCATTGGCGTCTCCCCTGCGTGGCTGTGGACGGTGTGGCTCGCTGCCTGCGGACAGTTCGCGATGCTGATCGGGCTCGCCGTATGGCAGACGCTGCGCCAGCCGTTCCGCTTCGCCGCGGGCCAGCTGGGCTTCAGCGTGCTCACCGCCGGCGGCTCGGTCATCCTGATCGGATTTGCCGGGATGGGCTGGGAAGGCCGCGCGCTGGGCCAGGCGGCGGGAGCCGGCCTGATGATGCTCGCCACCATCGTGGCCCTGTCGGCAACCCGCAAGGTCGACTGGAACGCGCGCCATTGGCCGATGCGCGCCGCGCTGAAGTTCGGGCTGGGCCTGCTGCCGCACTCGGTCGGCGCGGTCGCGATGACCAGCATCGATCGGTTTGCGCTCAGCGCGACAGTCGATACCGTCGCCACGGGGCATTATTTCGCCGCGCTCCAGATTGCCTCGATCACGGTGGCCTCGGCCGCGGCCTTCAACACGGCCTGGAGCCCGTGGCTGTATGAACGTCTCGCTCGGGGCGACGATGCGTCGAAGCGGCAGGTGGTGTGGGCGACCTACGCGGTCGGTGCGCTGCTGCTGGCTGGCGCGGCCGCGATTGCCGTGATGGCGCCGTGGATCATGCGGACCGTTGCCGGACCGGGTTTCGACGAGGGCGCGATGCTGTTGCGCTACCTTGCGCCAGCGGCGGCGTTCAGTGGGATGTACTATCTCGTCAATGGCTATGCGTTCTATACTGGACGGACCGGGACGCTCTCGACCATCACCATCGCTACCGCGATCGTGCAGGTGGCGCTGACGCTGGTTCTGGCCCATGTCGACGGTGCCCGGGGCGTGGCGCTGGCGACGCTCGTCTCGGCCATTGTCTGCTGGGCAGCCACCGGCATCGTCGCCCACCGGATTGTGCCGATGCCGTGGCTACTTGGGCGGACCCTACCCGCAGGAGATATGCGATGAGCCTGCTGGATTCGGCCGCCGAGCCGCGCCTTTCGCTGGCCGAAATCCTCACGGTCGAGGATACCGCGGATCTGCTCGAATACCGGTGTCCGGCGACCGGCATGCCCATCTGGCCTCAGGTGCGCATGTGGTTCCTCAGGCAGGTTATGGGCGATTTGCTGTATTCCGATGCGGCGCCCGATTTCCCGCTGCGTCACCCATTGCGGCAAGCCGTCCCAACGATGGCCCGCTCGCTGCTTCGCAACTGGCGGATGCGCCATTCGTCGATGATCCAGTCGCCAGTGCTGATCACGACGGAGGCGCTTGCGGACCAGCTGGTCAGCGGCAAATGGACCAACAGGATGGCCGATCCGTTCGCCGAGGTGGCGGACACCCAATCTCTCGTCCTGATCGACCAGCATGAGTGGCAATGGCATTTCCCGCGGCATAACCGGCGGACCTACCTTCATGCACCCTTACAGTTCTGGACCGGAATGGCGGCCAAATTCGCTCCAGCGGATGCCGCACGCGGCCAGGCTCGCGAGGTGGCCGCTCTCGTCAGGGAGCGGGCGAACAGCTTGCTTGGCTGGGACATGGGCCCCTCGCGCGAAATTGCCTTTGCGGGCTATATCGGCCGCAAGCTGCTGACGATGCCGTTGCGCTACCGCGCTTATCGCAAGCTGTTCGGGACGATTCGACCGCAGGTGCTGCTGAATTCTTCGGGCTGCTATGGCCAGATCGCGGCCATGCTGGCGGCGGCGAACGACATGGGCATTGTGACCGCCGAGTTTCAGCACGGCGCCGTCTCCGATGGACATGACGCCTATAACTTCGCGCCGACCCTGCGATCCGACGACCGCTTTCGCCGGGTGCTGCCCACGTACTATCTCAGCTATGGCGACTGGTGGAACGAGCGGATCAATGCGCCGGTCGAAAAGCTCTCCATCGGCTACCCCGCCAGGGCCCGCAAACTGGCTGCGCTGGACGAAGCTCGAACGGAGCGCAACGCGGTTCTGATCCTCGGAGACGGGGTTGAGCTCGATCTGTATTTGGATCTGGCGCGGAAGCTTAGAGATAGGCTGGCGGGCACCGGCCTCGAGGTCGTATTTCGCCCCCATCCGATCGAACGGACAACGGCGATCCAGCGCTACGGCCAAACCGCCGGCGGCGTCAGGATAGACGACGGGTTCGACATCTACCAAGCCTTTCGCGGAGCGCATGCCGTGATCAGCGAGGTTTCGACCGGACTGTTTGAAGCTGTCGGCCTGGTCGAACGAATCCTCATGCTGGATACCGCGAAAGCTCGATTTGCCTACCCGGTCCACCCCTTCACCGTCGTCACTTCACTTGACGGGCTGGCCCAGGCCATCATTAGCGAGGATGGCGGCCGCCCGGCGGTGAGCCCCGAGCGATTGTGGGCCGAGGATTGGCAATCCAGCTATATGAGATTCCTGGCCACGAACGCCAAGATAGCAGGACTTGGGCACGATTCATGACCGCCTTGGCTGCACAACAATCGTTCAAGCCGACGGTTTTCGAGCGGCTGTTTATCGTCCTGCTCGTGTATTATTGGGCCCTGCAGTTCACGAAGGGCGATCAGGTTGAATTGATTCCTTTTTCAGTCGGGTATTACCTGTTCGTTGTCCCGGCTGCCGCATTTGGCGTGCTCGCAACGATCTATATGCTCGCGACGGTGCAGCGCCTGAACAAGCCGGCCTGGATGTTGGCGGCTTTCGTCGTGCTGGTGGTCCTAATATCGCTCTATCGATCTGACTTGAGGACGATCGCGTCGGTCGGGCTCCTCGGCGCGACACTGATGGCGTTGTTCCAGACCGTCCCGCGCGTGCCGCTGACCCTCATCAATGTGCTCTTCCTTCTCGCCATCCCGCTCAACGCAATCCTCTATTACTTCGATTACAGCATTTACACATTCATCCCCGGCATCGGGTCATCGCCCTTATGGTGGCGCATTTCGGCTTTTCCGAGTGTGGCCGAAGGGGGCCTCTTCGCCATGGTCGTGTTCGTGATGAATCTCGCGATTCGCGGCCATCGCACGCGCCCCCTCATGCTTGTCGTCTCGGCTTACATGTGCCTCTTGTCGGGCAGCAGGACCGGCTTGGTCGCCGTGCTCTTTGCGATTCTGTACATGGCACTGCGAAGCCGCGGTCTTCTCGCCAGGAAACGCGGGCGAAATCTGTTTTTCACCGCCGTCATCGCGCTTTTCGTGATGTCCATTTTCGCCAGTGACATCCTGTTGGCCTTGCCCTTCGCCGACAGTGAGTTTCTCAGAACGGTCATCTTCCGCGAGGAAGCGCTCGGGCGGTTCGACGTAGGCAGTCAATTGGGTACGGCGGCCGTTCGGCAATGGATTTTCGAACAGCACCTCGCGGCGTTTCGGGACAGCCCGCTGATCGGCATCGGGACGTTCGACTTCAGGATGCTGACGACGGGTTATGAAGCTTTGGACAATTCCGCGACCGGATCGGAGGCGTTCGTCACCGGCCTGCTCGCGCGCATAGGTCTGTTGTCCGTTCTCCTGTTTTCGGCCTTGCTGATGACCTCACCCCGGCTCGATCAGCAGAGCATCGATCTGGCCACCTGCTGCAGGATCGGCCTGTTCGTAGGCATGGTCACGTACGGCAGCTTCGTGAACGTTTACGATATTCTTTTCCTGATCCTGATTGTCGGCATCGCCGGCGGTATCGTGCCCGAAACATCGAACGCGCCAGCGCGGGCATCGCCAAGCGGGCAGGCAGCGATTCCATGAAAGTTCTCTATATTGGCGGGGTAGGCCCCTTTGGTGGCGCCTCAAGAAGCTTGTATGAGGCAGTGGGCGCATTGCCACCGGGCTCTGTCGAGCCGGTCTTCCTCATGCCGCGGGGCACGGCGCTCGATTTCTACCGGCGGGTGGCCAGCGACACGCTCGCAATTCGCGGCGTGAGCCGCTTCGACCATACGCGCGCGGCGCATTATCGTGGTGTTCGCTGGATCGTGGTGCTGCGGGAGCTGAGCAATCTGCCCTCGATGCTCCTCGGCCTGCGGCGGGCGCGACGTCGTTGGCCCGACATCGACTTGATACACGTGAACGAATTCACCGAGATCATTCCGGGCTTGCTGGCCAAGCGACTATTCGGAGTGCCACTCGTGGTGCACGTTCGGTCGCTGGTTCACACCGATGCCAAGATGCGGCGCACTCGCTGGCTGCACAAGGCACTAGCGCAAGCCGACGCTATCGTGGCGATCGACGAGACGGTGCGCGGCAGCTTGCCTGCGGAACTGAACGTCAATGTGATCCACAATTCCTTCACGTCAAACCCCACCGAAAAGCCCGACGATCGCTATCTCGCGCAGTTCGATCGACTGCGTCCGAACGCGCTAAAGGTCGGATTCGTCGGCAACTTGCTGCGAACCAAGGGCATTGTAGAGCTTGTGCGGGCTGCCCGCATGGTCAAGGACCGTGGGGGCGACGTGCAGTATATCATCATCGGCGGCGGGATAGCCTCCGAGCGGAGCATTACCTCGGAGGTTGCTCGTCGCCTCGGGCTAGCGCAAACAGCGGAAGAGGAAGTCCGGCGCTTGATCGCCGACTTGGGGCTGGAGCAGGAGGTGTTTCTCTTCGGGCCGACGGCCGATATCCAGCGCACGTATTCGAAGATGGACGTCCTGGCCTTTCCGAGTCATCTGGACTCACCAGGCCGGCCGGTCTTCGAAGCCGGATTCTTCGGCGTTCCGAGCATCGTCGCGGTGCGCCATCCGCTGCCCGACACAATCATCGACAAAAAGACAGGCATTGCCATTGCAGAGCCCCATCCGGTGCTCATTGCCGACGCGATCTTGGAGTTCGAGCGTGACCGATCCGAGGTTAGACGAATGGGCGATGCCGCTCGAGCGCTGGCTGAACGGAACTATCTGCCGGAGTTGAACGCTACGAAGCTGCTCCAGTTATACTGGCGGATTCTCGAGCGCAGATCGTCAGGCGACAGCCCGCCGCAGTTTTACGGAGAACACACATGAACTACGCACGCACCGCGGATGACTCCATTTATCTCAACGAAGATCGCTATCTTGCTCCGAAGGAAAGCTTCAAGCAGATCGCTTCCCTTCTCAATATTGAAGCCGCGACGGGCTCTTTGGTCGACATTGGCTGCGCCACCGGCGAGTTCTTGCACTACGCTCGAACTCTGAACGCCGAGTTGGATCTGAAAGGCGTGGAGTATTCGCCTAACCTGGTTGCACACGGCAACGAACAACTGGGGCCGCGTCGGATCGAAATTCTGCAGGGGGATGCCAACAAGCTGCCCTTGGAAGCCGAGACTTTTGATCTGGTGACGACTATTGGAGTTACTTCGATCTTTGACGATTTTCGTCCCTCCTTCGACGAGATGATCCGCATCGCCCGCCCTGGCGGGCGCTGCCTCAATCATATGCTGGTGAACGAAGACGCAATGGACGTCATTGTGCGTTACGTGAAAGACGATGGGGAGTTGGAAGCCGGCTGGAACCGGTTCTCAATTCGTTCAATCACGCAGCATCTGGAACAGCACACCAGGGTCGGAGCGTTCCGGTTCATCAAGCACGAAATGCCGTTCGATATTCCGCAGCGGGATGATCCCATGCGGTCGTGGACTCGCATCATCGATGGCAAGCGTGTGCTGTGGAATGGGCTTGGGACGGAAGTATCACTCTTTCACGTGCTATTCGATGTCGTGTGACTGGCAGGGGCCGCGGGGAGGAAGCGAACTCGAGTCCATCGCGAGGGTGGCTCATGTCACGCGGGTGCGCCCGATAGCGAGATTCAGCCGCTTGTATAGCTTGCGCAAGTCGTTGAAGATCCAGGCCTCGGAGGGATAGTCGTCGTGCGCCTTGGGCGGACGCGCGATGTAATCGGCCAGCTTCTCGGGGGTCCAGCCCATCTTCTTAATGAAGTACTTCTTGTCGGTCTCGAGCTCCTTCTCGCTCGGGTAGGCGATCCCCGCAGCGCTGGCGAGCGCCTCGTCGCGGCTCATCTGCCCGGTCATCACCAGCGTCGAGAGATGGACCTTGCGCTTATCGACGCCGAACTTCTGCGGCAGGATGTAGCCTTGGTAGAATCGCGTGAAGACCGATTCATAATGTTTGTAGGCGTATGGCTTGTAGCCGAACTCGCGCGTCAACCGATCGAGCGCCTCGGCTTTGCGGTAATCGAAGAAATCGAGGATCGGCACCCATTCGATGCGCGACAGGAAAGTGTGGCGGACCAACTCCAGCGTACCGATCGCCGGAAAGGTCTTCAGCCGCGGGCCGCCGAAGCGGCGCGAGATGCCCACGATGTTGCGCTTGTCCCACTTGTTCCAGTTCCAGCTGACGGGCAGGGCCATGCCCTCGGTGGCGGTGTTGAGCCCGGACAGCAGGTAGCGCAGGCCGTACTTGGCGGCTTGCCGGTAATTCACCGCCAGCATGGCGTTGTCGTACAGCAGCTCGACATCGAGCACGTCGGCCGAGAAGAACGCCTCCATCAGCCCGCGGATCTCAAACCAGTCGATGACGTGGGTATGAAGATCGACGCCGAGCCCACGAACGAGGTTGGCGATGTTGTTCTGGGCGAGCTCGGAGTTCCAGCCGTTGTCCATGTGGACGGCGAGCGGCCGCAAGCCGAGGTCGATCGCCTTGACCAACACCCAGCTGCTGTCGACGCCGCCCGACACCCCGATGATGCAGTCATAGGGTTTGCCTTTGCCGTTCTCGCGCACGCGCGCCAGGAAGTCTTGCAGCTGGCGTTCCCGTACCGCCGGATCCATTGTCAGGATATGGTGCTTTCGGTCGACGAATTCGGTGCAGTAGTTGCAAACCCCATCCGCGTCGAAACGAATGTCGTCCGCCGTGGAGTCCATGATGCAACGCGTGCACACGCGTACTAGCTCGGTCACTGTTCAATCACTCCACAGCGCGCGAAGCTCGTCGTAGCGCGGATAGGTTATGAGCACCGCCCGGTGCGGTCCATGAAAGACGAAGAAGGCGCCGGCCGCGACGGCACTGGCGCCGGCATCCGTCGCCGCCCTGATGTCGGCGAGCGATCCGACGCCCCCCATGGCGATCAAGGGCACGTCGGCAATCGCGCTGCCTTCGGCGATCAGACCCCGGTCGACGCCCGCGAGCGTCCCGTCCCGATCGACGGCATTGAGCAGGATCTCGCCAGCCCCATTGGCGACCGCGTCAGCGACCGCCCGGCGCCAGTCGCGCTGTTTGATCGGGACTCCGGCCGCGCTGAAGGGCTGCGGTCTGCCGAGCCAATCGCGCTTGACATCGATCGACACGACGACCGCCTGCTCGCCTGCATGATCGGCGATCTCGCGAATGACCGCCGGCGAATGCAGCACCGCGCTCTGGAGCGAGACCTTTTCCACTCCGAGCTTGAACAACAACTTGGCATCGTCGGCATGACGGATGCCGCCGCCGTAGCAAAGCGGCATGAAGCATTCGCCGGCGAGTTGCTCGATGAGCTCGAAATCGGGGCCCCGGCGTTCCTTACTCGCGTCGATGTCGAGCACCATCAGCTCGTCGACTTCCTTTTCGTTGAAGATTTTGACCGCATTGATCGGGTCGCCGACATATTTCGGCTTGGCGAACTTGTGAGTCTTCACCAGCCCGCCGCGGCTCAGCAGCAAGCACGGGATCACGCGGTGGCTCAGCATGCGATATCGAGGAAGCGCCGCATCAACGCCATGCCGAAGCGATGGCTTTTCTCCGGGTGGAACTGAACGCCGTAGATGTTGTCGCGGTGCACGGCTGCGGTGAACTCGGTGCCGTATGTCGCGGTCGCCAGTACGTCGTCCCGCCGGTCGCAGACCGCCCGGTACTTGTGCACATAGTAGAACCGCTGCTCACCTTGGCCTTCGGGGATCAGCGGATTGGGCCTGGCCGGGCGCGTGACCGTCCAACCCATATGAGGAATCTTGAGCCGCGTCTCGCCGCCCAGATCGACCAACCGCACGTCCGCCTCGATCCATCCGAGCCCGGGAAGCACGCCTTCCTCGCTGCGGCGGCACAGCATCTGCATGCCGAGGCAAATGCCGATCACCGGCACTTTCTCGACGAGCGCGGCGTGGTTGAGCGGGTCGATCCAGCCGCCATCGCGCAAGGCCTTCATCCCGGCGTCGAAAGCGCCGACGCCGGGCAGGGCGACCCGGCGCGCTCCGGCGATCGCACTCGGCTCGCTGACGATCTCGGCTTCACCATCGACCGCCTCGAACATGCGCTGGACGGAGCGAATGTTGCCGATTCCGCAGTCGACGATCGTGACCTCCGGACGTTCGCGGCTTCGTTCCGCGGTTTCCGGGGCCGGTTTGTCGTCCAGTAGCGCCATTGCGCCGATCGCCTTAGCGGCGCGCACCCGGCAGCGAAAGGCTCAACGTTCTCCGCGGTTTTCACCCGGCATCCCACCATTGGCTCTCGGAGCGCCGCCCGTTCCGAGCGGCCGGCCCCGTGGCCGTGGTCGAAAGGACCGGGGCGCGTGCCGAATGATTACGACATCGGCATCGAACCGGTCTTCGATTGTGGACCTCACTTAGCGATGCTGCCTTGCCACGGCCGGGCCGTCTTTCGCCGACCGATTTGCGGTTTTCCAACGTCGCGGCGCTCTCGGGCCGCGACGCGTCGGCATGTCACGAAGCCAACGTTGGACTTTTCAGGCCGTCCCCCGGCGGTTATGCCGCCGCGCGGAACGGGGCGCGCCACCTCACCGCATCGCGACGACGCCCCAAGCTGGAGAATTCGATGTTGCATAGGGAGGTTCGGGCCGACGCTTGTGCTGCCGGCGGAGGGACCGATGTTTAGGGACAAGGTCCTGCTGATAACCGGGGGGACGGGCTCGTTCGGCAACGCCGCCTTGCGCCGGTTCCTGTCATCCGACCTAAGAGAGATTCGCATCTTCTCGCGCGACGAAAAGAAGCAGGACGACATGCGCAAGGCGTATGGCAATGCGAAGCTCAAGTTCTACCTCGGCGACGTACGCGACGAGCGGAGCGTCGAGGCAGCGATGCGCGGGGTCGATTTCTGCTTCCACGCGGCCGCGCTCAAGCAAGTGCCGTCGTGCGAGTTCCATCCGCTCCAGGCGGTTCGGACCAATGTGCTGGGTACGGAAAACGTGCTGAACGCGGCGATTTCCGCTGGCGTGCAGCGCGTCATCTGCCTGTCCACCGACAAGGCGGTCTACCCCCTGAACGCCATGGGCATCAGCAAGGCGATGATGGAAAAGGTCATGGTCGCGATGTCGCGCAACCTTGAGGGGACGAACACGACCATCTGCGGCACGCGTTACGGCAACGTGATGGCCTCGCGCGGCTCGGTCATCCCGCTGTTCGTGGAGCAGATGGTCGCCGGCAAGCCGATCACGATCACCGATCCGCGGATGACCCGGTTCATGATGACCCTGGACGATGCCATCGAGCTGGTCCTCTACGCTTTCGAGCATGGCCAGAACGGCGACTTGTTCGTGCAGAAAGCCCCGGCGGCGAGCGTCGCGGTGCTGGCCGAGGCGCTGCGGCAGTTGCTCGGGCGACCCGATTACCCGATCCAGGTCATCGGCACGCGTCACGGCGAGAAGCTGCACGAGGCATTGCTGGGCCGGGAAGAGCGGGCGGTGGCAGAGGATCTCGGCGGCTATTTCCGCGTGCCACCGGACGGGCGCGACCTCAATTACGAGAAATTCGTCGAGGAAGGAGAGGCGAAGCTCGGACACGGGGAGGAATACAGCTCGCACAACACCGAGCAGCTCGATGTCGAGGGGATGAAGGCGCTGTTGCGCCAGCTGCCTTTCATCGAGCGGGCGATGGGTGGACGGTTCGAGGAACGCGAGGTCCTCGGGTGACCAAAGTGCTTGTGACCGGGGCGGACGGGTTCATCGGACGCAACCTTTGCGTCCGCCTCCGCGAGCGCGGCGGTTGCCAGGTGGTGAAGCTGGTGCGCGGCGACGGCCCGGAGCGCTTGGCCGAGGCCGCTGGCATCGCCGAGTTCGTGGTCCACCTGGCCGGGGTCAACCGGCCGCAGGACCCGGCCGAGTTCGCCAGCGGCAACGCCGGCTTCACCGGTGAACTCACCGCTGCCCTGGCCGCCGCGGGCAATCGAGCGCCAGTGATCTACGCCTCGTCGATCCAGGCCGAGCGCGACAGCCCGTATGGCAACAGCAAGCGCGCGGCGGAAGACGCATTGCTGCGGCACGCCGAAGCGACCGGGGCCCCGGTCCACCTGTTCCGGCTCGCCAACGTGTTCGGCAAGTGGGCCCGGCCGAACTACAACTCGGCCATTGCGACGTTCTGCCACAACGTCGCGTGGAAGATGCCGATCGACGTGCACGATACAGCCGCGCCGCTGCAGCTGGTCTATGTCGACGATGTGATCGACGCGTTCCTCGCACTGCTCGACAGCTCGCCGGCGGGCGCTCATTTTCGCGAGGCCGGGCCGGTCTACCGAACGACCGTCGGCGACGTCGCGGACATCATCCGCGCATTCCCGGCGAGCCGCGACACGATGGTCATCCCACCGGTAGGCAGCGGCCTCGTCCGCGCTCTTTACGCGACATATCTCAGCTATCTTGAGCCGGACGGATTTGCGTACTCGGTTCCGGTCCACGGCCGTGAGGATCCGCGCGGTCCGTTCGTCGAAATGCTCAAGACGGCCGACTCCGGACAATTTTCGTACTTCATCGCCCGGCCCGGGGTCACCCGCGGCGATCATTACCATCATACCAAGAGCGAGAAGTTCCTCGTCATCGCCGGAACAGCGCATTTTGCTTTTCGTCACATCGAGAGCGGGCGCAAGCACGAGCTGGTGACCCGCGGCGGCGAGGGCATCATTGTCGAAACGATCCCCGGCTGGACGCATAACATTACCAACGCCGGCGAGGGCGATCTTGTCTGCATGCTGTGGGCCAACGAAATATTCGATCGCGAACGGCCCGATACAGTCGCCATGAAGGTGTGAGCCGATGAGCAAGCTCAAGGTGATGACCGTGGTCGGCACCCGGCCGGAGATCATCCGCCTGTCGCGGGTCATCGCCGCGCTCGACGACGCTTGCGACCACGTCCTGGTCCACACCGGCCAGAACCACGACTACGAACTGAGCCAGGTGTTCTTCGACGACTTGGGCATCCGCAAGCCCGACCACTTCCTGAACTCCGCGGCCGGGGTGCCCTCGGCAACGATCGGCAACATCCTCATTGCGATGGACCCGTTGCTCCGCGAGGTTAAGCCCGAGGCGCTGCTGGTGCTGGGCGACACCAACTCGTGCCTCGCCGTCATCCCGGCCAAGCGCCAGCACATTCCGATCTTTCATATGGAGGCGGGCAACCGCTGCTTCGACGCCCGCGTGCCCGAGGAGACCAACCGCAAGATCGTCGATCACACCGCGGACGTGAACCTCACCTACAGCACCATCGCCCGCGAGTATCTGCTGCGCGAGGGGCTCTCGCCCGATCTGGTGATCAAGACCGGCAGCCCGATGTTCGAGGTGCTGCACCACTACATGAGCGATATCGACGGCTCCGACGTGCTCGCCCGCCTCGGCCTCGCGGAGGGCGAGTACTTCGTCGTCTCGGCGCACCGCGAGGAGAACATCGACGCGGACCGGAACTTCTCCCGCCTGGTGCAAATCCTCAACGGAATCGCCGAGCGATTCGGTCGCCCGGTGATCGTCTCAACGCATCCGCGCACGCAGAACCGCGTCGATTCCTCGGGCGCATCATTTCACTCACTCGTGCGGCTGCTGAAGCCGCTTGGCTTCCACGATTACGTGAGGCTGCAGAAATCGGCCCGCGCGGTGCTGTCGGACAGCGGCACGATCACCGAGGAATCCTCGATCCTCAATTTCCCCGCGCTCAACATCCGCGAGGCGCACGAGCGGCCTGAGGGGATGGAGGAAGGCGCGGTAATGATGACCGGCCTCAATCCCGAGCGGGTCGAGCAATGTCTCGCCCTGATCGAGACGCAGGGCCGGGACGAGAACCGCGACCTGTGTCTGGTCGCCGACTATTCGATGCCGAATGTCTCCGCCAAAGTCGTGCGCATCATTCACAGCTACACTGACTACGTTCGGCGCGTGGTGTGGAAGGAATATGCCTGAGGCGGTTCCGGCAGGCGTTCCCGCATCCGCCGACCGTCGATCGTTGCGCATCCTGTATATCACGCAATGGTTCGAGCCCGAGCCGATCCTGAAAGGCGTCGAGTTCGTCCGCGGCCTGGCAGCGCGCGGTCACGAGGTCGAGACGGTCACCGGCTTTCCGAACTATCCGCGCGGCTCGCTTTATCCCGGCTATCGGCTGCGTCTGCATCGCCAGGATGAAATCGAAGGCGTGAGCGTCAACCGGGTCTGGCTGTACCCCAGCCACGGGCTCTCGAGCTTTCGCAGAATTCTGAATTACTTCAGCTTCGCCTTCAGCGCGGCGATGTTCGGACTGTTCAAGGCGGGCAAGTTCGATCTCCTCTACGTCTATCCGCCGCCGCCGGCGGCCTTGGCCGCGGCGCTGATCTGCGCCGTCAGGCGGCGCCCGTTCGTGATGGATATCCAGGACCTGTGGCCCGATTCGGTGATCCGCTCGGGCATGCCGGGCACCCGATGGATGGAACGCGTTCTCACCCCGATGTGCAATTTCGCCTATCGCCGCGCGACCCGCATCGTCGCGCAGTCGCACGGCATTGCCCGGCGCCTGACCGAGCGCGGCGTTCCGCGGGACAAGATATCCGTCGTCTACAACTGGGCGCACGAGGACGGCCCGACCGGCACGCTCGATCTCGCACCGTACGGCTTCGCGGGGCGGTTCAACATCGTCTATGGCGGGAATCTGGGGTTGATGCAGGGCCTCGACACTCTCATCCGCGCGGCCCAGGTTGCCGCGCGCGAGGTGCCGAACCTGCAATTGACCCTGATCGGCAACGGCGCCGATCGGGACCGTCTGCTCGCGCTGGTGCGCGAGCTCGACGCGTCGGCGCACGTCCGGATCGCTCCCGGAATTCCGCGCGACCAGATCGGCGACGTGTTCGCGGCGGCCGATGTGCTCGCGCTGCACTTGATCAAGGATCCGCTGTTCGCGATCACCGTTCCGCACAAGACGCAGTCGTACATGGCCGCCGGCAGACCCATCCTGGTCGCGGTAGAGGGCGAGGCGGCGAGCCTGGTGACCGAAGCGGGAGCGGGGGTCTCTGCCGAATCCGGCAATGTGGTCGCTATAGCCGCGGCGATGGTGCGCCTGGCGCGCACCTCACCCGAAGAGTTGCAGGCGATGGGCGAGGCGGGGCGGCGGGAGTTTGGCGAACGCTTCACGCTCGCCGCGGCGATCGAAGCGACCGACGCGGCTATCCAGCAGGCCTATCAGAGTGCGAACGCCCGCGGGCGCTCACTCACCCGATGATCCGGGCGGGGTTTCCGACCACCGCCGCCCCTTCCGGCACATCCCGGATCACGACGCTGCCCATGCCGACCACCGCGCCGGCGCCGATGGTGACGCCCTGCTTGAGCAGCGCGCCGGTGCCGATGTAGGCCCCGTCCTCGATGCGCACTCCGCCGTTGCAGCTCACCCTCGGGGCGAACGTGACGAAGTCGCCGATCCGGCTCTGGTGCGCGACGTAGCTGTATATGTTCCCGTGGAAATGGCGGCCGATCGACACGTCGGGCTCGATGATCGTGTTGTGACACAGGATCGAGCCTTCTCCGATCGAGCTGCTGGGATGGACCCGGGCGCTCGAGGCGACGAGCGTGCCGAAATCCGTCAGGCGAGCCGCCGCGGAACGGCGTGCCTGAGGGTCGGCGAAAGCGATGACCACCGGCGTGCCGGGCTCGATGTCGCTTGGTCGAATGACCGGAAATCCGTGAAATCGACCCTCGACGCGATCGTCCAGGAAACAGCACGGGGTACCAGCGTCATTGCGCGATTCGATCATGTCGAGGATCTGAAGGCCGAAGCCTCCGGCACCGTAGATTGCCAGCATGCCGCATGCTGGCAATGTTCTAACACCGGGGCAAGGGCTTCCGCCGTCGTTGATTCGACCCATCGGCTTGGGCAGGGTCCGGCGAGCCCATGCGAGCCCGGGCCACAGACGAGGAAGCAAGGATGGGCGTATCTTGAAACGACTCTTTGACGTGCTCGTCGCCGGGATCGTGCTCGTGGCGCTCGCGCCGCTGCTTTTGTTGCTCGCGCTTCTCGTCGCGATCTTTGTCGGCCGTCCGGTGCTGTTCGTGCAGGAACGGCCCGGGCTGCAAGGCCGCATCTTCCGCCTCGTGAAGTTCAGGACCATGACTAATGAACGCGATGGTGCCGGCAGTCTCTTGCCGGACGAGCAGAGGCTCAGGCGCTTCGGCCGGCTTCTGCGCGCGACAAGCCTCGACGAGTTGCCCGAGCTCTTCAACATCTTGCGCGGCGACATGAGCCTCGTCGGGCCGCGCCCGCTGCTCGTCGAATACCTGCCGCTCTACACCGCAGAGCAAGCCCGGCGGCACCTGGTGCGGCCTGGCATCACCGGTTGGGCCCAGGTGAACGGGCGCAACGCGATCAGCTGGGAGGACAAGTTCGCCCATGATCTGTGGTACGTCGACAACCACAGCTTCTGGATCGATCTCAAGATCCTGCTGTTGACCGTCGCTCGAGTCCTCAGGGTCCAAGGCATCGACGAGCCGGGCAAGGTCGGCCAATCCAAGTTTCGCGGCACCAAATGACCGCGACAGGAGGCAGGCCTTAGGCCGCTGCTTCGCGCATGACGGATGCGAACGTGTCGCAAATGCGTGACAGATCGTCGTCCGTCAGCGTCGGATGGGTCAGGAACATGAGGCTCGTCTCGCCCAGCTCGAGCGCCGCCGGCAGCCGTTGCGCGGGCGCCCAACCGGTATTGTCGAACGCCTTCTCGCGGTAGACCTCCGAGCAGCTCCCCTGCATGAGCGGCACGCCGCGGGCGTTGACCTCGGCGATGATGCGATCGCGGCTCCATCCCGAACGCAAGCCGTCGGGCTTCACGTACGCGTAGAAACGGTAGTACGCATGGACGTCGTCGGCCCGCGGCAAGGGAACGCGCAGGGCGCCTTGGAAGCCGGCCGCGACCTCGGCGTAACGGCCGGCCGCCGCGGTGCGGGCGCGCGTCCAGTCCGCCATCTGCTTCAGTTGCAACCGGCCGATTACCGCCTGCATCTCGAGCATGCGCCAGTTGGTGCCGAAGGTTTCGTGCACCCACCGAAAGCCCGGTGGATGCTGGCGCTCGTAGACCGCCTCCCAGCTCTTGCCGTGGTCCTTGAACGACCACATCCGCGACCACAGCTCGGCATCGTCTGTGGTGACCATGCCGCCTTCACCGCCGGTGGTCATGATCTTGTCCTGACAGAACGACCAGGCGCCGGCGTCGCCGATCGAGCCGACGGATCGGCCGGCCCAATAGGCGCCGTGAGCCTGCGCGCAGTCCTCGATCACCCGAATGCCGCGGCCGCGGGCCAGGTCCATGATCGGCCCCATGTCGCACGGCCAGCCCCCAAGGTGGACCGGAATGATCGCCCGCGTCCGTTCGGTGAGCCTCGGCTCGATCGTCTGCGCGGTGATGTTCCCGCTGTCGCGGTCGACGTCAGCGAAAACCGGTCGCGCGCCGGCATTCACGACGCACGAGATCGAGGCGATGAAGGTCCTTGGGGTGACGACGACTTCGTCGCCCGGACCGATCCCCAGTCCCTTGAGCGCCAGATCCAGCGCGACCGTGCCGTTGGCCAGCGCCACCGCATGCGAGACACCGGCCCAGGCGGCGAACTCGGTCTCGAACTCGCGGCAATGCTCGCCGGTCCAGTAGTTTACCCGGCCGCTGCGGAGGACGTCGCCGACCGCTCTGATTTCCTCCTCGCCGAACGACGGCCACGGCGCCACGCTTGAATTCAACATCGACCACTCCAAGAGAATGCGGCCGCGGCGCTAGCAGAACGCCGGGACATTTGCACAGGCTCGCGTGGCCGCCGGCCGCTAGAATCCATCCGACTACGCATCTCGCCGCATCTAGGCTATCCGGAGCACCGGCTGGACGAATCCCGCCCAAGGAGCGGATGCAGATTGCGAACCAACGACGTCAATCGACGCCACTTCATCGGAGCCGCGACCGGCGCGCTGGGAATGACGACGCTGGCACCCGGCTCGCTCGCTGCGGCACAGCAGGCCGCGCCGGGAGCGCAGGCGAACCTTGCGCTACCGCCGGGCGGAGCGATTTCGGTGCTCGATTTCGGGGCCGATCCGACCGGCAAGGCCGATAGCCTCGCCGCGATCATTCGGGCGCGGGACATCGCAGCACCCGCCGGACGGGTGCTCACATTCTCGCAAGGCACCTACAAGATCAGCGCCGGCTTGAACCTCGGTCTACCGCGGTTGCATGTGCAGGGCCTCGGCCGGGTGGTGATCCAGGCTGATTTCGACGGCGGCAACATCGTTTCGGTCGACGGCGGTCCGCGCACGATCATCTATCAGTCGAGCCTGCGAAACTTTGTCATCCGCGGCAACGGCTCGGCCGGCCAAACGGGCTTGTTCGTGCGTAATGCGGTTCACGGCCATCGCGCCGATATCCGGGTCCGCAACGTCGGCCAGTACGGCTTCCACATTCAGAGTGACGTCTTCTCGGTCTACGACCGCCTGGTTTCCGACTTTCAGAACGAGGGAGTCAGAGGAGAGCGGAGGCCGACACACGACCTCTATGTCGACCAGACCGAGGCCTATGGTGGAACCACGGCCTGCGCGTTCAATGACTGCATCTTCGAAGAGGGACAAGTTTACGGCGTATATCTGGCCCACGCCGACAATTGCATCTTCCGGGGAGGCGGGGCGGAAGGGCTCCCCGGCTGGGGGGTCTACGTCAGCGCCAGTTCGACGCGCAATCACTTCGCGCAGTTCTACTGCGAGCAGAACGCCGAGGGCGATTTCGACGTCTACGGCTCGCGCAACCATTTCATCGGCTGCGAAGCCTACGATGGCCATCGGCAGACCACGCAGTTCAAGATTCGCCCCGGCGCCTTCGGCAACGTGATCGAGAAATGCGGGACGTTCTCGGGCGGCGGCGTGCCGCTGACCACGGTCACGATCGATTCCGGCGCCACGGACACGACCGTTCGCGACTGTTATCTTCACCGGCTGGAGGACAACGGTGAGCGGACGATCCTCGATAACTACAGCGACGCCTACAACGGAATCGCCAAAGCGGGTGGCAAAACCTTCGGAAACACCGAAAATTCGAATCCCACGGCGCTGGATTGGTACGAAGAAGGCACGTTCACGCCGCGCTTCGGCGGAACCGAGCGCGACGGGCGCGTGTCCAACGACATCCCGTTCGGCGAGTTCCAGCGGATAGGCAACAGGGTGGCGTTCACGTTGTCGGTGCGGGTTTCCGAGGTTCTCTCCGCGCCGCAAGGCGAGCTGGTGATCAAGGGCCTGCCGTATCCGGCGGCGGCGTTTCCTTACGGCCAGGCGGCCGCCATCGGCGATTATCACGGCCTTGCGTTGCCCGGTTCGGCCACGCAGCTTGCGGCCGGCATCGATCGCGACGCGATCAAGCTACTCGGCCTGACGAACGGCGGACGAGGCGCGCCCCTTGATGCTTCAGCCCTGCGGCAGAACGACATGATCGCCATCAGCGGGCATTACCGGGTAGGCTAGCGCCGCGCCCGCCGGGATCGCCCGAACAGCTGCCCCGGGAGCCGCCAACCCTGCCGGTGCGCGCACACAGCGCCGCAGAGCAAGAGGTGGATTCCCTTGCCAAAGTTGGCCATTTCCGCGATGGCCGCGCGATATTTCGATACTTTGAGCGAGGCCGTTGCGCACCCGTCGTTCGAAAACAGGCATTCGCCGGGGTTTTTCATGCTGCTGATCGACCAGACCGTCGGGCCCGTTCTAGCGCTGCCGCGTCCGCTTAAGCGGCTGATCGTGCTGTGTCTCGACGCCGGCCTGTGTATCCTGACGGTGTGGCTGGCGTTCTATTTGCGGCTTGGTCATTTCGTCTCGCTGTCTTCGGAGGGGTGGCCGGCGGCCGTCGCCGCCCCGCTGATTGCGCTGCCCATCTTCATCCGCTTCGGGCTGTACCGGGCGATCTTCAGGTATGTGAGCTGGGAAGCACTCGTTGCCATCGGCAACGCGGTGATCGTGTACGGGATCATCTATTTCAGCATCTTCACGGCCTTCGGAGTGGACGGGGTGCCGCGCACCGTGGGCATCATCCAGCCGATCCTCCTGCTGATGCTGGTGGGAGCGTCGCGGGTTGTCGGCCGCTTCTGGCTGAGCGGCCGATATCGCGACATTCTGAAGCCCGGCACGAAAAAGAACGTCTTGATTTACGGCGCGGGATCCGCGGGCCGCCAGCTCGCCAACGCGATCGCCGACTCCCCGGACATGCAGGTCGTCGCTTTCGTCGACGACGATCGGGGCCTTCATGGAAGCTCGCTCGGCGGCAAGCCGGTGTTCTCGCCGAGCCGGATGGAAGAAGTCGTCGAGCAGTTTGCGGTGTTCGAGATCCTCCTCGCGCTGCCCTCGGCGACCCGGCGGCGGCGTAACGAGATCCTCACGCGGATTCGGGCGCTCGGCACCGCGGTGCGGACGCTGCCCGGGTTGCTCGACGTGGCGCGCGGCTCGGTGACGGTCACGCATTTGCGGCCGCTCGAGATCGACGATCTGCTGGGCCGCGATCCGGTCGAGCCTGACCGTTCGCTGCTGGAAGCGAAAATCAGTGGCGAGTCGGTGCTGGTCACCGGCGCCGGCGGGTCGATCGGCAGCGAGATCTGCCGACAGATCCTGGAGCTCCAGCCCGCGGTCTTGCTGTTGCTCGATTCGAGCGAATTCGCGCTCTACCAGATCCATCAGGAGCTGGAGCTGCAGAAGTCCGCCAAGAAGGAAATCCAGACCAACCTGATCCCGCTGCTGGGTTCGGTGTGCGATCGGGAGCGCATGCGGCGGGTTTTCGCCTCGTGGCGACCCGATACCGTGTATCACGCGGCGGCCTTCAAGCACGTGCCCCTCGTCGAGCATAATGTGGTCGAGGGGGTTCGCAACAACGCCATGGGGACCTGGATCTGCGCTCAGGTCGCGGCGGAAGCCCGAACTCGGGATTTCGTGTTGATCAGCACCGACAAAGCCGTCCGGCCGACGAACGTCATGGGGGCCAGCAAGCGCCTGGCGGAGCTCGGACTGCAGGCGCTGGCACAAGGCGCGACCACTTGCTTCTCGATGGTCCGATTCGGCAACGTGCTCGGGTCGAGCGGATCGGTCGTGCCGCTGTTTCGCCAGCAGATCGCCAAGGGCGGGCCGGTGACCGTCACCCATCCCGAGATCACGCGCTACTTCATGACCATTCCGGAGGCTGCGCAACTGGTGATCCAGGCCTCGTCGATGGCCAAAGGGGGCGAGGTATTCGTCCTTGACATGGGACAGCCCGTCAAGGTTCTCGATCTCGCCAGGCGCATGATCGCTCTGTCCGGCCTGAAAATCCGCAGCGAGGAGCAGCCGGACGGCGACATCGAGGTGATCTTCAGCGGGCTGCGGCCGGGCGAGAAGCTCTACGAGGAACTGCTCATCGGGGATAATCCGGTCGCCACCGATCATCCGCGGATCATGATGGCCAGCGAGAATTACATCCCGCTCGCCGAACTGGAGCCGGCGCTCGAGCGAATCGTCACCGCCGTCGATGAACAGGACGCCGAACGGGTGCGGCGAATCCTCGCCGAGTTGGTGACGGGATACCATCCGGCGCAAGGCATCTTCGATTACCTTTCCCGCCCGCAGCCGCGCCCGAGCTTGCGGGCGGTGTAGGTTGCCCTCGGCCCAACTCTATTGGCACGGCATGGACTCCGGGTGTAGGCAAGGCCAGTTCGCTTCCTCTTCAGGTCACGAGAATCGATGATCGAGGTTTTTCCGGCCGTGCGCGGCCTAGCCATCGGCGTTTTCGCTGTCGCGACCATTGCGGTGTTGCCGCTGACGTCCGCTCCGGCCGCGGCCAATCAGCTGGCCGAACAACGCGTCACCGGCCTTAAGCGGATTTGCATTTACCGCGCCGGCGCCCTGGGGACGGAAACACGCTCGCTGGATATCGGCGTCGGCGACGCCTGCCCCGCGCAATTTCCCGTGGGGGGCCTGGCCGTGGCTGCGCCAAAGGTGGATGGCCTGACCACCAAGGCACCGCCGACCGCAAGGCTGGATCAGACAACCTTCCGCAGCGGCAAACGGCAATGCAGCTACGTTCAACTGGGCGCGACCTGGACTTATGTCCTGCCGCCGGACGAGCAATGCCCGCTCACCGTGGGCTTGATCGAGCAACAGGTGGCCGCCCGCGAGACGGATCAATAGGCTGAGACCGGGGGAGGTGTGACTTGGCGGGCGGTGCCGTGCTCATCACCGGCGTCGCCGGGTTCATCGGCGCCGCGGTGGCCGAACGCCTTCTCGCACGTGGCGCTACCGTCGTCGGAATCGACAGCCTCAACGACTACTACGCGGTCGCGCTGAAGGCGGCGCGGCGCGACCGGCTGTTGGCAGCGGGCGGCAGCCGCTTCACGTTCTTGCGGTGCGACTTCGCCGACATGGCGGGCCTCGAAGAGGCGCTCGCCGGCCACACGATCGACGCCATCGTCCACCTCGGCGCACAGCCCGGGGTGCGGTACTCGATCGAGCATCCGCACGCTTATGCGCATTCGAACCTCGTCGGGCACCTGAACATCCTCGAGCTGGCCCGCCGCCGCGGCGTGCGGCACATGGTCTACGCCAGCTCCAGCTCGGTCTACGGCAACAGCGCCAACGTGCCCTTCTCGGTCGAAGACCGGGTCGATCACCCGGTCTCGCTCTACGCGGCGACCAAGAAGGCCGACGAGCTGATGAGCGAGACTTACGCGCATCTTTACCGGATTCCGCTCACCGGCCTGCGCTTTTTCACCGTCTACGGTCCGTGGGGGCGGCCCGACATGATGCCGTGGATCTTCACCTCGCGAATCCTCGCCGGCGAGCCGATACCGGTGTTCAACAACGGCGAGATGCATCGCGACTTCACCTACATCGACGACATCGCCGACGGGGTCGTCGCCGTGCTCGACCGGCCGCCCGCCGATGACGGCGCGGCAAAGCCCGGCGGCAGCACCAAGCCGCACGCGCTCTACAACCTCGGCAACAACCGCTCCGAGCCCCTGACGCGGTTCATCGAGCTGCTCGAGGCGGCGTGCGGGCGAGAGGCCGAGGTGCAATGGTTGCCGATGCAACCGGGCGACGTCGTGCAGACTTACGCCGACATCGACGCCGCGCGGCGCGATTTCGGCTACGTTCCGCGGACGGCGATCGATGAGGGCATTCCGCGGTTCGTGCAGTGGTACAAGGCGTACCACGGCCTGTGACCGCCGTTCAGCCCTCGATGCGCTCGCGGTGCAGGTTCGGAAAGCCCTCGGCCAGCAGCTCGACGATCCGCTCAGCCACCGCTTCGGGCGGCTTGAGCGTCTGCGGATCCTCGCCCGGATAGGCCCGCGCGCGCATCTGGGTGCGCGTGGCGCCCGGATCGATGATGGCGATGCGGGTCTCGGAGATCCGCTCCACTTCCTGCGCGTAGCACGCGAGCAGCGCGTCGAACGCCGCCTTGCTCGCCGCGTAGGCGCCCCAGTACGGCCGCGGCTCGGCGCCGACGCTGCTGGTCAGGCCGATGATCCGGCCCCCTTCGCTGCGCCTGAGCAGCGGGTCGAAGGCGGCGAGCAGCGCCTGCGTCGCCAGCACGTTGAGCGTCAGCGCCTGGTTGAAGCTCGCCGGCTCGATCTGCGCCACCGGAGTCAGCGGCGGCAGCATCGCGGCGTTGATCACCAGCACGTCGAGCCGGCCCCACCGCTCGGTCACCGCCGCCGCGAGGCGGGCGATCGAATCGCTCTCGGTCAGGTCCATCGGCGCGATCGTCGCCGTGCCGCCGGCCTGGTGAATGGTTTCCTCGACCGCCTCCAGATCGCGCGCGTCGCGCGCCGTCAGCACCACGTGGGCCCCGGCCTGGGCCAGCGCCCGGGCGGTCGCCGCGCCGATCCCGCGGCTCGCCCCGGTGACGAGCGCGATGCGCCCGGCAAGCGGTCCCTCGGCCACGTTCAGGCGACCTTGTTGACCGGGAACGAGAGCTGCGCCTCCGCCTGATGGCGCTCGGCGACGTCGGTCAGGCTGGTCGGATAGTCGCCGCTGAAGCAGGCGTCGCAATACTGCGGGCGGGCATTGTCGCGGCCCGCCAGCCCGACCGCGCGATAGAGCCCGTCGATCGACACGAACGCGAGGCTGTCGGCGTGGATGAACTCGCGCATCGCGCCGACGTCCATCCGCCCGGCGAGGAGCTTCGACCGTTCGGGAGTGTCGACGCCGTAGTAGCAGCCGTGCCCGGTCGGCGGGCTGGCGACGCGGAAGTGGACCTCGCTCGCGCCGGCATCGCGCATCATCTGGACGATCTGCATCGAGGTCGTCCCGCGGACGATCGAATCGTCAATGAGGACGATGCGCTTGCCTTCGACCAGCTTGCGGTTGGCGTTGTGCTTGCGCTTGACGCCGGCATGGCGCGCGCCGTCCGACGGCTGGATGAACGTGCGCCCGACGTAGTGCGAGCGGATGATGCCGAGCTCGAACGGGATGCCCGATTGCTGCGAGTAGCCGATCGCCGCCGGCACGCCGCTGTCGGGCACCGGCACCACCAGGTCGGCCTCGACCGGCTGTTCCTTGGCCAGCTCCACGCCGATCTGCTTGCGCGATTCGTAGACCGAGCGGTCGTTGAAGATCGAATCCGGGCGGCTGAAGTAGACGTGCTCGAAGATGCACGGGCGCGAAGCGACCTCGCCGAACGGGCGGTGGCTGCGCAGCGAGCCGTCGAAATCGACCTCGACGAACTCGCCGGGATCGATCTGCCGCACGAACTCCGCGCCGACCACGTCGAGCGCTACGGTCTCGCTGGCGAAGACGACCGCGTCGCCGAGCTTGCCCATCACCAGCGGGCGGATGCCGAGCGGGTCGCGGCAGGCCATCATCCCGCGCGGCGTCATCACGATCAGCGAGTAGGCGCCCTCGACGAGGCGGAGCGCGTCGACCAGTTTGTCGAGGTTGGTCTTGAAGCGGCTGGTGGCGACGAGGTGGATGATCACCTCGGTGTCCGAGGTCGACTGAAAGATCGCGCCGTTGCGGACCAGCTCCTGCCGCAAGTGGCGCGCGTTCGAGATGTTGCCGTTGTGCGCCACCGCGAAGCCGCCGCTGGCGAGCTCGGCGTACAGCGGCTGGACGTTGCGCAAGCCGGCGCCGCCGGTCGTCGAGTAGCGCACGTGGCCGGCCGCCATCGTGCCCGGCAGCTCGGCGATCGACTCCCCGGTCGAGAAGTTCTCGGCGACATGGCCGAGGCCGCGGCGGGTGACGAACTCGGCGCCGTCGAAGCTGGTGATGCCGACCGCTTCCTGCCCGCGGTGCTGCAGCGCGTGGAGCCCGAGCGCGCAGACCGCGGCCGCCTCCGAAGCGCCGATCACGCCGAAAACGCCGCACTCCTCGCGCAGCTTGTCGCCGTCCGCGTCAAGCAAGGGGTGGGTGAGGTTCATCTGTCCGTTAGGGTGGCCGACCGGGCCTCCCAATGGCGACTCCACGGCCCGATTACAAGCGCGGCCGCCGCGATTCCCTCAGCTCAGGTGGAGATGAACGCGGGCGCCTGGCCGCCACCCAGCACCCATTGGTAGGCCGCGATGAACTTGTCGGCGGCCGGTGCCCAGCCGAATTCGCGCTCGGCCAGTTGGAAGCCGCGCGCGCCCATGTCCGCCAGACTGGCGCTCGGCAGATCAAGCGCCTGCCTGATCGCCCCGGCCAGGCCTTCCACGGTCGGCTCGATCCACCACCCGCAGCCGCGCGTGTGCAGCACTTGCCAGGGCGATCCCGTCGTGGCGATCACGGGCCGACCGGCGGCGAGACCTTCGGCGACGA
>Ga0196977_1000322_pt1 | contig 26987 bp, 22 predicted proteins | sample S3v_1013CmetaG_FD_148634 | JGI IMG/M metagenome (GOLD analysis project Ga0196977, IMG submission 148634) | Soil microbial communities from Anza Borrego desert, Southern California, United States - S3+v_10-13C | ecosystem: Environmental > Terrestrial > Soil > Desert | place: USA: California... | reverse complement strand
CAAGGCCCTCTACGCGGAGCACCGGTACGCGCCATTCGGCAACGAGATCACCGATCCGGCCCAGGAAATCGCGCGCGGCCACGACTCCCCCGAGCCGATGAAATTCACCGGCCACGAGCGCGACCTGACCGGACCCGAATTCACGGGACCTGCGCTCGACTACATGCACGCGCGCTATTACAAGCCTGACGCGGGCCGGTTCTTATCAGTCGATCCCGTGCTCGACATCAAGAGGGCCCTCGGCGACCCTCTGCGTTGGAACGGGTATGCGTATGTCCGCAACCGTCCGCTGATCAGTACCGATCCGACCGGGAGGATCATCTGGGACCAGCTCGACGACGCTGCAGGGAAAGAGCAGTTGCGACAGCAACTGGAGCAGAAAACCGGACTGAAGCTGGTCTACAAAGACGGTCAACTCCAGGCGACCGGCGAGATCATTACGGACGCCAACGGCCAACAGATCGGCAGTGCCACGGCGCGTGCAGACCTGCAGAAAGCGCTCGCGCCAGGCGTGACTTTCATCATGCGGCAAACCACCAACACAGCGCATGGAATGGCCGTTCAGGAAGGTGTGCGGACGTTCATCAACTTCAACAAGATGCGGCAGGTGAGCGGCGGAAACAGGGACGGTGGGACCTTCGATTTCGCCATGATCGTCATGCACGAGCTTCTGGGCCATGGCGTGAACGGGCTGCACGACAATTATTCAAGGACGAACCCTTCCGGCGATACCGTCGATTATGAGAACAAGATCCGCCGGGAGCTCGGCATCACCAATGAGCGCCTCGAATACGAGACGCAGAAGGATGGAAGCCGCTACTACCTGAAATTCACGAATGGGAGAGTCTGGGTGCCGAAGCCGCCCCAGTGACAGGCGAACCCATGCCGGCCAAGCTCACCCTCGCGCTTCTGTTGCTGACGGCGTTGTCCTGCCGCACTTTGTCCCACCCGCTTCAAATTTCCAGCTCAGTCGCCGACACGATCTTCAATCGCACGCGTACGTCGTTCTGCGATGACAGGCCTGCTCTAGTCGACATGACGCAGCCATTTTTTCCGATCGCCACGCTGGCTCAGGTCGAACGGGACGTGACGGGATCACAGTTAGTGAGCCTCATTGCGGAAGCCGACCAGGCCGAAGACAGATATGAGCGCGACCAGAGGGCACAACGGATCGTTCTGCCCGATGAGAAACAGGGAATGGTCATCAGCAATGCCGAGACGAAGAACGTGGCGGGCTGCTACGTGGAGATTTCGCCGTTCATCGAGAACCCTTATCGCACTGGTGAGTCCGGCGCTTTCGTTCGAGTTTTTCGTGGCGGTGCGGCCGGTCGTTCCGGGTCGGTCGCCTTCTGGATGAGCGTAAGCAGCGACGGCTCCGTCGCTCGCCTCGTTCCTCTGCCGCTGTTCATCGATTGAATTACAGGAAGCGCTACGGTGAGAACGATCCTGCATGGACTCTTGATGACCGCGTTCGCGACATTGTGGTGTGTTGCGCTCAGCGCGCAATCCGACATCGAGGTAGGCTCTTACACCTACGACCACTCCGGCAACGTCATCAGCATTCGCGTCCCGGACGTGCTGACGAGCACGTATCAGTACGACGCGGCAAATCGCGTGATCCGGTTCACCGAGACCGACACGAGCGGCGCCGTCGTTCGCGACGAGACGTTCGAATACGACGGCTACGGCAATCAGACCGCCCACAGCGCCGGCGGCTCCAGGAACGCCACCCCCGCTGCCGCAGCCACGAACCGTTTGAGTGACGCCACATACGACGCGGTGGGGAATCTGACGCAATACCAGACGGAGTCTTATGGCTTCGATCCCGCGGGGACCATGACCACCAGAACCGGATCGCACGGAACCACCTTCTATATCTACACCGCCGATGACGAACGCATCGGAATCGGCGTCGGTGGGCCTTCGGGAACGTGGCGCTACATGGGCCGCGACCTTGGCGGGAAGGTGCTTCGCGAGTGGACTGGTGCAGCAGGGAGCTCAGCCTGGGCCTGGATTGAAGATTACGTCTACCGCGGAGGCGAGCTCGCCGCCGCCGAGCGTCCTGCCGCGCAGGGCGGCATCCGCCATTTCCACCTCGACCATCAGGGAACGCCGCGCGTGATCTCCGGCCACAACAAGGCCATCTATGCGGAGCACCGGTACGCGCCATTCGGGGTCGAGATCACCGATCCCGCGCAGGAGCTCGCGCGCGGCCATGACACCCCCGAGCCGATGAAATTCACCGGTCACGAGCGCGACCTCACCGGCCCCGACTTCGACGGACCCGCGCTCGACTATATGCATGCCCGCTATTACGGTCCCGCATTTGGACGTTTCGTGTCGCCCGATCCCGGCCGGGACTGGGATTTAGCGGTGCCCCAGAGCTGGAATCTCTACTCGTACGTGCGGAACAATCCGATCAATTTCACCGACCGAACCGGAAGAGCGGTCTTCGAGAATGCCGAGCGCCTCAAGGCCGCCGGTGATGACGTCATCTCCCGTCCCAACCTGCAACCGTCGAGAGATGCGCAAGGTGCGGTCACGCAAACGTATTGCAATTTCGGCGTGAGGGAAATTCTCCAGGAAGGAGGCGATCACACTGTCGACGGCATGACCGCCAGGCAGATGACCGAGTTCCTCTCCGATCCCAAGAATGCGACGGAGCTTTCGTACGGCGAAGCGGTCGAATACGCGAAAGAAGGCGCCACGGTGATCATGGCCGAACCGGGCCATGTCGCCGTGGTATCGCCCCAGGAAATGGCGAAGGCCGGCAAGAAATGGGACGGGAAGGAAGTCCCGTTCGTTTTCAACGTGGGACAGGAGAACGGAACCAAACGACTCAACTGGGCTTTCAGCGCCAAGAAGAAGCCGAAGGCCTACATCCTGAACAAGGACAAGAGCAAGGTCGACAAGAAGAAAGCCGCGAAGAAGACGAGCTAGCGTTCCGGAACACCAGATGCCACAACCTGCGATCCTCTGCCTGACGTTCGTATTGCTCCGAGCGGCGGCCTTCGTCGTGTCGGGCGGAAAACCGTTCGTCGACAGCCAGTCGCTCGTCGTCGAGCGCGGCGGCGAGCGCGTCGTTCTCAAGACACTGACAGACGCGCAGGAGTTTCAGGGCTTCGGAGACCTGGAAGACGGCGCGGTGTTCATGGCTTATTCGACCGATACGGAAGGCGGCGCGAGCACCATGCTGTCCGTGTACGACTTCGCCCGCCACAAGGAGCTCCTGATCTGCGAGCTCGGAGCGACGGGCGAGTCGGCATTTGTCATGAGTCCGGATGGGTCGCGGATCGCCTTCAACTGGGAGGACGGCATCTACCTCGCTTCGACGCGCGGTCTGCTGGCGTCGCTGCGAAAAGGTCCGGTCGGCTGCGAAAGGTTCCGGTCTCGTTTCCGTCTCGTGGTGAAGTGCAACACGTGCTATGAGCCCGAATGGGTCGGTCCGGCCACGATTCGGTACAACGGTTGGGAACGTGATGAATGGCGCATGCGGGAAGTCGCGGTCGCGCCTGAGCAGTGACCGCCATTTGTGGCGTCATCGATTACGCGCGGTACCGCCGGTGTCTCCGATCAGCACGAACGCCGCCCAATGGAACGGATGAGCCGTGGACGGCTGGCGCAGCAGCGCGAGCTGTGCGCTTCGCAATGCTTCCGCTTTCTCGAACGACGATCGCGCCGCGGCGTTCCGGAGCGTGCCGTGGAAACGGATCATGAGTCCGGCCGTGCTGCCACTGGCCACTTTCCACTGACTGGCGACGGCAGAGCGCGCGCCGGCGAGGAAGAAGGACCAGGTCATCCCGACGGCGCCCTCGCCCGTGTAGACCGCGCCGACTGCCGTTTCGCACGCCGAGAGCACGACGATATCGGCATTCAACTGCATGCGCGCGATCTCCCAGCTCTCCAGCCAGCCATCCTCCTCGCGCGAGCGGCCGGTCGATAGCGCCAGGCGCGAATACATCGCGTTGCCATCGTCGACGATGCCGTGCGTCGCGAAGTGAATCACCGCGGCATGTCCCAGCAGCGACTTCGTGCGTGCCTCGGTGGCGTCGTTGCCTTTCAACACGACCGGCTTGCGGTAGAGGCGCGCCACCGCGTCGACTTCGCGCTCGGCATCCGGCAATGACCCGAGCGTCACTCCACGATAGAAATTCGTCGCTTCCGCCTTCGCGCGCTCGAACAGGGTCGGATTGCCGATCGCGAGGAGCGATGTGTCGCGCGTGGCCACGGATCGCCGCTCATCCCGCATGGCCGCGTACGCACCGAGCGAAGGCGCATATGCGATCGGCATCCGCTCGATGAAATGCCGGCCACCGCCGTCCACGAGCGCCGCGAACGGAAGACGCCACAGGATTTTGTCCGGGATGAGCAGCACGCCTGTCGCATTCGAGAGATCCGCTTCGACCGGGGCAATGACGAGATCGTAGAGTTGCCGGGCCGGGCGGCTGACCTTCAGATCGCGCGCGCTGAGCATGTCGAGAAAAGTGCGGATACGCGCTTCGACCGTACTCTGATCGACGGTCACGACCCGGTGCCTGATCCGCGCGCCGTCACCACGAATCACGAAGAAGTGCAGTTGCCGCGGAAGCAGCAGGAACTCCACTGCCACCACTCCCCGCGGCAATCTGGCGGCCAACTGGCCGATGGTTTCGGCGTCCACGCGGCGGTGCGTGCTGTTGCGTCGGGCCGCGCGCGCCAGCCGCCCGTCGACGAACGATGCGTGTGCCGCGCGCGCTTGTTCGAGGCGCTTCTGCAGCGCCGGCACCGCCACAGCGCGACCGCGTGCACGCGCGCGATCCAGATCGGCACTGATGGCAACCAGTTCGCGCTCGAGGCGCGCCTGCTCGCGATCGAGATCGAAGTCGACTTCCGCCAACGACGACGGTCCACCATGCTCGATGACTTCCGTGAGCACTCGCGCCCTGCCGTTCTCCAGAAACGCGAACGCTTCCGAGATCCGTCCGCGATCGATCAAGAGCTGGGCTGCCAGCTCATACGAATCGGCGAGCGGACGAGACGCTTTCGCGCGCTGCCTTTCGTCACCCGCAACGCGCCCGTCGATCTCCTCTCGGAGCGCGATCGCCTCCACTGCGGAGGCCAGTCCGCGATCCGGCATGCCGAGGGCGCCGTATGCTCGTCCCGCGGCAAGGAGAGCTTCGACCTTCTGCGTCGAGAATAGCCGCTGTTCCGAAAGACTGGCGAGAGAGAACGCGAGGGCTGTTGCCGGATCGCCGCGCTCCATGTAACGCGGGGCGAGCTCGTAAAGATACGCTTCGGGAGCCGAGTCGTAGTAGGTGGCTGCCTCGCGAATGAGGCACGCGGCTTCCGCGAGATTACCTTCCGCCGCCTCCACCGCAGCCACGGAGCGCAAAGCCTCTCCGAGTGCCGGCCGGTACGCGCGTCCTGACTTCGTCGTAAAGGTGTTGCCCCGCCGGACGAGAATGCTGTCGAACGCCGCGCGCGCTTCTTTGAAACGCCCCGCTGCCGTGAGCTCGACCCCGGAACGCAGGAGCAACGTCGGATATGCAAAGGCGCCCAACTCCCGCGCCAACTCCAGTGCGCGAGTGTGATGAAAAATGGTGCGGTCGGCATCGCCCTGCTGGCCGTAAATCGTGGTCAGGATGGTCTCGGCGCCCATCTCGCCGGTGCGATCGCCGATTTCGCGCGCTACGGCGAGAGAGCGATCGATGTACCGGCGTGCGGTGATGTAGTCGGCGTGATTGTTCGCCGTCAGGTTGGCCATGCTGTACAGCACACGCACGAGGATGGTGCGATCTTCGGCGCGCTCGGCGTAGACGCTTGCGGTCTGAAACCATTCCAGCCGTTCGGCGATCTCACGGTCCTCGCGCGCTGCCCAGTATTTCGCGAATTTGGCGCGCCCGCGGTCGTACCAGAGGCGCGCCAGCACGTCCGGATCGCGGAGGTCCTCGGCCAGAATGAAACTCTGCGCGATCACTGCTTCGACCGGCCCTGCGCGTTTCGGCGTGTAGATCGACGCAGCCACGGCCATGGCTTCGCCGCCTCGATCTCCGACACGCGCCGCGATCTCACGCGCGAGCACGAAGACGGGGCCGGCTTCGTTGAATTTGCCCTCATTGAGAAGACGAAGGCCGCCGGCGTACAACGCCCGGGCAAGCCCTTTCGTGGGCGACGCAGGATGGTCCTCGATCAGCCGGCCCCGGTCCGCCGCCGGCACGCTCAGAAGTCTCGCGGCAAACTCCTCGTCGACATTCACCACGCGCGAGATCAGCCAGGAACTCTCTTGCCGCACGAGGTGAAGGCGCAACACGATCGTGTCGTCGATGCCTGCCACGTTGGGATCGTCGCGATCCGTCTTCCAGAGATGCAGCCGCGCGTCGAAAACCGACTCGGTCTCACCGCCGTCGCGCGGCGTGAGACTCATTTCCTCGATGGAAACGCACCGGACACGGAAGGTGTTGCGGAGCCGCCGTTCGAACTCGGCCGTGTCCGCGGACTGCGTCTTCGGCAAGTCAGCGAACCGTTCCTCGTAGGCGAGAGTGAGGAAGCGTTGCGCCACATCTTTGGGAGCGTCCGCCCATAGGGGCGACGCAGCGAGGACCAGGAGCAGCGGAGCAACCCGAACGACCCGAGCGATCGTGCGCGAAGGAGTCGAAAGGATGGGCATGCGTGCTTAGACGCATTTACGCCGCGCGATGTTCCGCGCGGCGTTCGCAGCGCGGCGCTACGTCTTCGCCTTCCGCACCCGCAGCGTCGGCGAGTTCAGGTCGAGCTCGTCGACCTTGATCACCTCCACCTCGCCGAACTGCTTCCGCAGCGGCTCGATGAACTGCTTCGCGTCACCGACGATCACCACGTTCGCGTCGCGCGCGAGATTCGTCGACGCGAACTTGCGCAACTGTTCCGACGTCACCGACTGCACGCCGCTGATGTAGCGATTGATCGCGCTCAGAGGCATGCCATACAGCGCCAGCTCCGAGATCTGTTCCACGATGCCACTGGTCGTTTCCAATGATTGCGCGAAGTTCCCGATCAGCGCCGCTTTGCGCGGCGTGAGCTCGGTGTCCGGCACGTCGTCAGTCGACAGGCGGCCGATCTCCGCGACCAGGATGTTCGCCACTTCCGCGGCCGACTCGTTCTTCGTGTCGGTGCGTGCGGTGAACGGTCCGACTTCGACGCGTGGATCGAACGAGCTCCCCGCGCCGTAGCTGAGGCCGCGCTTGATGCGGATCTCCTGATTGAGCCGCGAGGAGTAGCCGCCGCCGAGGACGGAGTTGGTGACGAGGGCTTGCATGTAGCCGGGATCGCCGCGGCGGATTCCCGCGCGGCCGACGTACACCGAGGCCTGACCGGCATCCGGCATGTCGATGACGACCACGCGCGGCGGCGTCTTCGGCCGCGCATGCGCGGCGCGCGCGACTTCGACACTCCCCCGCTTCCACGATCCGAACGCGTTCTGCGCGAGCGCGAACGCCGCGTCGGCCTTGATGTCGCCCGCGAGCACGAGCACGGAGTTCTGCGGCACATAGAACGTGCGATGGAACTGCACGAGGTCTTCCCGCTTGATCTTCTCGATCGTGGCCGGCGTGCCGCTCAGGCGGCTTCCGTACGGAGACTCACCGAAGATGAGCCGCGCCGTCGCCGCCGACGCGAGCGTGCGCGGCTGGCGCAGATCGACCTGCACCGCATCGATGTGCTGGTCGCGCTCGCGCTCGAACTCTTCCTTCGCGAAGGTCGCGTTGCGCGCGACGTCGGCGACGGTTTCCATCGCCTTCGGCAGATTCGACGACATCACGCTGAGGTCGACGACACTCGAGTCCCAACGCGCGCCCGCGTTGAGCGTCGCGCCGAGAGCTTCCACGCCGCGCGCGATCTGTTCGGCGGACTTGGTCTTCGTCCCTTTCGTGAGCACCGTTGCCGTGAGCTCGGCCAGACCCGCTTTGCCGTGATCGTCGACGCCGCCGGCTTTGATCATCAGCCGCGCCGCGACCAGCGGGATGTCGTGCTTGGGTACGACGATCACGCGCAAGCCATTCTCGAGCACCCGCTCGACCGGCTGCGGCAGTTTCGGATCGCGCGGAGCCGCCGGCGGCGGAGGCGTGACTTGTTGCGCGAGAAGCGGGACCGTGAGGAGCAGCGCGATCAAGACGCGTTTCATTTCGCACCTCCGCGCTGGGATTCATCCATGTAATTGAGCACCAGCGGCTTTCCTTCGATCAGATACTTCTTGACCACGCGTTGAATGTCCGCCGCGGTCGTGGCCTGCACTTTTCCGAGGCCGGTGTTCACGACCGTCGGGTCGTGCTGGAGGATCAGCGCTTCGCCGAGCGTGAATGCCTTGCCGTTGTTCGTCTCGCGCTGACGCAGCGCGCTGGTGACGATGAGGTTCTTCGCCTTCTCGAGCTCCGCCGCGGTGATGCCTTTCTCGACGATTGCCGACAATTCCGCGCGAATCGCTTTCTCCGCCTCGGCTGGTTTGTGCTCGCTGCCCATGATCGAGATGATGCCGAAGAGGCCGAGGTCTTCGCGGAGGTCGGCGTCGGCGAAGACTTCCTGGGAGATCTCGCCGCGCACGAGGCGTTCCTGCAGTCGCGAGGACTCGCCTTCCGAGAGGATCGTGGCCGCGACGAACAGCGGAATCGCATCGGCATGTGATGCGGACGGAATGAGCCACGTCAGTCCGAGTGCTGGCAAAGGAACGTTGGACGCATATTCATCGAGACGCCGCTCCTCGGCGCGCGCCGGTTCTTCGGTCGTCACCCGCGGGATCGTGCTCTCCGGTTTTGCGATCACCGTGAAGTACTGGTCGATCCACGCGTCGGCTTGCTGCTGTTCGAAATCGCCGGCCACGATCAGCACCGCGTTGTCGGGACGATAGAACGTGCGATGGAACGCGCGCACGTCGTCGATCGTCGCGGCGTCGAGCTCTTCGATGCTGCCGATGCCCGGACGCCGGTAGGGATGCTTCGCGAACGAGTTTTTCTCGAGCGCGTAGAACAGGCGCCCGTACGGCGGCGCGAGGATGCGGAAGCGGAACTCTTCCTTCACCACGTCGCGCTCGGATTTGAAGTTCGTGTCGTCGACGGTGAGCGATCCGAGCCGCTCCGCCTCTGCCCACAAGAGCGTCTGCAGGTAGTTCGACGGGATGACCTCGTAGTACGCGGTCGAGTCGTCGAACGTGCTCGCGTTGTTGAACCCGCCCACGTCTTCCGTCAAACGGTCCATCATCTCCGAGGGCATGTTCTTCGTGCTCTTGAACATGATGTGCTCGAAGAGATGCGCGAACCCGCTCCGCCCCTCGGGATCATGTTTCGATCCGACGCGATACCAGACATGCACCGCGACCGTGGGCGTGGTGCGGTCCTGGATCGTGTAGACCTCGAGCCCGTTCGGCAGCACGCGATGCTTGTACTGGATCGGCGGGATCGTCGTCGCGGCGCTCGCGGAGATCGCAAGCAGCAACAGCGGAAGAACTCGTTTCGTGAATCGCATGAGGCGGATGATGCCCCAACTCGGATCGAAGCAAAGAGTCAAGTTTGCAAAAAGGAACGCGGACCTTACGCCCTTGGCAGCCGAAACGCATGAACCTCAGCATCGACCCGCCCGCTTCCCAAGCCGGTCCTCTGCATTTCCAGGTCGTATCGGGCCTGCAGGTTCAGCCAGAAAAGTTCCCAGGTCCCGAAGCGCGGTATCGGCGCTGATCGAGCGCTCGCCTTTCACGATCTCGTTGATGGGCCGGGCCGGAACGGTGGTCTCCTTCGCGAGGCGAACAAAACCTAATCGCGATGTCGAACCGCGATCTTGTTGCGTATCGCCGCGTCGAAAATCTCTTCCAGCTTGACCTCGACTTTGCGGGACGCTTCGCGCTGTTGCTCGCCCAGAACGCGCTGCCGATCGCCCAGCAGGCGCTGGCGATCGCCGAGCACACGTTGCTCGTTGCCGAGCTCGCGTTGTTTCTCACTGAGCTCGCGCTGCCGCGCGCTGAGCGCTCGAGCCTGGTCATCGCGCGCGCCGATCTGCCGGGTTGCCAGCGCCGCCTGCTGCAGACCGAGTTTCGCTTGCTCTTGTCCGAGTAGTGCCTGTTCCTGTCCCAGGGCGGCCTGATCCTGACCAAGCGCGGCTTGACGTTGCCCGATGACGCGCTGCGGCTCGAGGACCGCATCGATGCGGTCGAGCGCAGCCGCGTCGGTGATCACATACCCGGCGCCGTTCTGCTCAAAGTACGCGAAGCGTTTTCCGTATCCCGACAGGTGCTGCCGCATACGCGAGCTCCCGTTGATGTAAGAGCTGTCCCCATCACGCACCATGATGTTCGTGATCTCGGCGAAAGCGGAAGCGGAGGTGAGAAGAGCGAAGACGAGAGCAAGGCGGCGCATGCATGGATGGACGCCGGCCGGAACGAAAAGTTAGCGGGAGTTACTCATACCGCAATGCTTCGACCGGGTTCAGCTCCGCCGCACGCGTCGCGGGGTAGATCCCTGAGACGAGGCCGACCGTGATCGACACGCCGGTCGACAGGATCAACGATGACAGAGTGATCACGGTCGGCCATCCCGCATACGCGGCGACGATGCGCGCGAGCACGATGCCGATGACGATGCCGGTGACACCGCCGAGAAACGAGATCGCGAATGATTCGATGACGAACTGCGCGCGGATGTCTTTGCGCGTCGCGCCGATCGCGCGGCGCACACCGATCTCGCGCGTGCGCTCCAGCACGCTGGCCAGCATGATGTTCATGATGCCGATGCCGCCGACGAGCAGCGAGATGCCCGCGATCGAGCCCATGACGATGTTGAAGATCCGTTGCGTCTGCCGGCTCTGCTCGAGCAGCGCCTCGGGGATCACCACCTCGTAATCATCCGCGCCGCCGTGCAACCGCTGCAGCAGCGGCTCGATCACCTGCCCCGTGCGCCGCGTGGAAACGCCTTCCTTCACCGTGACCAGCAACTCGTCGACCGGCGCATCGAGCGGATCGCGATCGAACTTGCGCATCGCGGTGCTGACCGGAATCCAGATCTCCTTCGCCGTCGAATGCGATCCCGCCGATTCACCCGCCGACTGCGGCGCCGATCCCTCGGCATCCGCGCGCAGTACGCCGACGATCTCCAGCCATACGTCGTTCACCTTGAGCTGCTTGCCGAGGACTGGACCGTAGCCGAACAGATTGCGGCGGATCTCGGGGCCGATCACCGCGACCTGCGCATGCTCGTATTCGTCGCGCGCGTCGAAGAAGCGTCCTTCCGCGAGTCCGACATCGGCAACGTCGCGATAGCGCGAGGAGACGCCGAATACTTTCCCTTTCGTTTTCGCACCGGAGGCGATGATCTTGTACGGCTTCACCTCCACTCGCGGAAGCACACGCTCGATGTTCGGCACCGCTTCGAGAATTGCCTCGCCATCGCGCAGCGAAACGCCGAGCGATTTCTTACGCAGCTCCTGCCGATCCTCCGGCTTCACCTGCTTCGCGCGGACGATCACGTTGCGCAGGCCGAGACGGCCGATGGCTTCGAGTGCTTTCTTCTCCGCGCCCGCACCGATCGAGAGCATCGCAATGACCGCGCCGACGCCGAAGACCATACCGAGCATCGTCAGCGACGTTCTCAGTTTGTGGCGGCCGAGGTTGCCGACGGCGGTGAAGAGGGTCTCGCGATCGATCATCTGTTTTGTAGTCTTAGAGTCTTAGAGTCTTAGAGTCTTAGAGTCTTAGAGTCTTAGAGTCTTAGAGGCGGGAGCGCCACGCTTCTCCTCATACGACTCTACGACTTCCCTTCGTCCTTCATCGGATCTTCGAGCGCGATCTCGTCACCCTTCGCGAGGCCTTTCGTCACGACCACACGGCCTGCGCTCGACGAGCCGATGGTCACTTCGACCGGCTCGAAAACGTCGTCTTTCTTCCGATAGACGAGCTTCTTCCCTTCCTTTTCGAACAGCGCCTGCCGCGGGATCGCGAACGCGTTGCTCTGGTTCTCGACCTCGAGCGTCGCTCGCACGCGCGCGCCCGGCTTCATCAGGCGAGTGTCGGTGCGCTCGAGCTCCACGGTCACGCCGAAGTACTGCACCGGCTGGCGCGGGATGCGCGGGCGCGCCATTTTGTCGACCGACTTCACTTTGCCTTTGAACTGCACGCGCGTGTCGGCTTCGAGAAAGAGCGTCGCTTTTTGATCGACGGCCAGCCCAGCGGCGTCGGCCTCGAGCACGAATACTTCCGCCTGCATCGCGCTGAGCTCCGGGATCTCTCCGATCGGTTGGCCGCGCCACATCGTGTCGCCCACGCGGGGCATGTCGCCGCGCCAGTTGCGCTGCAGCACGAGAATCCCATCGTGCGGCGCCAGCACCTGCAGCGACCGCAATCCATCCTCGGCCTGTTTGATCTTGATGCCGGCCCGGCGGTCTTCGATCGAGATCAGGTCGCGCTCGACGCGCGCGAGCGTGTCGCGGACGCCGAGCACTTCTTCGGCGTGGCGCTTGCGGCTGCCGGCGAGGTTCTGATCGACTTCCGCTTCGATGCGCGCGTAGCGCGAGAAGATCTCCGCGTCGTCGAACTTGAACCGCCGTGCTGCTTCGAGCTCGCTCTGCGCGAGCCGCGCGTCGCGCCGCAGATTCTTCGCAGTCGCGGACGTTTCCGCGTCCGTCTTCTGCAGCTTGTTCGTCGCGGTGGAGCGATCCTCGCGGCCGCTCAGCAACAGATCCTCGAACGCGGTCTCGTCGAAGCGCACGATGATCTGGTCTTTGCGCAGCAGCGTGCCGTCGTCGGCCAGCCACGACACCTTCATGGGCGCGCTCGCACTCTGCGGCACCGAGATGGGCGTGGCCTTGACGGCTTTCATCGTGCCTTCGGCGGTAACGCGCCGCGCGAACGTGATCGGTTCGACTTTGAACGTAGCGACTTCGTTTTCGGGACCGGAGCAATTGAAGCAAAGGATCGCCGCGAGCGCGGCCGAGAGGCCCCTCATCCGGCCTTTGGCCACCTTCTCCCCTCGCCGAGGGGAGAAGGCTACGAGGCAAGTCCCCTGAGTCGCCGAAGGGCGGATGAGGGGGCTCATGATTGTTGCTCCTCGTCTTCCTGCTTCGAGACCAGCACGCGATCGCCCGGCTCCAGTCCATTCAGCACTTCGACGAACCGATCGTTCTCGCGCCCGAGCTTTACCGGCTGCTGCTCCACTTTGAGCGCGTCGCGGCGATGCACGAACGGCCCGGCGGTGCCGAGGAAGACGGCGTCGCGCGGAATCATCACGGCGTTCTTGATCCGTCCGAGCTCGATCGTCCCCTGGAAGCGCATGCCGGGACGCATCTTTGCGGGATCGGTGCGATCGAGCTTGATCTCGACGCGCAGCACCTTCAGCGGATCCTGCGTGCCGCGTTTGAGCTGCACGGTGCGTCCGGTGCTGGTGACTGTGCCGTGGAACTCTTCGTCCGGATGCGCGTCGAGTCGCAACGTGACGCGCTGCCCGACCGCCACTCGTCCGGCGTCGACTTCGTCGACCTCGCCTTCGGCTTTCATCCGATTGAGATCGGGGATCTCGATGACGCGGTCCGCCTTCCAGACCGTGTCTCCTTCTTTTCTCTTCTCTCCGTTGCGGCTGGTCGTGTAGACGATGGTGCCGTCGCGCGTGGCCACGACGTTCATCCGCGTGATTGCGTCCTGAGTGCGCGCGACGGTCGCTTCGGCGTCGCTCAGGCGGCTCTGCAGCAGCGCGATGCGAGCGCGCGCGCCGCGTTCACGGGCGGCGAGCCGCGTGCGCACCGCGGCTGCCTCACGTTTGGCGATGGCATGCTCGATCTCGGCCTTCTTCCGTTCCGCGATACCGCCCAGATCGGGCGGCGCATCGAGCTTCAGGCCCGTCTTCTTCATCGTCGCCTCGGCCTCGGCGAGCGCGAGCCGGTCGTCTTTGCTCTGCAGCGCGAGATCGTTGCGTTCCTTCTCGATCTGCTTGCGCGACTCGTCGGCGCGCGCGGTCGATTCCTCGAGCTCGCGTTGCAGCTCGGTCGTGTCGAACGACAGCACCGGCTGCCCCTTCTTCACCTCGCTGCCTTCGCGCGCCATGCGCGAGATCTTGAAATTCCAGAGGTCTTCGACCTGCGGTGGGCCGAGGCTTTCCGAGGCGCTCGAGGCGAGCGTGCCGGTGACTTCGAAGCCGGTCACGAGATCGCCGCGCGCGGCGCGCACCCACTCGCCCTGGCGGTCGGCCGCGAGCTTGTTGCGCAGCGTCCAGCCACCGAAGAGAAAGAGCGCCACGATGGCGGCCGGGATCGTGATTCGTGCGTGTTTACGGATGAGGCACCTCCGCCCTGACTCTGGAGCGACGGGCTCTCAGCCCGTCGAGGTCAGGCGACGGGCTGAGAGCCCATCTCTCCAGATTACCCATTGCCCACCGCCACCACCCGCGCGAGCTTCTCGCTTTCCGTAAGCCCGTCGACGACTACGCAGTCCTGCGCGTTGCACGGGCCGAGCTTCACCTCTTTCGTGCCGCCGCTGGCGAGATGCGCGCGCGATTTTCCGTCCGCGAAATCGAGCGCGGCGCGCGGTGCGAGCAGTGCCCGCTGATTCGTGCCGCGACGGATGTGCACGCGCGCGGAGAGTCCGGGACGCATCCGCGCGAGATCGAGCTTGTCGATTGCGACGAGCACTTCGAACTGGCGCCGCAGCGATTGACGCCGGCTTTCCTGCGCGACCGCCGAGATCGCCGAGATCGTGCCGATGAATGGCGCGTTCGGGAACGCGTCGAGCGTCACGGTGACCGGCATGCCGACGGCGATCTTGCCGTCGTCGACGTCCGCCAGGCCAGCTTTCACGCGCAGAGTGCTGAGATCGGGCAGCATCGCGATCGGCATGCCGACGAAGACCGTATCGCCCGCCTGCATCTTCCGGCCTTCCCAAGGGATGTCGCGGATCACGACGATGCCGTCGCGCGGAGCGCGCAACACGAGTGCTTCGATGCCGCGCTCGGCGATGGCGATGTCGCGCCGCGCCTTCTCGATGCGCAATTCAATGTTGCGCCGCTCGGCCGCGACCGCGGTGCGGCGCGACGCCAGCAGGTCCACCGCTTTCTCATGCGCGACCGTTGTGCGGCGCAGCGCAGACTGCGAATCCTCGTACACCTTCGTCGATACGAGGTCGCGCGGTACGATGGTGTCGAGCTTGGCCTTGTCGAGCGCGGACTTCGCCTTGTCCGCTTCGAGCAGCTTCTGTTCGAGATCCGCCGCCCATTGCGCTTCCTGCTGCTGCAGCTCCTGCAGGACCTGCGTGAGCGCCTGACGCTTCGACTCGAGATCCGCGGTGAGCGCGCTGTTATCGAGCTCCACCGCCGGCTCGCCGGCCTTCACGGTCGCGCCGTCTTCGGCGATCCACTTGATGGCGGTCTGCCACGAAGGAAGCGGCGGCACATTCAGCGTCTCGCCGCGTGCCGCTTCGATCTCGCCGGAGAGCGTGAGGTCGCTCGTGAACGATCCGCGCCGCGCCCGCAGTTCGCCGGCAGCGGGCGTTTCGGAGTAGCCGGAGAAGCAACCCGCCAGGGCTGTTGCGGTCACGGCACAGAAGAGAATCCGTTTCATCGGGTTTGGACTGTCAGACGATTGTAGCGGTCGAAGGTTCGCTTGGACCGCCTACAATCGCTGTTCACATGACTGTTGCCATCGCCACGAGCGTTCTCGGGCCGCGTTTTCACCTCGTGCAAACCGAATCGCGCGCCGACGATTTCGCCCGCGACGTGCGCGAAGGGCTGACCGCGGCGCAGAAGTGGCTTCCGCCTCGCTGGTTCTATGACGCTCTCGGCTCCGCTTTGTTCGATGCGATCTGTTTTCTGCCCGAGTACTACGTCATGCGCGCGGAAGCGGAGGTGCTCGCCGCGCATGGCGACGAGATCGTCGACGCCTTCGGCGCGAACGTGCGGATCGTGGAGCTCGGCAGCGGTGCGGCGCGAAAGACGCGATTGCTGCTCGATCGACTGACCGAACGGCAATCCGAAGTCGAGTACGTCCCGGTCGACGTGGACGCGCAGATGCTCGAGCGGAGCGGACGCGAACTGCTCCACGACTACGCGAACCTGTGCGTGCTCGCGGTCCGCGCCGATTTCACGCGGCCGAAACTATGGAGCGCGGCAGCGAAAGCTGCCGCTTTCAAAGCGCCGGCGAAAGCCGGCGCACTCCAAAACAGCCGCTCCAGGACGGTGGTGCTGTTCCTCGGCTCGACGATCGGCAATCTCGATCCCGCGGCGGCGGTGGCCATGCTGCGCGATCTCCGCAACGGACTCACCGCCGGCGACGCGCTTTTCCTCGGCGCAGACCTGCGCAAGAGTCGCGACGTGCTCGAGCCGGCGTACGACGATGCGCTCGGCGTCACCGCGGCGTTCAACCTCAATTTGCTCGCACGCATCAACCGCGAGCTCGGCGGCACGTTCGCGGTCGGCGCGTTTCGGCATCGCGCGTTCTATGACCAGACGCACGGCCGCATCGAGATGCACCTGGCCAGCAAGTTCTCACAGCGTGTGCGCATCGAAGCGCTGGACCTCGAAGTCGCGTTCGACGAAGGCGAAACGATCCACACCGAAAGCTCCTACAAACACGATGACGCGTCGCTCGCGTCGCTCGCGGAAGCATCCGGCTTCGCGATCGAAAAAACATGGCGCGATTCGCGCGCGTGGTTCGCAAATGTGTTGATGCTCGCGCAATAGAAAAAATTTTGATTTTCGCGATCCACTTTCCGTAGAAGGACCTCCGCTTTCCCACCTCTCGCGCGTGCGCAGGATACGTACGCGCCTCTTGATTCGCAGCGTAGCGGACCATCCGCCGGTGCACCATCGAGCACCGCGATCCGTCCGCAGCAATGAGCGCGGACACTCCATTGCGCACCCCTGCTGCGCACGACGCTGCGCCCATTTCTGCGGCGCGTAGTCACTCCTCAAGTGACGCCTCCGTGCGTGTCCAATTGTGAACAGACGGAGTGTTCGCTGCTGCCTACGATCGCTGCTCTTCCACATGTATTCCATAAAACCTCCGGCGACCTCGCAAGGACCGTCTCTTCGGGACGTCTTTGACCGCCACACCCTGGCGACGACGCGCCTTCGTTACGAAGCGCAGCGATCGATCTATGCCACCGGAGACGCCGACGACGCGCTCTACACGGTCGATGCGGGGCAGGTGAAGATCATCATGTCGTCGGCGGAAGGAAAGGATTGTCTGCTCGCGATCCATGGGATCGGCGAGGTCTTCGGCGAATCGTGTTTCACCGGCGAAAACCGGCGCCTCGAGAACGCGACCGCAATGCAGTTCACGCTCCTGCGCCGCGCCTCGCGTCGCGATTTCCTCGCCGAAACCGGACGCGCCTCGGCCATCGACGCGCTGCTGCGGCACCTCGCGCTGCGCACCGAGGAGCGGCAGGTTGCGGTGTTCGATCTGGTGACGAAAGACTCCGAGCAGCGGCTGGCGAAAGTGCTGCTGTCGATCTCCGAAAAGCTCGGCGTCGCCGAAGGTGCGTTCCTGCGCCTCGACCAGCGCATCTCGCACGAAGAGCTGTCGCAGATGGTCGGCACGACGCGGCCACGCATCACCGCGTTCATGCAGCGCTTCCGGTCGCTCGGGCTGATCGAAACGCACGGCCGGTCGATCAGCGTGAATCGCCAGCGGATGCGGGCGTTCCTCGCGCACGATTGACGCTTTTGTTCCTTAGTAGACGGCGGCGCGCGAGCCGATCGCGTAAGGTCGTGTTCGCAGGCTTCACTTCACAGAACGCTTCGGAAAAGCAGCGCCCTCCCACCGAAGCCCGGACCCGCGCGTACGCCCTTGCGCGCGGGTCCGTCTGCCGGAGAATGCAACGCGCGCACGACGTGTTCTCCCGACCGGCCGCGGCATTCCCCTCCACTTTGCAAGAGCCGCGGCCATGAGTATCATTCGCCTCCCGTGCCGGGGTAGCTCAGCTGGTTAGAGCACTGGATTGTGGATCCAGGGGTCGGCGGTTCGAACCCGCCCCTCGGTACCATTCCTCGCCGCTTGCGCGGTGAAATTGAAATTTGAAAATTGAAAAAACCGGGGGAGTCGCCAACCGCGGTCCGATTTTTCAATTTTCAATTTTCAATTTTCAATTTCAGCCGCGGGCCGAAAGACAGCCCAAATGTCAGACACCGTCCTCCCGCGCCTGAGCCGCGGCCTCCGCGATCTCCTGCCCGATCAGATGCTCGCGCGGCAGCAGATGGTCGACACCATCCGCGGCGTGTACGAGCTGTATGGCTTCGTGCCGCTCAGCACTCCGGCCATCGAGTTCCTCGACGTGCTCTCCGGCAGCGGCGGGCAGGAAGCGCAGCAGTCGATCTTTCGCGTCATCAATCCGAAAGAGGAGGAAGAGCTCGGACTGCGGTTCGATCTCACGGTACCGCTGGCGCGCGTGATCGCGCAATACAACGAGCTGCCGCGGCCCTTCCGCCGGTACCAGGTCGCGCCGGTGTGGCGCGCGGACAAGCCGGACAAGGGACGCTATCGCGAGTTCACCCAGTTCGACCTCGACTCCGTCGGCGTGGAGAGTGAGATCGCCGATACCGAAATTCTCGCGGGCATGTGCGACACGCTCGCGGCGCTCGGCGTGCCGAGCTACCTCGTGCGCTTTTCCAGCCGCGCGATCCTCAACCTGCTGCTCGCGTACGCGGGTATCGGCGCGGAGCAGGGCGTCGATGTCTTCCGCGTGCTCGACAAGCTCGACAAGGTCGGCCTCGACAAAGTAAAGCGCGAGTTGATGAACGGCTACAAAGACGAGTCGGGCGACATCATCCGCGGCGTCGGCCTTTCCGCTGACCAAGTCCAGCGCATCGAACAGTTCCTGGCCATCAAATCCGATTCACGCAAAGAAGTGATCGCGCAGTTGCGCACCCTGTTCGGCTCCGTCGAAAACGCCACAGCGCAGATCGATGTCGTCGAACGCATCTCCAATCATCTCTACGCGATCGGCTACAGCGATTCGCAGGTCTCGCTCGATCTCTCGATCGCGCGCGGCCTCGCGTATTACGACGGCCCCGTGTTCGAAGCGATCCTGCCCGACGCGCCGCAGTTCGGCTCCGTCTTCGGCGGCGGACGCTACGACGGCCTCGTGAAGCGCTTCACCGGCCAGTCGCTGCCCGCGGTCGGAGCCTCGATCGGCGTCGATCGTCTCCTCGCCGCGCTCACCCACCTCGGCCGCATCGGCACCAAACGCGCGACCGCACGCGTGCTCATCACGATGATGGATGCGGCGCTGCACACGGACTATCTGGCCATGACCTGGGAGCTCCGCCGCGCCGGCATCCCGACCGAGCTTTACCTCGGCACCGCGAAAGGTCCGGGCAAGCAGCTCAAGTACGCCGACCAGTACGACATCCCGCTGGCGATCCTCTACGGCTCCAATGAAAAGGAGCAGGGCATCGTCACCGTCAAAGATCTCGTCGCAGGGCGCGAGCGCGCGCAGGCCACCGCCGACCGCAAGGAGTACCTTGGCCAACGCGCCGGGCAGGTCACCGTCCCGCGCGCGGAGCTGGTGGGCTCGATCCGCAGGATGCTGGCGGAGATTGAATGACGATCGTCCTCGACGGCTCGTCGCTCACCATCGAACAGCTCGCGCAGATCGCGCGCGACGGCGCACGCGTCGAGCGCGATCCATCGACCGATGCCGCGGTCGCGAAGAGCGAAGCGCTCATCGCGGAGATCGTGGCGAACTATCGCCGCGCGTGGGAAGCGAGAAGCGCGGTGCCGAACGAGTACGGAGTGACCACCGGCTTCGGCGAGTTCAAGGACAAGCCGATCGCGCCGGCCGATCTCGAGCAGTTGCAGCGCAATCTGCTGCTGTCGCACTCGGTCGGCGTCGGCGACAACTCCGATCCCGACGATCTCTCGAATTACTTTCCCGCCGAAGTCGTGCGCGGCGCACTCGCAACCCGCCTCAATGCTTTTCTGCGCGGGCACTCCGGCGTGCGCACGAAGCTCGTCGACGTCGTGCAGGCCATGCTCAATCGCGGCGTGGTCCCGCTCGTGCCGCTCCGTGGCTCGGTCGGCGCCAGCGGCGATCTCTGTCCGCTCTCCCACCTCTTCGTCACCCTCCTCGGCCACGGGCGGTTTTACACGCTGGAGGACCGCACACTGCGTCCCGCTTCCGAGCTCCCCGCCTTCCTCGGAATGGATGCCGAGGAGATGAAGCCGACGTTCAAGGAGGGGTTGGGGCTGGTGAACGGCGCGAACTTTTCCGCAGCGATGCTCGCGCTGGCGGTGTTCGACGCGGAGCGTCTCGCCGCGACCGCGGATGGCGCCGCGGCGTTGTCACTCGAAGCGATGGCCGGCTGCACGCGCGCGATGGATGCGAAGGTGCACGAAGAGCGCGGTCACCCCGGCCAGATCGAAAGCGCGCGGCGCATCCGCGAGATGGTGATCGGCAGCCGCCTCGTCGAACGCGCGGGCGCGGTGCAGGATGCTTACTCGCTCCGCTGCGCGCCGCAGGTTCACGGCGCGACGCGCGACACTCTCCGCTTTGTTCGGTCGATCGCGGAGAAAGAGCTCAACGCCGCGACCGACAATCCGCTGTTCTTTCCCGGCGAAGGCGATCCGTTCGACAGTCAGTTCAGCGCGAACTGGCCCGAGTGGTATCACGGCGATCGCCGCTTCGCGTATTCGGCCGGCAATTTCCACGGGCAGCCGCTCGCGCTGGCGGCCGACTTTCTCACCATCGCCGTGCACGAGCTCGGGAACATCTCCGAGCGCCGCACGCAGATGATGCTCGACGGTCATCACAATCGCGGCTTGCCGCAGAATCTGACCACGCGTCCGGGCGTGAACTCAGGGCTGATGATCCTGCAGTACACGGCCGCGTCGATCGTGTCCGAAAACAAGGTGCTCGCGCATCCCGCCTCCATCGACTCGATCCCGACCGGCGCAAACGCGGAAGATCACGTATCCATGTCGACGCACGCCGCACGCAAGCTGCGCAGCGTGATCGCGAACGTGCAGTCGATCCTCGCCATCGAACTGCTCACCGCCGCGCAGGCCGTCGAATGGCGCGCCGCATTCAATTACGACCCGAACCAGCCCGCGCCGCGCCTGCTCGACATCGAAGATGCGGAGACGCAGGCAAAGCAATTCGAAGAACGCGTCCATGGCCGCACCGCCGACATCGCAGCGCACCTCGGCCAAGGCACCCGCGAGCTGTATCGACGCGTGCGAGAAGCAGCGCGGCCAGTTCTTCACGACCGCCCGCTGGACGACGACATCCGCGCCGCGCGGCGCCTCGTGTAAAGGACCGCAGGCCCCTGGTCGTTACCGCTGAAACGCGTAACTGATCTTCGCGAAGAACTGCCGGTTGCTCGGCAGGAAATCGCCTTGTGCGGCGGTGACCTCCTCGAGGTTGCCGAAGCCGACGTAGAACACCGTCTGCCAGTTCAACTTGTATGCGGCGAGGAGTTGCGCCGAGAGATCGCCGCTGTGCTGATCCACGAGGTACGTGTTCGGCGGCACCGTTGGATCGGGATCGAAGCCGAACAGCTCCTGATCGCGATTCGTGCGCGTGTTCTGCACGATCGCGCGGACGAACATGCGCGGGTTGAACGTGTACGTCGCGCGCAGGCGCTCGACCTGAGACGTGAACAGACGATCGCCGCTGATGTTCAGCCAGCGCATGCTGGTGGTGAGTCCGAGTTGGAGATGATTGCTCGGGCGGATCGTCGCGCTGACGTTGATATTGGCGCCGCGGCCGAGGCGATTGTTGGTGAAGTCGACTTCCTCGCCGATCCAGCCGTTGGTGCTGAGGAACGAGATGATGCGGCTGACGCCGACCTGACCCTCGAAGTACAGCCGATTGCGATCGAACAGCTCGTTGCCACTGCGCACCGTGTCGTGCGCGGGACGCAGGCGGATGAACGAACGGCGGCGGCCATCGGCGCCGAAGCCGGCGGAGACGAGCCGATACAGCAGCTCGCCGTCCTGCGTCTGCTGATATTCGCCCAGCGCGAAGCCGCGGATGCGGCTGAAGAAACCTGTCGGACGCCACGTCTTGCCGGCTTCCGCGTAACTGCCGCGCCATCCGACCTGCGGGACGAAACCATTATCGGCGCGGAACTGCTCGTCGTAATCGCTGGCCTGCACGTAGAAGTCGTGCTTGTCCGTGCCGAACTGGTACCACGCGTGCGCGGCGTGTCCGGACAACTTCTGCCCGTTCCATTCGGCGGCGAGATCGGTACGTTCCGGTGTTTCGGTCGAGCTGTACAGGAGCTGGCCGGTCAGCGTGTGGTGGTCGCCCATGCGCAACTGAAAGTCGGGGCCGAACACGCGGTTGTGCGCGCCGCCTTCCGACTCGCGCGTGGTCATGAGCAAGCTGATGAACGAGCGCTTGCCGAAGTCGCGGCGCACGCGGCCGATGACCGCGAGCGATGAAAAATCCTGCGACGCGAAATCCGATCCGAACGCGGAGGGCAGAATCACTGAGCCGCCGCCGCGGTCCTGTGCGACGAGGAACGTGTACGCATACGCGCCTTTCTTGCCGGTCGTACGGCCGCCCCATCGCGGCGCGGTCAGCGTGCGTGTGTACACCGCCTGAATGGGAGTGCTGAACAACTCGATGCCTTCGAGGAAGAACGGCCGTTTCTCCGGGATGAAGATCGCGAAGCGCTCATTCGTCGAGATCACGGCGACGTCCGATTCGACCTGCGAGAAATCGGGGTTGATCGTGGCGTCGACCGCCATGTCCGCGGTTGGACTCCACTTGAAATCGAGACCGGCGTCGGTACCGACCTGGTGATTCACGAAGTCGTTGCCGAGCACTCCGTCGCGCGGCTCGCCGAGCTGGCGTGCGGTTGCGTAGGGCGCGATGACCATGTGATCGCCCGCGGGCAGTCCGCGCAGTCCGGTCACCTTGCCGAAGTTGCAAACGAAACAGTTCGAATCGCGCGGCAGCTTGTTCGTGAACATCTGATAGCGGCGGTCCCGCGGATAGTTGCGGTAGAGGATCAGTCCCCATCGATCGGGATTCGGATTGTCATAACGCAGCGACGAGAACGGGATCCGCGCCTCGGCGGTCCATCCCTTGTCGTGCACCTTCGCGGCGGAGTCCCAGAAAAAATCGGGTGAGCTGTCTTCGCCCGCGCCGGCGTCATCGGTGACCGCGTCGTATTGCACACCGCGCGCGGTGAGCAGGAAGAGATAGCCGGTCTTGCCGTCGTTGCGCGGATCGACGATCACGCCGACGTAGTCGTCCGTGTTGCCGCTGATCTGATCGTGATCGGCGTACGGCGCGATGATCTCCGAGGGCTTCGTGTCGCTCGACTCGATGCCGAAGTAGAGGAACTTGCTGTCGTACATCACGTAGCCGATGGTCTTCTGCTTCGGCTCGATGTTGTCGCCCGGGTTCGTCTCGAACCAGGTCTCGTACCTTGTGGCGCGTTGCCAGGCGGCGTCGGACAGGTCTCCGTCGACCTGGATCGGTGCATCCGTCGCGTTGATCGTCACGGGTTCCGCGGCTGTTTGCGGCGCGGCGGAAAGAGGGATCGCGCACAGCAGGGTCACGACGACGCCGGTAACCGCTCGCTTCATACAAATCCTCCGTGACTCTCTGTACGAAGGAGTTCGTAAAAAGTTAGTGACCGGGTGGGGAGTCTCAGAGTCTCAGAGTCTCAGAGGGTCGGCGCCACGTGTGTTTTTCTCCTCTGAGACTCTGCGACTCTGAGACTCTGAGACTCAGTAAAAAAAGGACGGACCTGAAAGCCCGTCCTTTCCAACTTCACGAACCGCCCAGATCAACAGCTCGTCTCGATCACCACCAACTGCGGCCCATGGCGGTGCTGCTCATTGCGCCAATGGATGAAACGGCCGAGCATGCCGAGGGCGAAGCCGGAGCCGGCGGCGAGGCCGGCCCATTTGGCCGGGTTCTCGCGCATCGAGCTTTGGATCTTCGTCATGCCCGTGTTCACGCCATCGCGTACCGAGCTCTTCGCCGTCGTCACCGAGCGCGAAACGTTGCTCTTGATGACGGACGTGCGATCGCTCATGACGCGCCGCACATCGGTGACTTTCGAGAGACCGCGAGACTTCAGATCGTCGAGTCTGCCGCGGAAATCGGAGCGCTCGGGCATGACTTCCGGCCGGAACATCGCCGACTCCACCTCGCTCCCGCTCGGCCCGACGCCACTGCCAAAAGACACATTTTGATTTGTGTTCATGCGTCCTCCTCGCCGGCTTTCTTTTGCGAGGACAGTGCCGCATCGGAGTACCTCGGAGTACCTCGGAGGGGATCGGGGAATTCATACCCGTCCGAGGTACCCGAGGTAGTCAGCTGTGTTAGTCTTCCTGCGTTCCCACCGAACGCGTCTGTCGCGGCGCTCCCGCTCCGCACCACACAAGACGCTGATGACATACCGGATTTTCTTTTTCGTTTTCTCTTTCTTTTTCGTCTCGCACGTTCACGCCGCATTGGTGCGGGTGATGGACGTGGTCGACGGACGCACGCTCGTGATCGAGCGCCGTGGCGCCGCCGAGACCGTGCAGCTCGCGGGCATCGCGCTCACGGACGACAACGGTGCGCGCACGATGATGAAGTGGACGCTGGTGTCGACGTGGGTCATGCTCGAGGTGCAACCGGACGGCGGTTACTTCGTCTATCGCTCGCCCGACGCGCTGTTCGTCAATCGCGAGCTGGTGCAACGCGGATTCGCGCGCGCCACTCTGCCCACCATCGAGCCCGCGCAGCACGTCATCGTCACCTACCTCGGCACGATGAACGTCAGCACGAACGCCCCTAATACGCGAGCGGCACGCGGAAACGGCAGCGGATCGACTCCTCCGCGTCCAGCGAAACCGACACGGCCACATCGAGCTCGCGCTGCGCGATGAGACCGCGGCCCTGCAGCACTCTTTGCCTGGTCATCATGTGGATGTCGAACGTGGCAGCTTCCCCTTCGGGAATGACCTTGTCTCCGTCGCGCGCGCCGCCTTCGATCTCCCAGTCGCCGTCGCGCTGGAGGTTCAGCGGATCGACGCGCACGTACTTCACCGTGCGCTCGCGATCGGAGTTGTTGGAGACGCGGATGAGCATGACCCGCCGGTCCTGGCCGAGACGATCCGTCGAAGGCGTCCCGGAATCCCATCCGGCTTCGACGCCGATCACTTCGCCCGGTCCGCATCCGCGCACCTGGTCGACGAAGCCGTCGTTTCGCGAAGCGCACGCGGCGAAGAGAAAGACGCAAAGCAACGGAAGCGCTCGGTTCATGCGAATGATCGTACACCCGCACGCCGATTGCAGAGCTGAGTCGTGGAGGAAGGAACATGGCGAACAGCAAAGAACCCGAACACGAGCACGACTTCGGCGGCGAATACGCGCGCGACACGCATCGCGGCGGCCTGGGCGATGACTACGCGCGCGACGGCGGCTGGAGTGGCGCAGGCCGCGCTGATCAGCACGTCCGCGACGTTCACCCCGAGGTCGACGAAGTCTCGGAGGAGCCGTCGATCGGGAAAGCGAGCGAATAGCTGCGCATCGCTACGCCGCCGCGCGCAAACGTCCGCTCCGCGAACTGAATCTCGCGTTCGCTCACGACGATCAGGGTCGACGCGCGCGTGCCGTAGCGATCTCCGGCGATGAACACTTCGCTCTCGACGCTGCCGCTATTGCGCGGCGTCGTGAGAAATCGCATCAGCGAGTCCGCATCATGATTTTCTGCGAGCGCTGCCGCGGCGATGGTGGTCTTCGGCCATGACTCGCCGAGAGGGGCGTTGCTGATGGCGTGAATGCCGGCGGCGAGCGAGGTCCACGACTCGCGCGTGACGTGTACGATCTCCCCTCCCGCCTGTCCCGCGAGCAGATGAAATCCCGAATACTGGAGCGCATCGAGAAGCAACGCGTCCGCGAACGCGCGCGGCTTCACGCTCGAGGTTACGAAGTCGCGCACGAGCGCACCGCGTGAACGCGGCATTCGCTCCGCTCCGCGCAGATTCGTGACCGCCGCGAATCGCCCGCCGCGCGTGATGGCCAGCCACGATCCGCCGTGCAACGCGTCGCGTCCGCCGAGGACGTGCGGTGCGTCGGTCCAGAAATGCGCGTCGAGTGTCGGCCGCTCGTAATCCTCATCGCGGTTCGCGGCGAGGATCAGGGTGTGCGGTTGGTGGAAGAGGGCGATGAGGCACATCGGCGTTCGAGTCGCAGAGTCTCAGAGTCGCAGAGTCGCAGAGTCTCAGAGGGTCTGGCTGCACGCGCAGCGCCTGAAGGATACCCTCTGAGACTCTGAGACTCTGAGACTCTGAGACTCTGAGACTCCGGCTTGGCGCACCGGTTGCCAAAGACACAACCAGTCCAAGTTTCATCCGGAGCCCCAAATGTCACGAATCCAGTCACTTATCGCCGTAGTGGTGTTCCTCGCGATCAGCGCGCCTCCGTCCGCGATCGCGGAAAATCGCAATCGGGAAAGGACATCGCCCATCTGGAGCGACGGGCTTTCAGCCCGTCGGAGCTCGACCATTGCCGCCGAAGTCATCCTCGCCGCGATGAATCGCGAGCGCACGGCGCGCGGGTTGCGGCCGCTCCGCCTCAATCAGAAGTTGTCGCTCGCCGCGAACGACCGCATCGGAGACATGTTCTCGAAGCGCTACTTCGCGCACGTCGCGCCGGACGGATTGCAGCCGTTCACGTGGGCGCGGCAGCGCGGTTATCGCTATCGCCTCATCGGCGAGAATCTCGCGGTCGGCTATCGCGGCAAGTCGGTCGTCGAGGGCTGGATGAATTCGCGCGGACATCGCGAGAACATCCTGCAGCGCGGCTTCGATGAGGTCGGCATCGCCATCGCGGACGGCGCGCCGCAACGCGGTTACAGAGGACCAACGGTCGTGGCCATGTATGGCACGGCTGCCTCGGCGAGGTGATAAGTTTCCGCGCCATGAAAACGTTTCTTGCCCTGATCATCGGCGCGGCCGTGACCGCATCCGCGCAACAGCAGCAGACGAAGCTCCCCGAAGGCTACTGGCCCGAGGAGAAATCGAACGCGATCCTGGCGAAGACGGAGGTGATCCGTCTCGCGCCC
>Ga0196977_1000321_pt1 | contig 26988 bp, 25 predicted proteins | sample S3v_1013CmetaG_FD_148634 | JGI IMG/M metagenome (GOLD analysis project Ga0196977, IMG submission 148634) | Soil microbial communities from Anza Borrego desert, Southern California, United States - S3+v_10-13C | ecosystem: Environmental > Terrestrial > Soil > Desert | place: USA: California... | reverse complement strand
GATCGGGATGGCGGATGTCCACCGAGAAGAGCACGTGGCTCGCCACGGAGTTCGGCGAGTTGGGTGTGACCAGCACGCGTCCGACGGTGAAGCGTGTGACGTCCTGCGCATCGCCTGTGAGCGCCTGCAGCGCGTTGATGATGGACACGGCTGAACGAAAGGCATCTTTGCGGACCGCGAGGGGCGTCGTGCCGGCGTGGTCGGTCTTTCCGAACACTTCGACGTTGAACCAGCGCAGGCCCTGTATGCCGGTGACGACGCCGATCGTCTTCTCGTGCAGCTCCAGGAGCGGCCCCTGCTCGATATGCGCTTCGATGTACGCCGCCGCCGGCGTATTGAGCGCGCGCGGTTGGGCGTCCGGCATCGCCGCGAGCGTGCGGGCGAGCGCATCGTTCAGCACGATGCCCTCGTTGTCGGTCACGCCGAGCACCTCGTCGAGCGCACGCGCGCCGGTATGGACCGCGGAGCCCATCGTGCAGGGCTGGAAACGGCCGCCCTCCTCGTTGCTCCATGCGACGAGCTCGATCGGGCGGCGCGTCTTCACGCCGGCCGCATCGATCGCTTCCAGCGCTTCGAGCGCCGCCAGCACGCCGTACATGCCGTCGAAGCGTCCGCCGCGCGGCTGGCTGTCCATGTGGCTGCCGCTCATGACCGGCGCGGCGCCGGCCTCCAGTCCCTCGCGCCGTACGAACAGGTTGCCGATCGCGTCCATGCTCACGCTGAAGTTGCGCGCGCGTGCCCACTCGACGAGCAGCGCCCGCGCCTGGATGTCCTCTTGCGAGAATGCCGCGCGATTGACGCCGTTGCCGGAAATCGCGCCGATCTGCGCCATCTCCATGTGGCGCCGCCACAGCCGCTCCTGATCGACGCGGGAGACCGCGTCCTGATGGTCTTCCCTCATTCGGCCTTGATCCCTGCCGTGCGCACGACGCGCGCCCACTTGGCGACATCCGCTTTGACGCGCGCCGCGAGCTCGGGCGGACCGCCGGGCGTGACGAAGCCCCCGACCGCGAGCAGCCGGTCCTTCACTTCCTGCTGACCGAGCGCCTTCTGCACGTCACCGTTCAATTTCGCGATCACGTCCCGCGACGTGCCGGCGGGCACCATCAGGCCGAACCATGAATCGGCTTCGAACCCTTTCACCGTCTCGCCGATCGCCGGCACGTCCGGCAGCGCGGGCGAGCGGGTGGAGGATGCGACCCCGAGCGCGCGCACCCGTCCCGTTTTGACGTGCGGCAGCGCCGACGGGATGCTGTCGAAGAACAGCACCACGTGTCCGGCCATGAGATCGGCGATGCCTGGGGCGCTGCCTTTGTACGGCACGTGCAGCGCCCTGAATGCCGCCATCTGCTTGAGCAGCTCCTGCTCCAGATGCGAGAGCGTTCCGGGTCCCTGGGAGGCGAAATTGAGCTCGCCGGGACGCGATCTCGCGAGCGCGATCAGCTCCTTCACGTTGCGGGCCGGCAGCGTCGGATGCGCGACGAGGATGTGCGGCACGTTGCCGACGAGCGACACCGGCGCGAGATCGCGCTCGAGGTTGTAGCCGAGCTTCGCGTAGGTGCTCATGCCGATCGCGTTCGTGGTGACCGCGGCCATCACCGCGGTGTAGCCGTCGGGCGGCGCCTTCGCGACGATCTCGAGGCCGAGGTTGCCGCCCGCACCGGGCCGGTTGTCCACTACGAGCTGCTGACCCCATGCTTCGCCGAGCTTCTGGCCCAGCGTGCGGGTGAGCAGGTCGGCCGCGCCCGACGGCGGGAACGGCACGACGACGCGCACGGGTTTGACCGGATACGCCTGCGCATACACCGGCAGTGCGGCGGCAGACGCGCAGGCGACGAGCGCTGCGAGCGAGAGCGAACGGACCATCGTGTCTCCTGGAAGGGTGCCGTAGATTAACTCAAGCCGCCTGCGCTGCCGTCTCGACCGCGCCGACCGAGCGCCGCCAGAGCTCCGCGAACAGCGGCTCGCGCGCGAGCAGCTCGTCGACGCTGCCGCTGTCGATGACCGCGCCGTCCTGCATCAGAACCACGCGATCGAAGTGTCCGAGGAGGCTCAGGCGATGCACGGCCGCCACGACGCAGGCGTTCGGGAACGCCTGGCTCAGGGCGCCGAATACGCGTGCCTCGGTCATCGCGTCGAGGCTGCTCGTCGGCTCATCGAGCATCACGAGCGAGCTTTCGCGCGCCGCGAGTATGCCGCGCGCGAGTGCGAGCCGCTGCTTCTGCCCCCCTGAAAAATTGAGGCCGCGCTCGGAGATCGCCGTGTCGAGGCCGTCCGGCAGGGCCGTTACGACCGCCTCGAGCTGCGCGATACGCACCGCGTCGGCTATCGCGTCGGCGGGGTAGGGCGCGCCGAAGGTGATGTTGTCGCGCAGCGACGCTTCGAATACTTCGGCGTCCTGCGGGATCAGCGTCGCCAGCGGCCGCAGGTTGCGCAGCCCCAGATGCGCGATGCCGTCGATCTCGAAGCGGACGCGATCCGCGTCGTACAGCCCGGCGAGCACCCGCATGAGCGTGCTCTTGCCGGATCCGCTCGGGCCCACGAGCGCGACCCTCTCGCCGCGTCGCAGCTCGAGGGAAGCGCCTTTGAGCAACGGAGCGTCACGGCGGTTGCGGGCGTAGCTGAACTCGAGGCTTTCGACCCGGATCCGCTGCCAGTCGCGCGGCAGCGCACCCTGCGGCGCCTGACGCTCGGTCGCGGACCAGATCGGATCGGCGCTCGCGTAGTCGGCGACCATGCGGGAGAAATTCTGGTAGTTCATGGCGACCGAGGCCATCACGCCGTGCGCTTGCGTCGCGTACTGGTAAACCATGAACAGGTTGCCGAGCAGCAGCGGCCCGCCCTCGTGATGCGCGCTCCAGGCGTACGCGGCGACCATCGCCCACGTCGCACCGATCATGAGGAGATCCATCGCGCACCACTTGACCTCGTTCACGACGATGCTCCGGCGCAGCGGCTCGAACACCAGCGCCAGCCGCGAGCCGAGGAGCGCGCGCGTCGCTGACTGCAGACGCAGCGCGAGCACGGTGGAGATGTTGCCCAGGGCGTCGACCAGCACCGCAGAATAGCGGCGCTCCGCGTCGTTCTGCGCGTGTACGAGCCGCATCAGCGCCTTGTCGAAGCGGATGATCACGAGTGCCACCGCCAGATAGCACGCGATCGCCATCGCGCCCGTGACGCTCGAGAGCAACAGGAGGGCGCCGACCGGGCCGATCAGGTTCACGCAGTTCTGGAGATAGATGAACTGACTGCCGGCGAAGTCCGACAGCGCGTGCGTCGTTTTCTCCACGCGATGGAGCGTTTCACCCGAGTGGTGCTTTTCGTGCCATGCGAGCGGCAGGCCGGTGACGCGCTCGTACAGGCGGTCGGACACCCGCTGCCGCACGTGCACGGCGACGGTGCGCTCGATGACGCGGCCCGGTCCGTGCATCGCCCACGAGAGGACCGTCGCCAGCACGATCGCGAGGATCAGAACCGCGGCGCGCGCAACGCTGCCGGTGCCGTGGAGCTGGATCGCGTTGATTGCCTGTGCCGTGAGCCACGGAATCGCGAGCTTTACGAGCTGAGAGCCGATGAGCAGCGCGTGAGAGACGACGACGTGCAGGCGGCGCCCTTTGGCGTAGTGCCAGAGCGCGCGGTAGAGATCCAGAAATCCGGGGGTGGTGCAGGCCTGTTCGGCTCTAGTCATGGTGGTGACGTGCGTGACGCCCCACCCGCTAACGCACCGCCGCGCGGCGGGTGCACACCCGCGCGCAAAAATTTCTAAGGTCTCGCGTTAGGCCGCGAGCAGCCGGGCGATCTTCGTCGCGTCCTCGAGCTTCTCGAGGCCGAGCATCGCGTCGCGCAGTTGCTCGACCTGCGGCCGCGGCAGCGCTTTCGACGCGAGCTTCTCGAACTTTTCCACGATGTCGGCTTCGGAGGCGAACTTGTACTCGCTGCCGCGGGCGGACTCCATCGTGCGCTCCATGCGCGTGCCGTCCTTGAGATGGAGCTCGACGCGCACCATGTGGCGGTATTTCGGTCCTTTGCGGGTGATCTCCTCGTCGTGGTGCACCTCCACGAGCTCGCCGTAGCGCATGCGCTCGGGGTCCGCCACCTTGTCTTCGGTGAAGTGCTCGGCGCTCACGTCGCCTTCGATCAAGTACGTGCCGATGCAGTACGGGAGATTCAGTTGCGCCGAGGTGAGGCCCTGCGGCACGTATTTCCAGCCGACGTGGTCCATCGTCACCTGCGAGCCGCGCACGACGATCTTCTGCACATCGTCGGCCTTGTATGGCCGCTCGGCACGCATCTCGCGCAGCGCGTCGAGCGTCGTATGATTGCTGCCGACACAGGCATAGAACTTGAGCGCGACGCCCATCGTCTGCCAGACCTCGCCGAAGCCTCTGGTGAGCTCCTCCAGGTTGAAGCGGTCTTTCGAGCGCGAGAAGGTCGTGCAGTAGCCGCCGTATTCGCTTTCGAGGACATTGACGATGCCGGTGAACCCGGCCTCCGCGAAAAGCGCGCCGTACAGACCCGATTGTGACGAGCGTCCGGCGTGCATGCGCTTCACCATTGCCCCGTACTGCGCCGCCATGAGCCCGGCCGCCTGCGTGCCGGCGATGCCGAGCGCGTGCACCGTTTTCGCGACGTCGAGTTTGAGCCCGCGCGCCGCGCCCGACGCGGCGGAGAACACTCCGAGGGTGGCGCCCGAATGCCAGCCCTGCGCGATGTGCTCGGGCCCCATGCACAGACCCACGCGCGGCCCGATCTCGTAGCCGGCGACGGCGGAGGTGATGAATTCCTTTCCGCTCATGCCCGGCTTGAGCTCGGTGAGGGCGACGAGCGCCGGCAGCACCACCGCACCGACGTGCAGCACGCCCGCGCGATGGACGTCGTCGAGCTCGAAGCCCTGGACCTGCGTGCCGTTGACCAGCGCGCTGTGCGGCGCCGACAGCTTCTGATCGGTGCCCCAGACGGCGCAGGCGCGGGTCGTGTCGATACTCCGAAGCTTGTCCTGCAGAATGCGCGTCCACTCGAGATCCGCGCCGTACAACGCGCAGCCGAAGGAGTCCAGCATCAGCAGCTTGATGCGGCTGCGGACGTCCTCGGGAATGCGCTCGTACTGGAGACCCGAGACGAACTCCGCGATGCCGCGGGTGTAGGGATTGTCGGTGCCGGCGTCGTGCGCCATCGAATACTCCTGAAGCCGTTACCTTGGCGCCTTGGCGCCTTCGTGTGTCGGCGGTTGATCCTCTAGACCTTGGCGGCCTGTCCTGCGCCGGTGCCGGCGATCCGGCCGAACACCGCGCCCGACACGAGCCCCGTGCCGCTGGGATAGTTGAAATAGAAGAGGCCGCCGACCATCTCGCCCGCGCAATACAGGCCCGGGATCGGCTTGAAATGGACGTTCAGCACCTGCCCGGTCTCACGGTTGATTCTCAAACCGCCGAAGGTGAAGGTGATGCCGCACGTCGTCATGTAGGCATCGAACGGAGGGGTGTCGAGCTTCTGCGCCCAGTTCGATTTCTGCGGCTCGATGCCCACCGTCGACTTGCCGTCCTTGATCGTGTGATCGAACTTCACGTCGTCGCGGACGGCGGCATTGAATTCGCGCACCGTCTTCACGAACTGCCCGGCGTCCACGCCTTCGAGCTTGGGCGCGAGCTCCTCGATCGAGTTGGCGCTCACCTTGGTCACGAACTTGATGCGGTACTCCGAGCGCAGCAGCTTCGTCACCTTGGAATCGAACACCTGCCATGCGAATTGCCCGGGCTGCTTGAGCACCTCTCCGCCGTACTTCGCATACGTGAACGAATGGAAATCCCAGCCTTCGTCCACGAAGCGTCTGCCGGTGGCATTGATGAGGAGGCCGAAGATGTAGCTGTGCTTCTGGAACTGGTCGCCGACGTTCACGTCGCCGAACTCGGGCGCATAGCGGTCCCACCCGGTGGCGTGGCAGCCGGACCAGTTGCCATAGGGCGCGGCGCCGATGTCGAGCGCCATCTTGAGCCCGTCGCCTTGGTTGAACCGGGTGCCGCGCACCTTGGCGAGCTCCCAGCCGGGCCCGAGGTAGCGCGTGCGCATCTCCGGGTTCGCTTCGAAGCCGCCGCACGCGAGCACCACCGCTTTGGCGCGGAACTCGACCGGTTGGCCGTTCTGTTCGGCGCGCACACCCTGCACTTTCGCTGCGTCGTAGATCAGCGAGGTCACGCGCGTGTCATAGAAGACGTCGATGCCGGCTTTTTTCACCGCCGCGTCGAGGTTCTGCACCAGCCCGGCGCCGCCGCCGGAGGCTTCGATCGGCATGCGCCCGAAAAACTTGCGCTTGCCATCGACCAGACCGGACTGGCGTCCGAAATTGAGGTTGAACTTGACACCCTTGGAGCGCAGCCAGGCCATCGCATCGAGGCTGCCGGTGACCAGCGTCTCCGAGAGATCCGGGTCGGTGCGATAGCTCGTGAGCCGGAACAGATCGTCGAAGTATTCCTCGCGCGTATTGGTGCCGAAGTCGCTCCCCGCGATCTCTTCGTCGGTGACGTCCGTCACGCGCTTGAGATCATCGACCGTCTCGTACGCAAAGCGCATGACGCCGCCGGCGAAGCGGCTGTTGCCGCCGGATTCGTCTTCATTCGCGGCTTCGAGCATGGCGACGCGGACACCCTGGTCGCGCGCGGAAAGGGCGGAGCACAGGGCCGCGTTGCCCTTGCCCACGACGATCACATCATAGGTATGCACGGTCTTGAACGTCCTTCGAAATGCGGGGCGATCCGGCTAGGAAGTGAGGCTCGCGCCGGCGCGCTGGACTGTAGCACGAGGCGATGGGCTCTCCATCGCATCGTTCACCGCACGGACATCGACCAGCGTCTCCAGCGCCGTGATCGCTGCATGCACCCGCGCCGTCGCATCGGCCGGCAGCACGCGCAGCGCGCAGTTCTCGAACTTCTCCTTCAGGCGCTCCGGCGGCAGCGCCACCTCGACCGTACGGCCCGCGGGCTGGTCGACCTTGGCCGAGAGCACGGTGCCGCCGTGCAGCGTTACTTTGACTTCGGCGCCGAAGTGGTTCTCTGCCGGGAACTGCTCGGTCGTGTACGGCGCGACTTCGATGCGTGACATGACCGCGCGCACCGCGGGATCGGTGTACGCGTCGCCTTCGAAGTGCTCGATGGTCACCTTGCGATCAACGAGCGCGCGGGCGAGACAGTACTGCACGCTGAATTTCGCGTCCTTGGTGCTCTGCGGATCCGGACGGTTCGTGTGCTCCAGGCGCCGCTCGTGTGTCCAGCTCTGGATGCGTCCGACCGCGTCCCGCTTGAGGTCATGCGTACGCGCGAGCGCCAGCATCGCGTCGATCGCGGGATGCGTGCTGCCGCAACACGGGTATTGCTTGATCGCGATGCCGGGTTGCACGATGTCGAATGGCTTGCCCCATGCGGGCAGTATTCTGCCGGCGTCGTAGTTGCCGGCGCCGTTGAACACTTCGAAGTAGCCCTGCTTGTGCTCGAACGCGACGGGGCTCGCGGTGTAGTCCTCGCGCGCGAGCAGCGCGGCAAAGAGGCCGCTGCGCGCGCAGTGGCCGATGTGCAGCGGCTTTACGTACGTCCCGAAGTTCGATTTGATTCCCGCCGCGAGCGACGCCGCGATGGCGAGCGCGGTTGCCGTGCGTTCGGCATCGAGCCCGAGCAGCTTCGCGCACGCGGCCGCCGCGCCGAACACGCCGATCGTGGTCGTGGGATGCCAGCCGCGCGTGTACTGGTAGAAGTTCACCCCGAGCGAGATCTTGCATTCGGTCTCGAAGCCGGCGACGTATGCGGTGATGAAGTCGCGGCCGCTCGCGCCGGTTTGATCCGCCAGCGCGAACAGTGCCGGTAGGATCGGCGCGGACGGGTGTCCGCCCAGCGTGTTGTTGCAGTCGTCGAAATCGAGGGCATGCGACGCGGTGCCGTTCACGAGCGCGGCATCGAGCGGGCCGACGCGATTGCCCGTGCCGAGCACGAGGCTCGGGCCGCCGGAGGAGATCACGCGCGCGACGAGCGTGGCCGATGGGTCGGCGCTTCCGGCGAGCGTCACGCCGACCGTGTCGAGTACGCCGATCTTCGCCCAGTGCACGGCTTCCGGCGGCAGGTCCTCGTAACGAAGCCCGGTGATGCGTCTTGCAAGCTCAAGCGCGAATCCCATCAGTTCATCCTCACGTTCATTCACGGGATCTCGATGTCCATGAGCGGCGCGTACTGCTGCCCGCCATGGCCGTCGGCGTCGTACAGATCGCCCTGTACCGCCGGGCGCGGAATCGTGGCTTTGACCGCGAGCGCGTTGTCGCAGTAGAAGAACTTGACCCGCTCGGGCGACAAGCCATAGCGCTGCGCCACTGCCTCGCGCGTGAGCGCGCCGGAGCGCTTCACGCGCTCGTAGCGCGCGGCGTCTTCGAACATCACGTCGAAGGTGAGCTCGAACGGGCCGGCGTTCTTGCTGCGGATCAGCCGCGCGAGCTCGGCGAGCATCGTCATTCGGGAATCTCTTCGAACAAAGCGCCCTCGACCGCGTACCAGCGCGTGCGGAACATCTCGAGCGGATCGTCCGGCTCGACGACGTGATTCACGTTGAAGCGGTAGACGGCGCCGCGATCGAGATGCGCCGGGTTATAGGGGCAGGCGAGCGCGGTGATGAGCCCGCTCCATTCCGGAATCGGCAGGTGCAGCCCCTGGTGGCGGACGATGCCGGCGATCGAGCTCGCGATCTCCTGCGTGGGCGCAGTGATCTCGATGATGAGGCACAGCTCGTGCGACCGGATCTCCTTGACCGGCTCCAGCGGACCCATCGTGCCGTTCTTGCCGTAGACGCGGATGTGCACGACGTAGTCGGCGCGTTTGAGCGTCTCGCCGTAGACCTGATTGACGCGCGCATGGATGCGCTCGGTCAGCCGCCCGGTCCAGTCGTCGATCTGCCGGATGATGAACGGATCGCGCACCGAGCCGATCACGATGCTCTGGTAACCGGCTTTTTCCGCGCCTTCGAGCTTCACCGTGTAGCGCGGCGCGGGAAGGAAGCGGCTGCCGCTCACTTTCACCGCACGTTCGCCGTGCTGCTCGTATCGGCTTTCCGTCAAGTCGAGGGTGCCCGAAGATTCGATGAGCCGGAAGGGATCGGCGTTTTCGTACAGGCTGTGCGAGGCGATGCTCTGCGGCGTGCACATGAGCGTTTCGTCCGGTGCCTCGACGATGAAGTGGTCCTCGCGCACCCACGCGAACATGCAGTCGGGCGTGCGGCGGTTCACGACAGCGGCCGCGCCGCACTCCAGGATCTTCGCCGCGTGCCACGCGATGCCCTCGGAAAAATCGCGCATCACGGGCATGGCGGCGAAGATCGCGCAATCGCTCGCGCGGCCGGCGACGACCACGTCGGCACCCAGCTCCAGCGCGCGCATGAACGGCTCGGCGCCCATCATGCCGACGATGCAGGCGCTGCGGTCGATCGTCGCCTCCTCGAACGGCGGCGCCGGATCCAGCGGCTTGATCCGGCCCTCGCGCAGGCGCTTCTTCAGATAGGTCTTGTCCTGCTGTGCATGCACGACCGCGAGACGAAATGCGAGGGCCTCCTCGTGCGCGATCTCTTTCACGATGTCGCAGAACCACTCGACGTGCGGATCGCCGCCGGCTGTGCCGGCGGAGCCGATCAGGAGCGGCACGCCGATACGGCGCGCGCCCTTGAGCATCAGGCGCAGGTCGCGTTTCACCGCCGCGCGCGGAAACGCCGCTTCGCCGGTGCCGAGATGGCTGGGGCCGGGATCGGTCGAGCCCGCATCGCAGCCGATGAAGTGCGGCCGCAGTGCAAGCGCTTTCTCAAAGGAGGATTCGAGGAAGCCCGATCCGCAAACGCCTGTGGGAGAAAGGATGCGGATCTCGTTCATGGCTTAAAGGCGCCGCGGGCGAGCGCCCGTGATCGGCGACCTATAATGAGCGGCCGATAATATCATCACGAGGAGAAATCATGAATCGCGCAAGATCGTTCGCGTATGCCGCACTGGCGTCGCTCTGCCTTGCCGCCGCCGGTGCGCAGGCGGCGGGCTATCCGGACAAGCCGATCGAGATGGTGGTCGCGGGCAGTCCCGGTGGCGGGCTCGACCTGCTCGGACGCGCGCTCGACAACGCGCTGCACGAAACGAAGTTGCTGCAGCAGCCGTTCGTGATCAAGAACATGGGCGGCGCCGGCGGCAACGTCGCGAAGGCCTACATCCACCAGCGCAAGGGCGACCCGCATTTCGTCTACGTCGAGTCGAACCGGATCTACGTGGCACGCATCGTCGGTACGACCCCGCTGACCTATGCGGACGTGACGCCGCTCGCGCGGCTCATGACCGAGTATCTCGTCTGGGCGGTGCGCGCCGACTCGCCTTTGAAGAGCGCGAAGGACGTGCTCGCGAAGGCGAAATCGAACCCGGCTTCCGTCACCTTCGGGGTTGGCACGGTGCCGAGCAACGACCAGATGAATATCCTGCGGCCGGCGCTCTCTCAGGGCATCGACGCGAAGTCGCTGAAGGTCGTCACGTTCAAGAGCGGCGGCGATCTGATGATTCAGCTCCTGGGCGGCCATGTCGACGTGATCTCGACGGGGCTTTCGGAAGCCATCGAACAGGCGAAAGCCGGGAAGGTCCGTTTGATCGCGGTGTCGGCGCCCGCTGCGCTGCCGGGTGAGTTCTCGAAAATCCCGACGTGGAAATCGATGGGTATCGACGTGGAGATCCTGCACTGGCGGGGACTCTTCGCGCCGCCCGGCATTCCGGCCGAAGCCGTGAAGTTCTGGGACTCGACGCTCGCCAAGCTCGTGAAAACCGCCGCGTGGAAGAAATACCTCGAGCAGTACCAGTGGTTCGACGCCTATGCGGACTCGGCGACGTTCACGCGCGATCTGCAGCGCGAGAGCGACATCTACGCGAAGATCCTGACCGATCTCGGTATGGCCAAGGGTCTCGCGCAGAAGAAATAGTGGCGGAAGAGAGTGGGAGTCGAACCCACGCAGGACCGCCTGCGGCCCCTACCGGGTTTGAAGTCCGGCCGCCCCACCGGGAGCGATTCCCTTCCTCGGGTCGAAAAGCCCCCGCATTTTAACGGCTAAACCGTAAGGAAACGAGGTTACGCAGGGAACACGGAGCGCCGAAGGCGCGACCTGCATGGGTTTCCCTCTGTTCGTAGGGCTGCGAGGCCCGAGCCTACTGCAAGCGCAGCCCGAATACCGCGCGCTTCGCTTCGTCGAGCGCGTGCTCGAGCGTGCCGCCGAAGCCACTCCTCACCGCGCCGATCGCGGAGATGCGCGGCGCGGCGGTCGCGAAGGCGTCGTTCGTACGCACGAAACCGTAGTCGTCGCGCTCGACCTCATGCGGCAGGAACTCCGCATTGGGCGCGAGGCCGATGTAAGCGAAGACGCCGGCGCACGGCAGCTCCTCGATGCGGCCGTCCGTATGTCTCACGCGAGCCTTCTCGACCATTTTGCCGCCGAGAATCGCGTCGAGCGTCGCCTTGCGGATGATCGTCACCTTGCCGTTCGCTTTGACCTGCTCGACGAAATGCGGGCTCGCGCGGAACGTGTCGCCGCGGTGGACGAGGATCACGCGCCGGCAGTATTGCGCGAGCACCAGCGCTTCCTGGAATGCCGAATCGCCGCCGCCGACGACGATCGCGTCCTCGTTCTGATACATCGGACCGTCGCAGTCGGCGCATTGCGACACGCCACGCCCTTCGAATTCGCTCTCACCCGGGATGCCGAGCTTTTTCAGCCGCGCGCCCGACGCCACGATCACGTGGCGCGCGGTATGCGAGCCCGATTCGGTGACCACTTCGACGCAGTCGCCGACGGCGCGCACACCCGTCACGGTTTCCGGCATGCTGGTCACGCCCGCCTCGCCGTTCTGCTGCATCATCTCGGCCGCGAGCTCCGCGCCCGAAGTCGGCCGGCCGGGCGGGGCGGGCTCGAGCTCGTTCACGTTGATCACGAGGCCGCCGAAGAGCTGCTGCTCGATCGAGGCGACCTTCAGCCCCGCTTTCGCGGCTTCGCCCGCCGCGGCAAGGCCGGACACGCCTTCACCGATCACGATTACGTTGTAGGTTGCCTGTGCCATCGCTTCGAGCCTTTCATCGTCTGTAGGTTGGTGCCGGCCGGCGCGCTGGCGCGGGTTTCGGCGCGGGCTTGGCCGTCGCCGGCGGACGCGCGGGCGCTGTCGCGGCGCCGAGTATGGGTACGAAATCCTTGCGCATCTTGCGGGCGTCGCCTACACGCTGCGTGATGCCGAGGCCGTCGAGAAATTCGAGGATCTCGATGGCGAGGCTGCGTCCGACGCCGGTGGCATCGCGATACTGCGCGGCGGTGAACTGGCCGTTCGGCTGCGCCTGCGCGGTGGCTTGCGCGATCGCCGCGAGCGTCGCCAGTGTGGCGCGCGGATAGAAGCGGTCACCGGTCACGCGCATGACCTCGCCGGTCTTCGCCTTGCGGTACAGAAAATCCTTGACGATCGGTTCCTTCAACTTCAGCTGCGCGGCGAGGTCGCGCAGCGGCGGCGCATTGAAGCCCGCGCCTTCGAGCGCGGGACGCACCGTCTGCCACAAGCGGGCGTCGGCTTCGTTGGCGGTGGCGTTGTGGCCGGGCAGCCGCGCGGTGGAGCCGCTCGCCTCGATCCTGCGTTCGTCGGCGAGGCGCCGCAGCACCGAACCGAAGGCGTCCGCGTCGAGGTCCGGCGCGATTGTCTTGCGCAGCGCCTCGATCTCGTGTCCGGGCGCCTGCGGATTTGCGCGGTGGAACTCGCCCAACGCACGCACGATCGCTTCGCGCACGGCGTCGATCCGCGCTTGCTTGACCGCCAGCCGTCCGTCCTTGCCGAGCCGCGCGATGCCGGCATGCTCGTACAGACGCGCGGTACGTTCCGGCGCGAGGTTGTAGACGAGCTCGAACCGCGCGAGGTCCACCGGTTGACCGCTCTCCAGCATTGCCGCCAGGGCGTCCTCGGCCGCGTCGTGCTCCAGCGCCGCAAGTTGCGCCGCGCGCTCCCGGCTTGCGCGTCGGCTCGCGGGGGCGAACGGATCGAGCACGAAGCCGCCGCCGAGCGTGCGGATCGCCGACTGATCGCGCACGATGAAGCGGTCGCCGCGCAGCGCGCAGATCGGCTGATCGAGAACGAGCTGGACGTAGGCGCTCGCGCCGGGCGCGATGTCTTCACCACGGCGCGTGGCGATGCGTGCGGTGACGTCGCTCGTGGCGAGATGCAGGTGCACCGGCGTCCAGTGCTCGAGCGCGCTCGCTTCGGCGTCGAGCACTTTCAGGCGCGCATCGATGCGGCTCGTCGGATGGTGGAGCTCCGGCGCGAGCACCCAATCGCCACGGCGCACCGCGTCGAGCCCGGCGCCCGTCAGATTGAGCGCGCAGCGCTCGCCGGCCTGCGCGGCCTGTGCCGCCCGCCCGTGGATCTGAATCCCGCGCACGCGCACCGGCAGCCCTGCCGGCGATATCGTCAGCCGGTCGCCCGGTTTCACCGTGCCGTTGAACACGGTGCCGGTGACGACCGTGCCGCTGCCCGCGACGCTGAACGCGCGATCGATCGCATAGCGCAGGTGCTGGCCCGGTGCGTGGCGCGCGGAGTGCCGCTGCGCTTCGGTGACGAGGCGCTCGCGCAGCGCATCGATGCCTTGCCCGGTCAGCGCGGACACCGCGAGCGTGGGAGCGCCAGCGAGCTGCGTTGGCGCGAGCAGCGCGGTGACCGCATCCTCGACTTCGCGCACCCGGGCGGCATCGACGCGGTCGCACTTGGTGATGACTGCGGCGCCGCGCGCGACGTGCAGGAGATCGAGAATGTGCAGGTGTTCGATCGTCTGCGGCATGACACCGTCGTCCGCCGCCACGACCAGCAGCGCGAAATCGATGCCGCTCACGCCCGCGAGCATGTTTCGGATAAAGCGCTCGTGACCCGGCACGTCGACGAAACCGATCAAGCCGCCGCCTTCGAGCGGCAGGTACGCGAATCCCAGATCGATCGAGATCCCGCGCGCTTTTTCCTCCGGCAGGCGGTCGGTGTCCACGCCCGTGAGCGTTTTCACGAGCAGCGTCTTGCCGTGGTCGATGTGGCCTGCGGTCGCGACGATCATGGTTACAGCTTCAAGTGCAGGAGTTGCGCGACGAACCCGGCTTCGTCGTCGAGACAGCGCAGATCCATGAGGAAAGCGCCTTCGGTGACGCGTCCGATCACCGGCATCGGCAGTGCGCGGAACGCGTTCGCGATGCGCTGTGCGGCCGAGCCTTTCGTTTTTCCGGAGATCTCGACGGCAATGCCGGCGCTCGGCAGCGAATCCACGGGCAGCGAGCCGCTGCCGATCTGACTCTTGCACGCGCTCACCCGAGCCTGCGCGCGACTGCCCAGCGCCGCCTGCACCTGCGGCAGCAGCCGCGCCGCCTGCGCGTCGATATCGTCGAGGTCCCGCGTGAGAAATCGCAGCGTCGGCAGCTCTTGCGCGAGCTTATCGGGGTTGGCATAGAGCTTGAGCACGCTCTCGAGCGCCGCGAGAACCATCTTGTCCACCCGCAGCGCGCGTTTCATGGGGTTTTTCCGGATCCGCTCGACGAGATCCTTGCGCCCGACGATGAGGCCGGCCTGCGGACCGCCGAGCAGCTTGTCGCCGCTGAAGGTGACGATGTCGGCGCCGCTCGCGAGTGCTTCGCGCGGCGTCGGCTCGTGTGGCAGGCCGTACTCTTCCAGATCGACGAGCATGCCGCTGCCGAGATCGACCAGCATCGGCAGCCCGTGGTCGTGCGCGAGCTTCGCGAGCTCGGCTTCGGACACCGAAGCGGTGAAGCCCTGGATCGCGTAGTTGCTCGTGTGCACCTTCATGAGCGCCGCTACGCCCGGCCCGAGCGCTTCGGCGTAATCCTTGAGGTGCGTGCGGTTGGTCGTGCCAACCTCGCGCAGCTTGCAGCCGGAGCGCGTCATGATGTCGGGGATGCGGAACGCGCCGCCGATCTCGACGAGCTCGCCGCGCGAGACCAGCACTTCCTTGCGCGCCGCGACCGTGTTGAGCGTGAGATACACCGCGGCGGCATTGTTGTTCACGACGGCCGCACTCTCGGCGCCGGTGAGCCGCGTAAGCCAGCGCTCGACATGCGTATCGCGCTCGCCCCGCGCGGCGCCCTCGAGGTCGAATTCCAAATTGACCGGCCGCGTCATCGCCTGCATCACCGCTTCGGCGGCGGCCTGCGGCATCGGCGCGCGGCCAAGGTTCGTGTGCAGCACGGTGCCGGTGAGATTGAAAACGGCTCGCAGTGAAGGTTGTGTCTCGTGCGCGAGCCGCGAAGTGCACGCGGCGAGGAGCACTGCATCGTCGAAATCGCCGTCGGGCGTAGCGTGCGCGAGCCGCCGGCGCTCTTCCTCGAGCAGCGCGCGCAGCGTATCGGTGACATGTGGACGGCCGTAGCGGCCGATGAGCGGTTCGACCCGGCTGTCGTTCAGCAGCCTGTCGATGGACGGCAACGCGCGACGCGCGGCGGGTCCGCCGTTCAGCACGGCGGCCGTCCCGAAGTAAAGCGATAGATCATGAGCCTTTCTATTCGAACAGCCGCTCCGGCAGCGGAAGCCCGGCGAGGTCGTGCTGCGACAGGCGCTGCGCAGGCGTCACGCCCCAGCGCTCCTCGAGGATGTGCGCGAGCTGCCGCGCGTGCTGTGCCGAGTGCCACGTCGAGCGCTCCAGCACCTGGTGCAGCGGCTGGGGGCCGTAGAAGGTCGCCATCTTCTGCGCGCCGGATTTGTCAGCGAGCTGCGACCACCACGCTTCGATTCGGCGCACGACCTCATCGCCATACTGCGCGATCTCGCCTCCGGTCAGGTACGTGCCGTCTGCCGGCGGCACGTTCGCGGCCTGGATCGCGTATTCCTTCCCGTCGATGGCCGATTCGAGGAACGCCTCACCGATGCGGAATACGTGATGCGCGAGCAGACGGATCGGGCGGTCGCGGTTCGGGATCACGCGCTCGCTCATCTTGTCGCCGGGGATCTGCGCGATCAGCGCCTGCGAGGTGCGCAGCACGTTAACCCATTTGCGAACGAGCTCGTCAGGCGGCAGCGGAGTGTGTCCGGTGCCCTGCAGGCCGACGAACTCCGCGACGTCTTCGAGGTTCTGGCCGAAAACGTAATTCTCGCCGCGCGCGACGACGGGCACGTTGCGTACGCCGAGCTTGAGCAGCCGCTCGCGGCCTCCGGTGTCGTTCAACACGTCCACGTGCTCGTACTCGATACCTTTACGCGAAAGAAACTCTTTCGCCCGGAGACAACTGCTTCACCCCGGTTGTGTGAATAAAACGAACTTGTCTGCGACCGTGTTCATGCGCGCTTTCGGGAGTGACGGCGAGGGGAATCGGGAGGCTACTCCGCGCCTCATTCGAGCGTCAAGGCGAGTATAATGGCGCGCCGCCCGCAGCCCACGCGAGCGTCACGCCACGTCATCCCGCCGCGAGAATGAAGCTCATAGGCACGCCCACCAGTCCTTACACGCGCAAAGTGCGTGTCGTTCTCGCGGAGAAGCGCATCGACTATGAATTCATCGTCGACGTGCCCTACGAAGCGACGACGCGCGTGCCGTCGTACAACCCGCTCGGCAAAGTGCCTGTGCTCGTGCTCGACGATGCGACGACGCTCTTCGATTCGCGCGTGATCGTGGAGTATCTCGACAGCGCGAGCCCGGTCACGAAGCTCCTGCCCGACGATACGCGCCCGCGTATACAGACGCGCCGCTGGGAAGCGCTCGCCGATGGATGTGTCGATGCCGTGGTCGCCATACTCATGGAAAAACGGCGGCCACAGGAGCTCCAGTACGATCAGTGGTACGGCCGTCAGCGCGAGAAGATCGACCGCGCCCTGCACGCGATGTCGGACGAGCTCGGCAGCCGCAGCTTCTGCTGCGGTGACTTCTTCAATCTGGCGGACGTCGCCGTCGGATGTTGTCTCGGCTTCCTCGATCTGCGTCTGCCGGAGATCAACTGGCGCTCGCCCTACTCGAACCTGGCGAAGCTCGCCGAGAAGCTCGGCAACCGGCCCTCGTTCAAGGACACGGTTCCACCGCAGACGTAGCAGGGTTCACGCGCGCCGCCATCGATACCGCGGCGCCGTGGCCAGTGCGCAGCTTGCGGCAAGCTACGACTCCGGAGCGACTGCTCCTGGCGGACACTCCGCCGGCGCGGCGGAAGCAGACTCTTTCTGTGCGGACTCGATGATGCCTCCGCCCAGGCAGACGCGGCTTTCGTAAGCGACGACCGACTGACCGGGCGTCACCGCCCACTGCGGCTCCGCAAAGTCGATCGTGCAGCGGTTCGCGTCGCATTCCACGAGCGTGCACGGTGCGTCCTTCTGCCGGTAGCGGGTTTTCGCGCTGTAGACCCACGCGCAGTGGGGCGTGCTGCCGCTCACCCAGGAAAGATTCACCGCCGTCAGCCGGTTCGAATACAGCGCACGGTTCTCGCGTCCCTGCACGACGATCAGGCGATTTCGTTTCAGGTCTTTGTCGACCACGTACCAGGCATCGCGCTCGGCCTCGCGCATGCCGCCGATGCCGAGCCCCTGCCGCTGGCCGATCGTGTAGAACATGAGGCCCATGTGGCGGCCGACGAGGCGCCCGTCGAGCGTATAGATGTGGCCGGGATCGGCCGGCAGGTAGCGGTTGAGAAATTCGCGGAATGGACGCTCGCCGATAAAGCAGATGCCGGTGGAATCGCGCTTGTCGTGGTTGGGGAGCCCCTCGCGCCGCGCGATCTCGCGCACTTCGCGCTTGTAGAGCCCGCCGAGCGGAAAGAGCGTTTTCGAGAGCTGCCGCTGATCGAGGCGGTACAGGAAGTAGCTCTGATCCTTGCTGCCGTCCTCGGCCTTCAGAAGCTGGAACAGACCATCGCGTTCGCGCACCTGCGCATAATGCCCCGTCGCGATGTAGTCGGCGCCGAGACCGAGCGCATGGTCGAGGAACGCGCGGAACTTGATCTCGGCGTTGCACAGCACGTCCGGGTTTGGCGTGCGTCCGGCCTGGTACTCGGTGAGGAACTCGTTGAAGACGCGATCCTTGTACTCGGCCGAGAAGTTGACCACGTCGATCTCGATGCCGATGCGCTCGGCGACAGCGACCGCGTCGATCAGGTCCTCGCGCGAGCTGCAGTACTCCTCGGTATCCTCGTCCTCCCAGTTTTTCATGAAGAGACCGATGACGTCGTGTCCCTGCTGCTTCAGCAGCAACGCGGCCACCGACGAATCGACGCCCCCGGACATGCCGACGACGACGCGGTTACGGGCGGGCATGGCGGTGCATGGGATGACAGGAGAATGACGGCTTGCGGGGAAGCTTTATTTTACCGCCTGCACCCGACGCACTCGCGGCGCGCAGCACCAACAAAAAAGGCAGGGCCGAAGCCCTGCCTTTCGTTCGCCTGGGGCGAGATTACTGCTTTTTCTTGTCGTCGGACTTCTTGCCTTCCGACTTCTTCTTGTCGGCTTTGCCTTCTTTCTTCTCCATCGCGGTGGCTTCGCCTTTCTTTTCTTGTGCGAACGCCGGGGTCAGCGACGCGACGGCGAAGAGAGCGGCGACGAGAGCGGACAGGAGCTTGGTCATTGAGTGGGTCCTCTTTTGGTTGATCAACGATGACCGGATGATTTCGGTCACGGCAGTTAACGAGGCAATTGCGGCGCGGTTGACACCGGCTGCACGCGCCGGCATTCGCCAATAAAAAAGCGGGCCGCGGCCCGCTTTTCTGTCGCTGACTGGCGACTATTTCGGCGCGGCCGACGACGCGGCGCCGGACTTGTTCTTGCGCGCTTTCCGCGGCGCTTTGGACTTCTTCGCCTTACGCGCTTTTTTCTCGACTTTCGGCGTATCCGCAGCCGGTCCGGCCGGTTCGGTGGCGGCCTGGGCAGTGAAGGTGACGGCTGCGAACAGCGCCGCGACTGCGGCAGATACGATGCTCTTCATGGATCCCCCCTGTTTAGGATGACGTGAGAACTGCGAACGGTCTAACGCTGGCGGCGGCGAACGGTTGACGGCACCGGCGCCGGCGTGCCGCGGCCGCTGGCGCGACGGCTCGGGGCGGACGTCTCGACCGCGGTTTCACGCCACGAGCCGGGTGCAAGCCCGTCGAGCGTCCAGTTGCCGACGGCATAACGGACGAGGCGCAGTGTCGGCAGCCCCACCGCTGCCGTCATGCGCCTGACCTGCCGGTTTTTCCCTTCCGTCAGCACGAGCTCGATCCAGCTCGTCGGAATGTGCTTTCGCACCCGGATCGGGGGATTGCGCGGCCACAGCCATCCGGGCTCGCTGACGGCGCGCGCCGCCGCTGGCGCCGTCACGAAATCGCCGAGGTCCACGCCGCGGCGAAGCGGCGCGAGCGCGGTGTCCGTCGCGATCCCCTCGACCTGAACGAAATAGGTCTTGGGCTGCTTCGAGCGCGGATCGGTGATGCGGTGCTGGAGCGCGCCATCGGCGGTCAGCACGACGAGGCCTTCACTGTCGGTATCGAGGCGGCCGGCAGGGTAGACGTCGCGCTGCGGCAGATAATCGCGCAGCGTGGCGCGCGCGCCCTCGCCGCTGAACTGGCAGAGAACGCCCGCAGGCTTGTTGAAGAGGATGAGGGTCGCAAGTCGCGCTTCGGGCACGCTATAATTTACGTTTTTCGCGGGCCGGTAGCTCACCAGCGCCCGCAAATGCCCCGGTTACGGCCTGCGGCCGTCGGGCGCATCCCCAGATCGAAGCCACGGAGACCGACACTCATGACTGAACGACTCGACCTGCTGAAGATCGCGCAGGAAGAACAGAACGGCGACCTGTTCAAGTATCTCGACAGCATCTACAAGCGGTCGAAGGTCCAGCCGACGGGCATCAGTGACGCGGTGATCTGGGAAGGCGGCAACGCCGCGGGCGGCGTGAAGCCCGTTGCGCACGCGTTCACCGACATGTTCTCGTTGAACGGAACGATCATGGCGCTCGACGTGCTGGGGCTGCCGTTTCTCGCGGTGCCGATGATGGCCCAGTACCGTCACGACACGAAGCTCGCTTCACTCGAATGGTTCGGCAAGCTCGACGCGACCGCAATCAAGTGGTCGACCGCCGGCGATGCAATGGTGAACGACAACGGCAAGAAGGTCGTCGTGATGGGCAAGTCGGCGAACGCGCCGCTGCGCACCGCGGCCGGCGTGTACTGCAACGTGAGACCTTACGGCGGCATCACGAGCGTGCGCTTCATGCCGGGACTGCCGTACTCGCAGGACAACAAGAAGTTCCGCGTCGATAAGGACACCGGCAACGTTCACTCGGAAATGAACACGCCCGGCGTGCGCATGGCCTATGCCGCACGGCTCTTTCTGCAGATGGTGCATCAGACCGGCCACATCGGCCGCGTCGCGACCAAGCCGACCCAGGCGAAGGAGGATGCGGTCAACGCCGGCATCATCCGCTGGTTGCTTCAGGGCACGAAGTTCAAGCTCGGCCGCAAGTACGTGGTCGACGCCTACCAGGAGCATCGCGAGAACGTCGATGCGATCGTCGCGCTGCTGCCGAAGGACTTCAAGGCGGGCATGGAGAACTGGGGCGGCGAGATCCACGAGCACATCTCGGACACGAACTTCGGGATCCTGCTGCACGACATGATCAATCAGCGCCCCGCGATCGTGTACGCGACCGACCTCGACGGCGACCGCCTGACCGACCTCATGGCGGATGCGCCCGACGTGCTCCGCGCCTGGGGTCAGAAGGTCCTCGACCACGCCAAGACCGGTCTGGACATGAACAAAGTCTGGAAGGACATGGGCTTTACCATGACCAACGGGAAGGACATGACGAGCGTCATGTACCGCATTCATGGCGCGCCGATTTTCGAGCAGACGCTCGGCTCGGCAGACGCAATGCTGCTGCGGCTGCTCGCCGGTGACGAGACCGTGGGTGGCGAGAAGCAGCCGTACGATCCGCGCATTCACTTCGTGCTGATCAACGAAGCGTACAAAGCGGCGAATCCCGGCAACAGCGAGCTCGCGAACTGGCTCGACGCGCAGCTCGCGACGTTCGACAAGATCTACGGCGGCAAGCGCCCCCGTTATCTCGAGGGCTACGCCAAGCTGAAGGAAGCGATCAAGCCCTGGGGCACGAAATAGTCGCGCCGCTCGCCTGAAGGCTCGGGCCTCGGCGCTCCACGAGCAGAGGGAAGCCTCCACGCAAGGCGTGCAGCGCGCCCTATCCCTCCGTGACCCCCCTTCCCCCATAGCACGCAAGCGAATTGCGCAGCCTGCGCAATTCGCGACGTCGCTACAAGTGCTCCCCAAAGCAAAGCCCACTGGACCGCGAGGTCAGTGGGCTTTCGTATTCTTAAAGCCGAGCCATCGGGCTCCGGCGTGGCGTTCTCAGACGGCCTGTATGTTCGAGGCTTGCTTGCCTTTGGGACCCTGCGTCACTTCGAACGACACTTTCTGGCCTTCCTTGAGCGTCTTGAAGCCGCCCATCTGGATCGCCGAGAAGTGCGCGAACAGGTCTTCGCTACCGTCGTCCGGTGTTATGAAGCCGTAGCCTTTCGCATCGTTGAACCATTTCACGGTACCAGTTGCCATACACTTCCTCTGCTACGAAAAAACGGGCCTCCACGCCCGCGTCTGTTTGGATTTTCAAGATCGCCAGAAGGCCGAAGCCACTACTCACGAAAAACTTGAAGCCAAACACCCGATTGCTTTCTAGGGCATTTAAAACAGGGTGTCAAGATACGCACCGGCCGCGCACAAGGTCTCAAATCTACTTGATATTTCCGGGATTCCGTCCAAAATAGCCGGGGAAAGCTCGGGATTAAACGTTCTTCAAGTATGGCGACGAGGCAACGCGACGACACGGTCCTGGAGGCTAAGAAAAGCCGGACCAAGCCTCCGCCGATGTTCAAAGTGCTGCTGCTGAACGACGACTACACCCCGATGGATTTCGTGGTGATCGTGCTGCAGAAGATTTTTGCCTTGTCCCGGGAGCGCGCCACGCAGATCATGCTGAAGGTCCACCGCGAAGGCATGGGCATCTGCGGCATCTATCCCAAGGACGTCGCTGCAACCAAAGTGGAGCAGGTGCGGTCGTACGCCAAACAGCATCAGCATCCGTTACAGTGTGTGATGGAAGAAAATTGAGGTGATTTAGACCACGATGATCGCTCAGGAACTCGAAGTCAGCCTGCACATGGCGTTCATGGAAGCGCGCCAGAAGCGCCACGAATTCATCACCGTGGAGCATCTGCTGCTGGCTTTGCTCGACAACCCGTCGGCTTCAGAGGTGCTGCGCGCGTGCGCCGCCGACATCGACGACCTGAGGAAGCTCCTGTCCGATTTCGTGACCGAGCACACGCCGATCCTCGCGGGCGACGACGTCGATACGCAGCCCACGCTTGGATTCCAGCGCGTGATCCAGCGCGCGATCCTGCACGTGCAGTCCTCCGGCAAGAAGGAAGTGACGGGCGCCAACGTGCTGGTGGCGATCTTCGGCGAAAAAGACTCCCATGCCGTGTACTTCCTGCATCAGAAGGGGGTGACGCGGCTCGACGTGGTGAATTACATCTCGCACGGCATCAGCAAGGTGCCGCAGGCGCAGCAGGCGAAGACCGAAGCCGATTCCGAAACCGAGCACGAGGCTCAGCCCGGCGGCGCGCTCGAGAATTACACGCTCAACCTCAACGCGCTCGCGCTCTCCGGCAAGATCGATCCGCTGATCGGCCGCGAAAAGGAGCTCGAGCGGGTGATCCAGACGCTCTGCCGCCGCCGCAAGAACAACCCGCTGCTCGTGGGCGAAGCGGGCGTCGGCAAGACTGCGATCGCCGAAGGGCTCGCGCGTCGGATCGTCGAGGGCAGCGTCCCGGATATCCTGAAGAAGAGCAACGTGTACTCGCTGGACATGGGTGCGCTCCTCGCCGGAACGAAGTACCGCGGCGATTTCGAGCAGCGCCTGAAGTCGGTGCTGAAGCAGCTCGTCGACAATCCTCATGCAATTCTATTCATCGACGAGATCCACACGCTGATTGGCGCAGGCGCTGCCTCGGGCGGAACGCTGGACGCATCGAACCTGCTGAAGCCGGCGCTCTCTACGGGGCAGCTCAAGTGCATCGGCGCGACGACCTATAACGAGTATCGCGGCGTTTTTGAAAAAGACCACGCGCTCTCGCGGCGTTTCCAGAAAATCGACGTGATCGAGCCGACGGTTGCGGAGACCGTGCTCATCCTGAAGGGCCTGAAGTCGCGCTTCGAAGCGCATCACGGCGTGAAATACCAGCCGTCGGCGCTGAGCGCGGCGGCGGAGCTCTCCGCGCGCTTCATCAACGACCGGCACCTTCCCGACAAGGCAATCGACGTGATCGACGAGGCGGGCGCGGCGCAGAAGATCCTGCCGAAATCGAAGCAGAAGCGTGTCATCAGCAAGCACGAAATAGAAGAGATCATCGCCAAGATCACGCGCATTCCGGCGCAGACGGTTTCGAGCGACGACCGCAGTGCGCTGAAAAACCTCGATCGCGATTTGAAAGCGGTCGTGTTCGGTCAGGACAAAGCGATCGACGCGCTCGCGGCCTCGATCAAGATGGCGCGCAGCGGTCTGGGCAATCCGTTGAAGCCGATCGGGTGTTTCCTCTTCAGCGGCCCGACCGGGGTGGGTAAGACCGAGGTTGCGCGTCAGCTCGCCTACACGATGGGCGTCGAGCTGATCCGCTTCGATATGTCCGAGTACATGGAGCGGCACGCCGTGTCGCGCCTGATCGGCGCGCCACCTGGATACGTCGGCTTCGACCAGGGCGGGCTGCTGACGGAGCAGATCACCAAGCATCCGTATTCGGTGCTGCTGCTCGACGAGATCGAGAAGGCGCATCCGGACATCTTCAACATCCTGCTCCAAGTCATGGACCACGGAACGCTGACGGACAACAACGGGCGCAAAGCCGATTTCCGCAACGTCGCGATCATCATGACGACCAACGCCGGGGCGGCGGAGCTTTCGAAGACGTCGATGGGCTTCACGCTTTCGAAGCAGGCCGGCGACGAGATGGCCGAGATCAAGCGCATGTTCACGCCGGAATTCCGCAATCGGCTCGATGCGATCATCTCGTTTGCCGCGCTCGACCGCGAGATCATCCTGCGTGTGGTCGACAAGTTCCTGATGCAGCTCGAGGACCAGTTGCACGAGAAGAAAGTGGAGATCACCTTCACGCCGGCGCTCAAGGAGCACCTGGCCAAGACCGGCTTCGATCCGCTGATGGGGGCGCGCCCAATGGCGCGGCTCATCCAGGACACGATCCGGCGCGCGCTCGCCGACGAGCTGCTCTTCGGACGCCTCGCGAGCGGCGGGAAGGTGACCGTGGACATCGACGATGCCGACAAGGTCCGGCTGGTGTTCGCGGCAGAGGAGCCTGCGGGCGTATCCTAAAGCTTCACTTCGTAGCACAGCGGCATAACGAAAGCCCCGCGAGGTCTTAGCCTCCCGGGGCTTTCATCTTATACTGGCCGCCCGCTTTCACGTGTGGAGGGCACATGAAGCCGGCCAACGTCCTCGCCGCTGTGCTGTTCGCAGGCTCCTCGTTGTCATGTCAGTTCCTGTTCGCGCAAGACACGACGGCCGCCCGCAACCTCGCGTCGAGCTGCTTCACGTGCCACGGCCTGAACGGCAACAGCGTCGGCGGCGTGCCGCCGAGCCTCGCCGGACGCGATCGCGCCGAGCTCCTCCAGACGATGAAGGACTTCAAATCCGGTAAGCGGCCCGCCACGATCATGCACCAGCAGGCGAAGGGCTACACCGATCAGCAGCTCGAGCTGATCGCCGGCTACTTCGCCGGGCAGAAATCCGCGGCGCCGCGCGTGCCAACCAAGCCCTGAGGAGCCGATCATGTCAGTCACCCGACGCGAATTCCTGAAATGGTTGTCGGCTGGCGCGGGCGCGGGAGCACTTGTCGGCTGCGAGACGCCCGGCGCCGAGCCCGCTCGCGGAGCGCCCCGCGTCGTCGTCATCGGCGGAGGCTACGGCGGCGCCACGGCGGCGAAATACGTGAAGCTCTGGGCTCCTGAGATCGACGTCGCGCTGATCGAGCGCGACGCGCACTTCATCTCGTGTCCCGTCAGCAATCTCGTGCTCGCCGGCAACACCACGATGCAGGAGATCACGATGGGCCGCGAGGGCCTGCGGGCGCGCGGCGTTCGCATCGTGCGCGACGAAGCGACGGCGATCGACGCGGCACGCAGGGAAGTGCGGCTGGCCGGGGGCTCGGTCGTGCCGTACGACCGGCTGATCGTCTCGCCCGGCGTCGATTTCATTGTCGACAAGCTGCCCGGATGGCGCACGCCGGAAGCGCAGCAGCGCGTGCTTCACGCTTGGAAAGCGGGCGCGCAGACCGTGGCGCTGCGCAAACAGCTCGAGTCGATGCGCGACGGCGGCGTGTACGTGCTGCACATCCCGCTCGCGCCATTCCGCTGTCCGCCGGGGCCGTACGAGCGCGTGTGCCAGGTCGCCGACTATTTCAAGCGCGCGAAGCCGAAGTCGAAGATTCTGGTGCTCGACAGCAACCCGGACATCGTTTCAAAGGCGGGCCTGTTCCGCGCCGAGTGGAATGGGCAATACAAGGGCATCATCGAATACCGTCCGAACAGCGAGCTCGAGGACATCGATGCGAAATCGATGGTGCTCAAGCTCACGTTCGACAACGTCAAAGGCGACGTGCTCAACGTCATTCCGCCGCACCGTGCGGGCGACATTGCGCGGCAGGCGGGGCTCATCACCGCGAACGACCGCTGGTGCGGCATCGACTGGATGACCGCGGAGTCCACCGTCGCAAAAGGCATACACGTCCTCGGCGATTCCACGCTCTCGGCGCCGGCCATGCCGAAATCGGCCAGCATGGCGAACCAGCACGGCAAGTTCTGCGCGGCAGCCGTTATCGCGCTGCTCCGCGGACAGACGGTGACGCCGCCTGTGATCATGAACACCTGCTACAGCTTCGTCAGCCGTAACGCCGCGATGCACGTCACCTCGATACACCACTACGACCCTGCGCAGAAGACGCTCGTGGCGGTGAAGGGCGCCGGTGGTGTGTCGCCGAAGTCGAGCGAGCTCGAGGGCTCCTACGCGTGGGGCTGGGCGCGCAACATCTGGGCTGACGCGCTCGCCTGAGGCGGCCGCGAGCTGACGACCAGCCCGAGCTCGCGGGCGGCGATCACCGCCTGAAGGCGGCTGGTCGCGCCGAGCTCCTTGAGTATCCGCCCGACGTGCACCTTCACCGTGCCCGGCGAGATGTGTAGTTGTCGCGAAATCAACTTGTTAGCGAGCCCGGCGCACAAGAGCTCCAGCACGTCGCGCTGACGCGGGGTCAGCCGCGGCCGGCTCGTTCGGCCTGCAAAGCCTGTCGGTTCCATGCGTGACTCCCCTGTTTCCCGGCTCGCGCCTCCAGCCGGCGTCGGCCGCGGTTACATCTCGTAACGCACGAGCGGGCGCGGCGGTCTACGCCTTATGGGGCATCCCTCGGCTGCGGCGGCGCGCGGGTGGGACGAGCCAGAATGTGAGCGCGACCACCGCCGCGAAGCCGACGTACGCAGCCGTGAACACCCACAGCGGCAGCTCGTAGAACATGACGCTGCGGATCCAGCGGGCGATAAAACCTACGTCGCTCGCGCGCCCGCGGAGCGCGTCTTCCCAGACGGTGAGCGGGCAGGCGATGCCGATCAGGGCTTCGCTGGCGACGAACACGATCGCGCCGAGGTGCGTGATGCGGAACCAGAAGTTGCGCACCCAGCGCCAGCCCGCGAGGGCGCCGGTCCATACCGTGGCGAGGCCGCCGACGATGAAAACCACAGTCGCGAAGTGCAGGACGAGGATGAGGTCGGCGAGAACCTGCTGCATGGAGCGGTCACTCACGTGTCGCACAGGACGTGCGGCTCGTCGCGATAAGGCGAAGCCAGCGCGGCGGCCGTGCGCCCGCCGTCAGCATCCCGGCGATCGTTTCGAAATCAGCAAAACGATCGTG
>Ga0196977_1000320_pt1 | contig 27028 bp, 16 predicted proteins | sample S3v_1013CmetaG_FD_148634 | JGI IMG/M metagenome (GOLD analysis project Ga0196977, IMG submission 148634) | Soil microbial communities from Anza Borrego desert, Southern California, United States - S3+v_10-13C | ecosystem: Environmental > Terrestrial > Soil > Desert | place: USA: California... | reverse complement strand
TATGTGTTTCAAACTCTGAACGAGGTGCGGGAACAGACCGAAAAGTGGATCAAGGAATACAACGAGGAGCGACCACATGAGTCTCTGCGCGACCTGACGCCCAGAGAATTTCTACTAACTCAAAAACTGGAAATCTCTACTCACGGGTGGTCCTAAATTCGGGACACTTACACGAGCACTAAGAATGATCGGTGTTGTCACTGTTCCCTTCCCGGTGATGTTCAGACCTCACTTCTTGAGAGGAGCAAGGCTGATCAGTGAAGCCCGCATCGAAATCTGGCTGGAGCACGTCGGGCTGAGGCCGAATTGGATGTAGACCCTGAGGTGCGGGGTCGAGAAACTGCGTCGTAAGACTGAGAAAGACTAGTCTAGCTTTTTGCGCTGCGTCAAGCAATGCGTGCAAATGCCTTGCCTTACTAGAGACCGGGTTAAAGATCGGTCGGGTGACGCTAAGTTCTACGAAGTCTATCCAGCTGCAACTTTGAAGAGCTGGGGCTTGCCTTGCCGGGGCTACAAACTTCTTGATTCAAATTGTCGAAACACCAGGCTAGGAATTTTGCGAGAACTACGTACCATGCTCCGATTCCTCGACATACCGAACGAATATGCCTCAACGTCAGATGCTCTCGAATTGCCTTTTCAGACTTCCGGCTGCCCAAGCTTCTTCGACTGGCCTTTTACCGACATACTCCCTCGAAAACCTCTGGTTTTCAATGCAATGCCGCCGACTTCTTAAGTTCGAATTCTGATGCTGCCCGAATTGCTGGTCTCTCCGTGCGCTTTGAGTGTGATGATGCAGGTGCCAACTGATATGTTGTCGGGAAGCCTAAAAACTACCTGAGTAAACGGAGAATTCGGCACCGGGCGCACATCCTCAGCTGCGATATCGTAAGACTGGTTGTTACTATCAACTAGAGTTACCTTAACAGCAGAAGAACTCTCTCCCTGCAACAACTGAAGATTCGTTGCAAAGACTATTAGTCGAGTATTGCGATCGACTCCGAGATTAAATAAATCCAACGCGTTTACGACCGGAAAGGGATCACGCGTAAATAGTATTGAGTCTAATGCTGCAACTTGGTTTGACGCCGGGCCGGATTGATCCAAGAGCAATTGAAGCGGTCCTGGAGTTGGTGTCGGAGTCGGCGAGGGAGTTGGTGTTGGTTGTGTTGTTGATTGATAAGCTACCAGCAGAGTAGAGGCCGGTACGACCACAAGCCCGTCACCGGCGCCGAGTCCGGTGTGCGGACGGCTGACAAGCGACTCGGTCGTCTGAACAACCGCACCAAGGTTTCCGGTCCAGACGTTCGCACCCGTACTCCCGTCGAGAGCGTAGACCTTTCCGCTGCTAGAACCAATGTATACATAACCGTTGACTACAATTGGCGCGGAATTGAGGGTGCCATCGCCCGTGAAGGACCAACGGACTGCCCCTGAGTAGGCATCGCGCGCTTTTAGAATGGATCCGGTGAGGAAGAAACCTGTGGAGCCGCTGAATGCCGGCGGTGGACCTGGAGGGAAACTGCCTAGCGGCGCACCAGTGGCGGCATCGTACATTAGCTTTGGTGTCAAAGTATCGCCCAGATACAAACGTCCGCCAAAGACGACTGGTGTGGCCGCTGCGCCGGACTGTGTCCAGATCAAAGAACCATCCTGAGTCGAAAAAGCGGCGAGCTCGCCGAATGAGACAAATACGCCTGTTGGCGTTACGGCTGGAGAGCTGTTGTTGATACCGTCGAAGAACAACGCGGTCCAATTCACAGTGCCATCCTGCTGGTTGACGGCGTACAGTGTCGAGCCCAAACCGGACCCTCCGGTGTATACCACGCCACCTGACGCCGTCGGCGGTGAAAAGAACGCGCTTTGCCCCGGAAGCTGGGTCGACCATAGCAGCGCACCTGACGCTGCATCGAAAGCGCGAAGAACGCCGTCATGATTTACAGCGAAGACGCGGCCAGCGTCGTAGGCAGCGTTGGACCAAGGACGGCTTCCTCCGAGATCGACGGGCCCCCACACTGAGGCGCCGTTAGCTTCGTCGAGCGCGAAGAGCGTCGATCCATTAGTGCTCGGGTTCGTGACCGTCACGAAGATCCTCCCGCCGGCGATGAGTGGATAAGAGATTTGACCGCCCAGATCTCGGGACCACCGCTGCGTCAACGGTGGGGTAATCGAGTCGAACTGCGCGCCGCTATGGGTGGCGTCGATTTGATAGGCCACTGCGGTCCCCTTCGTCGGCGGGGGAGTTGGTGTTGCCGCGGGAATCGACGGGCAAAAGCTGCTCGTCGACATCAATCGGAACGTGTAATTGCCGCCTAGTTCCGCGGTGCCGTTGACCGAGAAGACAACGATCGCAAAGCTAGTGTTGCCTGGAACCGTGAACTGGAACGACTTAATGAGCGGGGGGCCACCACTACTAACACCGGGATCACCGAGGTAACGCGACGCATTGGTGATGTCAGTCGCTACAAACGGCGCGAGGAAAGCCGCGATTTGATAGTTCGCATTGGATTGAGAATTCACAGTCAACGCCGCTGATATACAGACCGGGGAGGACGATGGATTCGTAAAAGTATATGCGTCGAATGGAAATGAGCCAGAGCCAATATTCCCGGGGAAGGAATTGGTAGTGCAGGTACCCTGCACGTCGCCGCGATTCAATCGCGTCGTCATAGTGCCGGTAGTGGCGGGTGCCGGGGGGCTGCCGAGATTCGCTGTAAAACTGCAACTGGCAGTTGTCGGTGTAGGAGTTGGTGTCGGTGATGTCAAATGGAATGTATAGGCCGCGCCAGTGTTGGAGTTCTTACCCTCAGCACCGACCGCTACAGTTTCGCCATCGATTCCTACCGACGAACCAAATTGATCATGCGCGGCCACATCACTCGCGGTGATTTTCTGCACCTGTCCCCAGCCTTCAACGCCAGGCTGATTGCGCTCGAAGATGTAGGCTGCACCACCGGTGTCGAGATTCATGGCCCAAGCTCCGACCACCAATCTGTCGCCATCAATCGCTACCGAAATACCGAATTCGTCAAGTAGGTTCGCATCATCCGCGGTTAGTTCCTTCACCTGCCCCCAGTTCGCAACTCCACCCTGATTGCGCTCGAAGATATAAACCGCACCACTGGTGCCTCGATTCCCGTGATTAGCTCCGACGGCCACCGTGTCGTTACTGATCGCTACAGAGATACCGAATTGGTCGCCTCCTACGCCATCATTCGCGGTTAGTCTCTGCACCTGTCCCCAGTTTCCAGCTCCACCCTGATTGCGCTCGAAGATGTAGGCCGCGCCAGGTAGCTTGCCGTAAGATCCGACCACGGCTGTGTTACCGTTGATCGATACTGAGTAACCAAAAAAGCCGAATATCGCCGCATCACTTGCAGTCAGTTTCTGCACCTGTCCCCAGCTCTCAGCTCCACCCTGATTACGCTCGAAGATATAGGCCGCGCCAGTGTTGGAGTTCTTGGTGTAAGCTCCGACCACCACTGTGTCGCCGTTGGTCGCTACCGACGAACCGAAAGCGTCACCTCCTGTCGCATCACTGGCGGTGAGTCTCTTCACCTGTCCCCAGTTCGCAACTCCACCCTGATTGCGCTTGAAGATATAGGCGGCACCGGTGTTGGAGTTCTTAAGCCAAGCTCCGACCACTACTGTGTCGCCATCGATCGCTACCGACCTACCAAATTGGTCATTCACTGCCGCATCAGTAGCGGTGAGTTTCTGCACCTGTCCCCAGTTCTCAGCTCCACCCTGATTGCGCTCGAAGATATAGGCCGCGCCCGTATTGGAGTTCTTGGTGTAAGCTCCGACCACCACGGTGTCGCCGTTGGTCGCTACCGAGTAACCGAATCGGTCGTTTGCCGCGGCATCGCTAGCTGTTAATTTCTTCGTCTGAGTGAAAAGTGGATCAATTCGTAGCGGGTAAACTGCGTTCGTATCATCTATCAAGAGCGAAATCTGTTTTCCGTCAGCCTGGAAGCGGGTTTGTAATTGTCGGCCTGAAGCATCGGTAGCCATCAGATGATCATAGCGCAGCCAATGCTTGCCATTAGCGCCGACCAGTTCTATCGCCTTTCCCGAATCCACCAGCGCTGGTCTGACTTGACCCGTAACCGTCAGGCGCACTCGCAGTGGTGTTCCCTCGTGCCTTTTCCCGGGGGGTGACGTCAGGGTAAAGCCCTGCTCGAGACCATCTTTTCGGTTTTGATACCACTCGACTATCTCATCCGAGTTGTCTTGGTTAGTGTTTGTAGGGTTGGATTGCGTGGTGAGTCGTCGGACAATCTCGATGCGATTGCCATCGACGCGGATCGTGCCCGCTCCGGCAGTCAACATTCGGTGACCATAACCGTAACTCAGCAAACTTAACCGCGCCTGTATCGTCGTCATGCGCTTATTGGTGAGAGGTTGCAAGACTACGTCGCGCCCATTGAAACGGGCCCTCAGCTTCTGGGCCGGATTTGTTGCTTCATAGATCGCCGCCGCATTGTTCTTTCGTGGTCCCAATCTCAACGCGTTCGACGTTTGGGCCTGCGTCTGCTCGTCGATCTGGTACTGTGCCGTCTCGATCAAATTCTGTAGTCGAACATAAAGGCCGTGCTCTTTAAGATAATCTCTGGCGGGCTTGCCCTGCAGGCTGGGAAGCGGTTGCGTCGATTGCGCCTCTGAGTCTCTAACTGAATTATTTGGGGCCAGGTGTGTGGGCAGCTCTGGAACTTTGGTGGCCGGGCTGTTTGATTGAGAGTCGTGCCGATTAATGATCAATGGCAGCGCAAGAGCGGCTAAACCGACAAACGCTAGGAAAACGATTTTGCGAGAGCGCATTCGACGGAATCTCCTGACAGCGTTAAAGCTTTGTGTGGATGACCGGGGTTGGTTTTCATTTATGTTTTGAACAGCAGCAGAAGGAACTAAGAGAACGGCGGAAAACGTTTTTTGTTTCCGCGGTTTCAATCACCCCGTTTTCGTGAGTTAGCCGACAGTCGATTTGGTAAACAATGCCGACGCGATTGAGTTCTGCCAGGCCTCGAGTTCGTCGATGACTTCATCAGTGCCCAGATGCGATCGAGTGCGCGCGCGGAAGTCCAACGTTTTGAGTACCGACATCTAAATAGCCGACGTGCACAAGCAAAGTCAAGAATGTGAGGTTGCAACTACTCTGCCGATTCTCTGATTCGAGTGCGATCAATGGTTTCGCTCCTTCGCTACGGTCCTGACCATGGCTTCAGCAACCAGGGAACCATCATGAAACTGGATCACTAGCTAAGGAGAGGATCGCTCCCCGCTTTCGGGCAAAAGGAGCCTTGACGATCTCAACCGCTTATTTTTACGACCCAAGCTCGGCTAAGATGTTGGTGGCATGTGCGAGATGGTCCAAACAGTTTGTCACACTTCGTCACTTGACTCGATGAAAAACCACTGTCAAAGCATGTCGATGGGTGCAAATTCACATGGTCCAGTAGCGCGGTTCCCTGTTCCAACGCAGTCATCTTAAGTACGAGGAGTCTGCGCAGCTGCTAAATTATTAGCATCCTTGCCGGTCATTACTACGCTTATCCAAAAAGCCGACATCAATGACTTGTGGCCAATTGTGGACAGAATTCTCAGCACACAACCGTTAAGGGATGGTAAAGAATGGGAACGGACGTAAAAACCTTCAAAATTTCCTGGTGGCTGCAACTTTCGAAAAGCAAATACTGACGTTTTTGCTTCGCACCGCTTCAACCGCAGCTCGCTTAGCTCTGTCAGTTGCGTGTGTATAACGTCTGCTCGTTTGTGGATCAGAGTGTCCCATCAGATCGGCAATCGTCGCCTCACTGCAACCCGCTTCCGCGAGCCTGGTCCCGAACGTGTGACGCAAGTCGTGCCAATGCAGGTTTTCGATCCCCGCTAACTGACAAGCCGTCCCGAACGCATGCTTGACGTCGGTGTAAGGCTTGGCTGTGTCGGGATTGATGAAAACGTGTCCTCCGCCGCGAGTGGTGCGTCTGATTTGTTGCAACGTGCTTCGCACGTCTTCGTTCATCGGCACCGAATAATCTCTTCCCGTCTTGGAATTCGGCACGTAGATCAATCCGCGTTGGAAGTCGATCCTTTCCCACGTCAGCTTGAACAGATCTCCTCGTCTCATGCCCGTGCCGATCGCCAGGACCACGAGCGGCAACAAGTGTCCACGAGGACCTGTTAAGACTGACAAGAGTCGCTGCTCTTCTTCGTCAAACAGATACCGCACTCGCTTGTTGTTCTCGGGCAACAGCGGAACTTCGGCGCATGGATTCGTGTAGGTGACACCGTACCTGATCGCAAGCAGATCTTTGAGATGATCTCCAGCTCGCGGTTAATTGTTGAGGGCTTTCGCGTCCTTCCGTCTTTCAGTTCCGCCTGCGCAAAATGCGTTCACAGCAGTTCAGTCGGCAAGCAAAGTCAACGATTCACGTGTGAAACGGGCACCGACATCGCCTTAAAACCAAAAGATTTTGCTTCGCTTGCGAATGGTCGTGCTAAAATTCGCGCCGTTCGTTTTTGGCGGCCGTTAGGCACGACCCTTGCACTCTAGCCTGCGGTCTCGCTCAAAAGTCCTATTCACCTTACGATTTCCACTATCGCGAGTGAAAACTGAAAACGAAAGCGGTGTCTTCGCAATCGATTTGAATCCTCACCGATCCGATTTTGATTGATCGAAAATCATCTGCGCGGAGTTAGAAAAATGAGTATGTCTGAAATCTTTGGATATGACGTGTTTATTTGCCATGGCGTCCAAGACTCAAGCATCGGCGTCGATTTGAAAAACCGATTGGAGAGTGACGGCTTGCGAGTTTGCCTTCTTCAATCGGCGTCATCATCACACGACTCCGCAGACAAAGCGGCAAGAGAAGGGTTAGCTCAGTCGCGCACACTGGTGCTCTTGATTTCGAACGCCATTGAACCAACTGAGTGGCCGACGCTCGAGCGAAACACTGCGCTGTTCCGTGATCCAGCTCATTATCGGCGGCGATTTGTACCTGTTCTCCTGGACAATGTTGAGATCCGAGAATCTCTGAAGAAATTTGCCTATATAGATTGCAGAAAGCGACTTGACGATGATTACGACCGCATATTGAGAGCGTGTCAACCGCTCGTGTCGGAAACTGATTCGAGTGAGATTCGGACAGCGGAATCTCCTGTGCGTGAATTGGAAGGACACACCTGGGGGGTAATGGCGGTGGCACTTTCACCCGATGGACGGGTGGCGATATCCGGAGGAAACGACACTGATGTACATGTCTGGCAAATTTCATCCGGCGAACGGCGGGCGACACTTACGGGACACAAGTCAAGTGTAACAAGCGTAGCAATGTCGCGAGATTCGAAGAGAGCCGTGTCGGGCGCTGAAGATGGTGATGTCCGGATTTGGAACCTTAATACGAATAAATGCTTGACAACAATTAAGAATTATTACGTTCCAATCGCCGGTGTGGCGATTAGTGGAAATGGCCAAAGCGTTATCACGGGTACTGAACATGGTGCTGTGGACATTTGGAACACCCATCCACGGCGGATCGTTAGGTCATTTCAAAATGGCCGATCCTTAACCTCGTTATCGTTATCTGATGATGAGAAGACATTGGTTTGCGGTGATCGCGACGGGCGAATTCGCGTCTGGGATCTTGCAAGTTGCAAATGCATTTTGACCTTGGAAGGGCACGCCGGCAAAGTAACATCGGCCCGTCTGACACTCGCAGGTAATACATTGGTTTCTGCCTCGTCAGATCGAACAGTAATGGTTTGGAGTATGACGACGGGAACTGCGCTTGCATCACTTGAGGGGCACCATTCAAGCGTGACGTGTCTCGCCATAACTCGTGACGGAAAACGGGCAGTAACGGGTTCTACGGACAAAACCGTCCGGGTTTGGGATTTGGAATCTGGAAGCTGTGTGGAGACGATCGAGTGGCACAATTCTGAGGTCACGAGCATTGCAATATCCGATGACGGGAAGCTTTTGATCTTCGGTTACAACAATAACTATATTTTGGTATGGAGACTGAGTTATCGGAGACCACAAATCGAAGCGACTCGGTATACGAACGCCAAGGTTCTCTTAGTTGGTGAAACGGGAGTAGGAAAGACAGGACTTGCCTACAGACTGACCGATCGCCCATTTGTGGCCAGCATCTCTACTGATGGCGCATGGGCTACGCAGATGAAGATCCCGCATAGTGGCAGTACAACTGCCGTCGAAAAGGAGATCTGGCTATGGGATTTCGCCGGTCAAGCCGACTATCGATTAATTCATCAACTGTACATGGATGAGACCGCTTTGGCGGTCTTGGTGTTCAACCCGCAAAGCGAAGATCCATTCGAGGGACTCGGCCAATGGGATGCCGATCTGCAAAGGGCGGCTCGACGTGATTTTGTGAAACTTCTTGTGGCTGGACGATGTGACCGTGGGGGGATAATGGTGTCGAGCCAAAGTATTAAGCGGTTCTGTGAAGCGAGAGGTTTCAAGAAGTTCTTGGAGACTAGTGCCCTTACTGGTGCGGGATGTGATGAACTTCGAAAGGCGATCATTAAGGATATTCAATGGCAAGACATTCCTTGGACTGCATCACCGAGAATTTTCAAGCTCCTCAAGGACCAAATTGTTAAGCTAAAGGATGAAGGCAAGGTTTTGCTTCGAGTGTCAGAGTTGAAACAACAGATAGAAATGCGGCTACCGAATGAAGTGTTTGACATGGAACATCTTCGTGCTGTCATAGGGCTTCTGGCTGGACCCGGCGTGGTTTGGCAATTGGAATTCGGTGACTTTGTTCTTCTTCAGCCTGAACGAATAAATGCGTATTCGGCTGCTGTGATTCGATCCGTCCGCGCACACACAGATGAAATTGGCTGTATTTCTGAACAACGTGTTCTTATCGGTGATCTCGATTATCAAGACATGGAGAGACTAACTCCCGCTGAGGAGCAAATTATTCTTCGAGCAATGTATCAAACCTTTATCAATCGGAGTTTATGTCTTCGCGAAAATACCGATTCTGGTGCTCTTCTCGTTTTTCCATCATATTTCAGGAGAGAGCGCAAGGAGCTCGGCGAACATCCGTCTGCATTAGTCACTTATAGATTCAGCGGGCGGCTAGATGAAATATACGCCACCTTGGTTGTGCGATTACATCACACACCCACTTTTGATACGGACCAGCTTTGGCGATTTGCTGCGGATTTCAAAACACCTGAGGGTAAGCGCGTCGGAATCAAGATGCTTAAGAAAACGGAAGCTTCGGCAGAAATAACGGTGTATATGGATCCAACTATACCCGATGATACGAAGGTTACGTTTATCCGATATGTTCATGAACATCTTAGAACCAAAGATGAAAACGTAATACGCATACGACAATTCATTTGTACTCACTGCCTAACGCCCGTAGAAAACTACAAAACCGTTGATGATCGACTAAAACGGGGTCTGAAAGACATTATATGCGTGAATTGTGAAAAACGAGTCGACCTGTGGGATTTGATCGAACAAAAATTTGCTTCGGAAGAGCTCGAACAAATAGTACAAAAACTCACGGAGCAATCGATCGTCAGCATCGACAACGAAAGTAAGGAATTAATTCTGGTGGGGCATGCTTTCTCGATCGCAGGAGAGGCCGGTCAGATCTTTCGTCCAACCGCAAATTCAGATTGGGGTATCGACGGTGAGATTGAATTCAAAAACGACGCCGGACAGGCAAGCGGTAAGAGAATATATCTTCAACTCAAGTCAGGCGATTCCTATCTCTATAACCGCAAACGTGACGGCAAAGAGATTTTCCTACTGAAGAATCCTCGTCACCGCGACTATTGGCAGGTGCAGAAATACTCCGTGATGTTGGTTATTCGGACCTCGGACGGGCAGATTCGATGGATGAATGTTACTGATTACCTGAAACGTCGAAGTGGTAATGACAACGAGATAGTATTTGACGGTGAACCATTTACCGCACTCAATCTGTTGCGACTGAGAGACTCCATCTTTACAAGCACGAAGGTTTCAGACAGACGAGAACGTATTTGACACTCCAAGCGCGGTGCATGGACCAAGTCTCTCCTAGGGCGAAATTGGTCCGTCCGCCCTTCACGGGTCTCCGTCAGGGGTGGGTGCCGATGTATTGAAAGCGTCGCGCGCGGATTGACGCGTTCTTCGCGGGGCTCCCGCACCCTGGCGCCGATCAGTAGCCAAATTTGCTGTGGCAGGATTGTGGCAGGAATAAATGGAAAGTGACTGGTACCGGATGGGAATGGATGTAAGCAAGTTCAAAAACCCTTGATTTTGTTCGCGGCTGCAACTCGATTCAAAATCAATAATTAACTTTTCCTACTTCTCTTCATTCAGTACCGTGAGTCGGAGGTTCGAATCCTCTCGCCCCGAACATTATTTTCAAGCCCTTACGCATTCAGAAACGCGAGGGGCGTTACCGACGGGAGTCGCGAGGTTTAGGATAGTTGGCCCGCGTGGAAACGGCAACGCAATGACGCAACACGACGGCGTACCAAAGTCTGGCGCCAGACGTCGAACTACGATGCACCCTACTCTTCGCGTTTGAGTTCACATCGATCTCGTCTTTCGCATCCCTCGGCGGAAGCTCACGGAGCGATGTCTCGGAACCTGTACCTCGAAATGACTTCTTCATTGATTTCGAGAAAAGAAACTGGTCCTAAACTTCTGGTCCATCAAGTGCGCTGATGCTCGCAGATTCGTCGCGAGTAGTACCAAAGCATTTCCCTCGGCGACGCTGCGGTAAAGTTTGGTCGCGTTTACTTCGCGAAAGTGCTGACTGTTCCGTCGGGTGATAATTTGCGGATGGAATGGTTAAACATATCGGCGATGTAGAGATTTCCTTTGCTGTCGTAGGCCATGCCCTTCGGGAAATAAAAGAGGGCTGTTAAGGCCTTCCCGTCTTTATTGCCTTCCTGCGCCCGGCCGCCGATATTTTGGGAACAGGGGTCGATGATGTTGCCGCCGGCGAGCGTTGACACTTTGCCGCCGGCGATCTTGACGATGCGGTAGCTCCGCTGATCGGCATATATTATCTCGCCGCTTTTATTGACGATCACGTTTTCTGGCGTAAAAAGCTCCGCAACCGCGACTGGGCCGGGCGTGTAGACCGGACAGTATTGCCGTTTGTACGGCTGACCCGCAATGTTGCTAAAAGCGCCCGCGGTCAGGTCGATCTTGCCGATAAAGCGTCCGTGAGACGCATAAATAATGCTTCCGCTGCTATCGATAGCAATACTGTACACATTATTCGGCACAATATATTTGCCGTCTGTCGTTTTAAGCGTAGTGACGATGCCGTTCGTATCGATCTTGCGGATGACGCGGTAGTTTTGGTGGCCCCTTGTTTTTGCCGGTGCGGCGGTGTAATAGGGGTCGGTCACGAAATTGGCTCCGATCGTGTCCTTTATCTTGTCGAAGCTGTCGACTACGTAGATGCTGTCGTTTCGATCGATCGCCATTGCGTCGATCGTGTTGAATCCAGCGGTTGCAAGTGGCCCGTCCTCGAGCTTGTAACTCCACTGGTCCCCTCCGAACATCCTTCCGACGAACTTGCCGCCCTCGAAACCAAACTTGAAGATGAGCTTGCCATCGTTGGCGTAGAGGCTGTCCTTCGAATCGATGATGAGGTTCGTCCAGGTGCGGTCTAGATCCCCGCTCTTCGTTAGATTCGTCAGCGTTCCATCCGGCGTGATCCTGATGATGCCGTATTTGACAGCGACGTACACATTGTCTTTGCTGTCAACGGCAATATACTGCGGCTCGGGAACTCTCGAAGGCGCTTGTGCGAACAGGCCGTTCGCGAAGAAGAGGCCGATCAACAAAACGAAAAATTTCATAATTTGCTACCTACTCCGCAACGCAGCACCTTGCCCGTTGCACGTTATATCAGCAGCTAAGACAATTCATCGAGGCAGTTCCACTACCGGATTATTCGCTGAAATCGGCTTGTAATACCAGGCGTTAGGAAACAGCTTGAAGGTGCTGAACGGCCCGTCACGTTCGGTTGGCTGATCGGCCTGCAGAACGAGATTCCATTCGCTAATGCCTGAAAAATAATGCCTGGTAAATTTGTATGTCACCACTTCGAGCTTCCGGGGCTGGGTGCTTAGCAGTCGACCCCAGTTGTCGCCGCCGTTTTGCTTGGTCCACGCCTGGACAACACTTTTTTGCGGCTTGATCGCGATGGAATCGCCGCTGATCTGATAGGTACCGTTCTCTATGACAAGAATGATCTTGTCGTACGACATTCTGAAGGTCTTTGAGACAAATGTGTATGTACCGTCGGCGTTGAACGTGTACTGGTCCTTGCTGTAGCCGGCCATACCGGCGGCCACTGGGTCGCCGTACGTCATGTGTGCGCCGAGGTTCTGACCCCAGGTGCCGAGGATCGAGTTCTCGGCCGGTGTCTGCGCGGCAGCGACGTCCGGTTTCTTGAAGCTGATCGATTCCAAAAACGCAGTTGTAGCCGCTTCGTATGCCTGGGTGTTTGTAAGGACAAGCGCATTCACCATTTTGCCGTAGCCGCTTGCGGTGTAGAGCACCGCGACGCCTTTCGCGCCCTTCTTTTCAAACGGTGCGAACCCACCGGCAACCAGCCATTCGCCTTTAGTGTCAGAGGCGAACATCTGAGGCGCGGCTAAAACGGTTACGGCTTCCTTTACGATCGATTTCCAGGCGGCATCGAAATTTTCCCGTGGGCTGCCGATTCCGGGAACCGATCTGAACAACATGACGAGGCAATAGTCGTCTTTGTCCGCGATCGAAAATTGGATCGCATCCTGTCCCACTTGCTTGCTCCAGTCCTTCGGCGCCTGAAAAGTCGAGATGTCGAAGGTGTCCGGCGTTTGAGCAAAAAGATTAGTGGAGAAAACGAGAATTCCTAGAATTAGCTTTAATGAGAGCTTCGTACGAATTAGTTTAGTCATATCGATGTCAGGATTTGCATCTCGCAAGCTTCCAGGTCCATGTCACCTTGGCGCCGTCCGGAAGGTTTATTGTCTTGCTGCCCGAAAGAATGTCGCCTTCCGGATTAACATATCTTTCTGCCCAACGGCCTTCCGGCAGCGTCACGGTATAGCCCCAATACGAGTCCTCCATCCTGGACCATCCGCCCTCAAGAGGGCAGTTCGACTCGAGGACCTCGCCAAACTTGCGTACCTTCACAGGCATCAAGTCGAGTTGAAACAAAAACATCAGCGTATAGTCGCGCTGGCCTCCGCGGAAGGTGATGGGGGACGTCATAGTGAGGTTGGTTTTCTCATATTTGAACTCTTCGCCTCGGCGAAGCTTCGTATGGAAGATGCCTTCTTCGGTTCCGCAGCACGGATCGCCGGCGCGTATGAATTCGCCGATACTCGAGTGCACGCCGCGGACCGTGACCGATGCGGGTTTCTCTGGAGAATTGCTTGCGACCTCTGCGGGCGTTCGCGGATTCAACACGATTTCCGCGTCATCTATTTCTGATACTCGGAGCAAGCCGGTGCCGGACGTGTTGCCGTTCAGCTCGATCTTCCGTAGTTCTGATACGGTTTTGTAAAGCTCGCGATGGACGGTGATTATTCCTCCCCAATCCTCGGAGCACGGCTGCCAGTCGCGGACGGGAACGCTGACGCGAAACGATCTGAGCGCCATCTTGCCCAGGATCTCCGGCGCGATCTCAATGATGGCCGCGGGACCGAATTTTCCGCCGAGGCCGAATGAAAAGATCTTGGGTATGTCCTTGCTTGCGTCCATCTTTTCCGTTGCGATGCTGACGCGAAGATCGGCCTTCGTTGCAAGCGGCACGACCGGTTCCTGCTCGAGGTTCCTCGCCTGCGGCTTCCCGGTGAGCTTGATCTTGTTCTCACCTAGTTCATTCGTTCTCTGACGGCTTGTATCGCCACGAGTTTTATCGACTGCGTCAACAAGGACCGGATATCCCGCGTGGCGCGAGTACCGGTCGCCCTCGACAAGCATTTCCCAGATCACCGGAACGTCCTTCAGCGGGCCGTCCTCGGGTACCTCGACCTCGAGACCGGTCATCAACTTTGCCGCTTTGGCCGTGCAATTGATCTCCTCGGAACCCGCAAATTCGATACTGAATCTTGCGGTCACGACACGTTCCTGGCCCGTGTTGCGGTTGTGCTTTGTGCGGATGAGCGGCATCGGGTCTTCGACTTGAAGATCGGCCTTGATGTTCATATTCGCAGCGACGAGCTTTACGTAGGACATGACGATGTTAAGTTTTTCGAAGCCGTCCGCGACCTTCTTGAACCTTTCCTCAAACATCTTTTTGACTGGTTTGATTCGGGAATCTTTTTGAGGATGCCGCCCGGAACGTCGTCCGTATATTCACCGGTGGCAAGCGTATTCATCACGCGATCGAACGCCTTTATGATTTTTCGGCCTTTGCTCTCGTACCCTTGGATCTTGTCGATCGTTTCTATGGCTTTGCACGGATCCTGAAACGGCCGCGACCACGAGGCATTGACGAAACGGACACCGTCGCCGCCGTCAAGCATAAACTTTTGCGGCATGACGAAGGCCTGGCGCGATTGAAACTCGGAATAGGTCGCGGCAAAATCGCCGAGGAAGCGCCGTTCGATGATCGATGCCTGGATCAAATTTATCTTTGAACTTGTCGTCGTTAATCCGCCGGTTTGCGCTCCGAGCTCCAGGACAAGGGCAGCAAGGAAGGCCTTTTGCTGTGTGGACGACATCTCATCTCTCGGCGCCACTTCGATGCGCTCGCGCGTCAACGTGCTTGCGGCCCGCAGGTCGGACAAGAAAAGCGACGCGAGCCGCAGGTTCTTGAGCTGCAGATCGTCGCCCGTGAGCATTCCTACCATTTTATCGAGCGTCGTGACCGCTCCGAACTGTGTGGCGCGCAGCATTCCCGCGACTTCGTAGTCAAAGAATGCGGCGCCATTCGAAATGCCGGTGGGTTGAAAGAGTATCTTCTGATCCTTGTCGATGAGATGAAACCCGGCTTTCTGCAGTGCGCCAATGAGCGCGGGGAGCGAATTCTCGTCGTTTTTCAGGATCGCAACCGCGGCTTTTTTTGCTAACTCGGGAGAAGCCGCGTCACCAAAGAGATACGCCTCGGGCAGCCCTTTCGTTGGAAAATCCGCAAGCGGATCGGGCTCGGCGCCTGCATCGACCTTCTCGGGTGGATATCCGGTTCTGGCCGTTGGCGATGTGCGTCGCTGCTGTCCGACCAACGAAAACGACAACGAAAGAATGATGATGAGCGATGTGGAGGCGTGTTTCATAATTTATTTGATCTTCGCGAGCAGCGGCACAATCGCCTTGTCTATCGCAGCCTTCACGGCATCATTGCTCGTGCCTTTGATCTTTGCGGACGCGGGCGAGCTTGCGACCACGGTCTTGCCGTCGCTGCCGTAGATATTCATCACGATCTCGGTTTCGGATTCGCCGAGCTTCGCCGCTTCGTCAGCACCCGTGACCTTTCCAAACAGGCCGCCAATCTTACTGGCTCCGGACTCTTTGATTTTGACAACCTGAACCCCGATGACGCTGCTGAAATTGCCGCCGGCGATGTCGGACCGGCCGCTTACTGCGACGCCGTTCATTCCGGCCCCGGTGAGTTTCTCCGCGATATAGCCGCGCAGCATGTCCTGATCGATCTTCGATACATTCCCGGAGAAGAAGTCGATCGCAACTGTTTTGCCCGCGCCTTTTTTGCCGGTGTTGTAACCTGTGCCGCCATCAGAGTTCCATCCAATCCGGTCGACTGTCCCGGCGGTAGTGTTGACATCGCCCGCGGAGGTCAACTGATAAAGAGATTCAACTTCGGTATAGGCCTGCGGGACCTCGAACAACGCCTGATCGAGCTGCGCTTTGGATACGGCGAGAGTTTCGTATTTAAAGGTCCCCTGAAGCTTATTGTTGTCAAACATCTTTGAAGTGCCTTCGAGAAAGAAACCGGGATCCTGCATTGGGCCGATGATGAGTTTGGGACGGCATCCGCCTTTTGAATCACGAATCGGCGGTATCGGGCAGCTTTCCCGGTCGAGCTGAAGATCGACGAACCAACCTTCCTGCTCGGTGCGAACACTCGCTTTGCCTTCACACGAATCAGCAGAATTCTCGATCGTCATGACGTATTTAAGCCAACGTGCCGTCAGCCCGAACATCTGCTGCCGGCGCCCCGAATCCGTGACGATTCCAGACACGTTCGTCGTGCCCTTGATCACCATCTTTGTGTTCGGAACACGCTTTTTCTGTTCGGGCGTGAGGCTGGTCCAATCGTAATAATCGATAAAGTATGCGTGTTTCTGGTCGTTGATCGTGATGTTCTGTTTGAGATCGCACTGATAGATCTCGACAGAGTTCATGCCCGGCATCATCTGCGCCATCATCGCGGCGACCTCCGGGTCGTCCATCTCCATTTTCGTTTCGCGGCGCATCCGCACGCCCTTCGCATACACCGTAACAGTAGAGCCGACACCTTCAACGGTCGTCTTCTGCGTGATCTTGTAATCAGCGAATGCCGTTAGCGAGGTGATGAAAATGATCAATAGCGCAATCAATGTTCGTTTCATGATTCCTCTTTTTTTGCTTTGGAACTCACGCCGGAAATCTCTCGGTACACTACGCGAGAGAACGCGCGACATCGGCTCAACATCGGGTTCGTGTGATTTAAGAAGTAGACTGAAGGCGACTTCTCGTCATTAAGCCGTGTGTTAGAATCAGTTAGCCGATGCCGACCGAAGTCACCCTCTTGCTTGACAAGCTGAACGAGCACGGAAGGGCGACCGACCGAGAGACGCTAGACCGGCTTTTGCCGCTTGTTTACAACGAGCTAAGAAGGCTTGCCGGAAGCTTTCTGAATCGCGAACACGCCGTTTCGATCCAGACGACCGAACTCGTTCACGAAACGTATTTCAGGCTAACCGATCAACGTTCAGTGGATTGGGAAAACCGCGGGCAGTTTTTTGCCATCGCGGCGCAGGCGATGCGGAGGATATTGATCGATGCCGCACGAGCGCGCGGAACCCATAAGCGCGATGCCGAAAAGATCTCGCTTGACTCTGCCCCGGAAATATCTGCTGAAACAGACGGCCCACTGCTCCAACTGGATGCGGCGCTGAAAGAACTTGCTGCGCTCGATCCCGATCAGGCACGTGTCGTAGAACTCAGATATTTTGGCGGATTGACGATCGAAGAGACCGCGGAGGTCTTAAAGATATCGCCCGCGACAGTGAAGCGGGAATGGTCCACTGCCAGAGCCTGGCTCTATGACCGGATCAATGGATGACGTCAAACAAACTGTCTGCCTTGAACCGAAACTCTATATTTCCTCGCGTAGCGGATTGAATATGGAGCCTGCCAATTGGAAGCAAATCAAAACGGCGCTTGCTGATGCAATGGAACTCGCTTCCGAAACGAGGGAGGAGTTTGTTTCGTCGCTCGACCCGGAGATCGGCGCTCAGGTTCGCCGATACCTGAGGGCAGTGACAGACGCACGCGAATTTATGACCGCCCCCGCCTTGATCGATTGCCGTCTTGTCGATCAAAACACGGACCACCCTGCGCAGGTTGATGACTACCGGATATTACATCCCATAGGTTCGGGTGGCATGGGTACGGTTTACCTTGCGGAACACGCCGGCGACGGTTTTAAGCAGTTGGTGGCGATCAAGCTCATAAAACGCGGAATGGACACGTCGGCCGTCCTCAAGAGGTTCTTGATGGAGCGCCGGATTCTCGCGGAGCTCGATCATCCGAACATCGCCCGGATGCTTGATGGCGGATCAACCGACGACGGCTTGCCGTATTTCGTAATGGAATATGTTGAGGGCGATGAGATTCGCAAATATGCGAATGCGAACAACCTCGGACTCGAAGAACGCCTCGAGCTTTTCCGAACGGTCTGCTCGGCGGTATCGAGCGCTCATCAAAGGCTTGTCATTCACCGCGATATAAAGCCGACTAATATCTTAGTTACAAAACATGGTGAGCCGAAACTGCTCGACTTCGGTATTGCAAAATTGATTTCGCCGGATTGGAACAGTGATGAGGCGACACTTACGCAATTTCGGGTACTGACGCCTGAATATGCATCGCCGGAACAGATGGACGGCGGCGCTGTATCGACCGCGACTGACGTTTACAGTCTTGGCGTGGTTCTTTACGAATTGCTCACAGGCTGCCGGCCTTTTTCGTTCAAGGAAAAAGATGGACGGGCTATTGCCGACATCGCACTAACGACCGGGCCGCCGAAACCTTCTGTGATCGCTTCCGAAAGCTCTCAGCCTAACGATGGCACAAAACAGCGGCTGGTCCATAAAACTTTATTTCGTCCAGCCCCGATCACAGTCGCAGCGGTCGAACCGAGCCGCCTTCGCGGCGATCTCGACAACCTGATCCTCAAGGCCATCCGACACGAGCCGGAGAGGCGTTATCAGTCAGTTCAGGAATTTTCCGATGACATCCGCCGCTGGCTCGACGGATTGCCGATCAATGCCACCTCGGATTCGCGCATGTACCGCTTTCGGAAATTCTTCAAACGTCACCGAACGGCCGTGCTCGCTTCGGCTGCAGCCGCGACACTTCTAATCACCGCATCCGCCGTCACCGCGTGGCAGTATTCCGTTGCCCGCGATCAGCAAGCGAAAGCAGAGGCCCGCTTTCAAAGCATTAGGCTCACGGCCAGATCGCTTTTGAACGAGACCAGCAAAGAATTGGAAAACTTGCCGCAATCGGCAGACATCCGCGATTCGATTGTTGAGCGCGCGGTTGCCCTGCTTAACAGCCTTTCTGTCGACGAAAACACCGATCCCGAATTTCTGGACGAGGTCGCGGATGCCTACGAGCAGCTTGCACACATTCGAAACTGGAAGTTGCGCAAGACGTCGGAGGCTATTGCCGACTATCGAAAGGCCTTATCGTTGCGTGAAAGGGTTATCCGCGACGCCCCTGAGAACTTCGCAGCCAGGGAAAAACTGTCGAGTACGTTGTCAGGTTTGAGCGAGGTTTACGACCTGATCGGCGACATTGAGGAAACCGGCCGCCTGAGATCTCGAATAGTTGAGAATCAACGGTCGATGCTTCTCGTCCAACCCGGCAACCCGAAAACAATGTACGCCCTCGCCGCCGGGCTCGAAGACCTTGCCACAAGGATCGAAGCATCTTCCCCCGAACAGGCAGCGGCTTACAGGTCGGAGTCACTTACGATCGTGACGGACGCCCTGCGGCATCTGCCGGCCGGGGAACATTTGGCCGGGGACACAGAGCTTAATGTTTCTATGAAAATGCTCCAAGGATTCCTCCTGGACAAACTCGGAAGGGATGATGAGGCATTGGCGATATTCCATGAAGGACTCGAGACCGCGAAAAACGCATATTTCGCCGACGATTCCCAACTATTCTTGTTTAACCACGCCGCACGGCTGAGCAGGATGATCGCCGATGTCCATATAGCGCGAAACGACTGGGCAACGGCACTGGAAAACTATCTGTTTAGTCTTACCTGGATAAAGGATCACAGAGGCAATCCTAATCTTTCCGCACGCACCCTTCGATCGGGAGAAGCCATTTATACCGTCCGGATTGGCCGGGCACTGCACAAGCTGGGACGGAAAAAAGAAGCAATGACTCGTATCGCGGAGGGTTTGAATCTCCATTTTGCTTACGCCGCCGATTACGCAAATGACGCTTCGATCCTGATCTACTCTCCGGAGATACTCACCATTGCTTCGTCTTATTTTGCTGAAAGCGGAAACATTGAGCCGGGGCGAGAAATGTGGCAGAAATTCGCCGGCAACGTGTCAGGTTTTCTTGAGCGGAACCCGAACGATGCCCAAATGTCCGGCCTGCTGGCTTTCGCCAGGGAGAGCGAGGGAGATCTTATATCCGGATATTCGTCTCAGTCTAATTTGATCTGGAAGCATGATCGGACAGATTTGAGGGCTGCGATAACCGCATATAGCTCAGCCCTCGAAATTCGGCAGCGTCTTGCAGGCAAGCACTCAGCCGACGCTGCCGGCAAGCTGGAGCACAAGATCGCGCTGTGCCGATCATCAATTCCGAACCCTCCCGCAAACCAGTAGAAGACTCTTCTGCACGCGCATTCAGTTGCAATGAACGAGGCGTAAGCTATCGTGAAGGCGAAGCCCGTGATTTGAATAATCTTGAATTGCATACATTTGCCTCGAGCTACGGGATGCTTCCGATTGTGTCAATGATGGCTGCGCTAGCCGAAATTGAAGTGGCGCGGATCGCGAGTACGGTTCGAGAGTAAACGGGTATTTGGTTTAAGCCAAGCGTAAGACCTAATGCAACTTGAACGGGCCACCAGGAGGCGCCGGTTCTAAATCAGGACGGCTGGAATCCTGAATTACCTCGTGCATCTCTAACGCGTTCGATCGTGAAAACGCTTCCTTCGGGAGCGAACCAGACTGTGCGTGCCCTTTGACAAACGCATCGGAGCGCACCCAGTTGAGAAAGTCCTGGCGGCTATTCCAGACAGTAAAAACCACGTAAGGCTCACCTTCGTTAACCGGACGGAGAATCAGGTTTGAAATAAAACCAGGCATTTGGTCCACCAGCATTGCACGTTCACGAAACCTCTGCTCGAAGGCTTCAGCATATTCCTGCGTTACGTAAATGCGGTTAGCGACAGTTATCATGGCGCATTCCTCCCCTTTTTTTTCCACTCTGATGATAGCACCTCGCCCTGCTCACTCTTCCGGCGACGGCTTCGACCGCAATCGCTTGATTTTTGAACGCCGTGCTTTTTCTTGAAGTGTGCGGTTCCTGGCGCTGCGCGAGATCCGCGTAGGGATGCGTGTCGCAGGACGATAGTTCAACTGCGCAACCTTCTTCCGAAGCCTCTGTAGACAGAGCACCTTATTTCGGTGTTGACTGCGTTCTTGCTGTGAGGTGACAACGATACCCGAAGGCATGTGCCTCAGCCGAACCGCGCTCTCCGTCTTGTTGACATGTTGACCTCCCGGCCCACTAGAGCGGAAGGTCTCGACCTCGCACTCACGGAGTAAGTCTTCGTCTGATTCAGGCAGTATAATCATTCCAGCTTCACTATTTTGAAAGTGGCACAAGACAATGAGCACACCTTTTAACATGCATGCGGCGCGTATGGCACTCAACCGGGACCCGGAACTCCGTCAGTGGGCAGAACAATGGTTAAAGAGTAAAGAGCGAAACGTAACTGCAAGCATGACCGATGAAGAGTTTGAAAAGCACTGGCTCTACGTTCGGCCTGAGAGAATGCACGAGGGCGCTATGGAGGCAGTGACCGCGTACCAGCAGGACCACAAAGGTTAGTTTTGTCTCTCGACGACTGACCAGGTTGTCTCAGAATGTCGGCTCAGCTAATGGCGCACGCCTGTACCAATTTGTGGATAGAATTAAATGCGTGATCGTAGACCGACTTTAAAGGCCGCATCGCTTACGGCGTATCGCCAAAAGCCAAAAGCTTTCTTGCCTCCAGCAACCGCAACTGCTTCTGAAACTGGGCTTAGCATATGTCCATTAGATCAGAAAGTATTCGAACGGGTTCGAACATTGATATAACGAAACGTCGATCTCCTGGTGCCACTTGACGGAGCATAAAATCGGCCCAACGTGTTAGGACTAACGCCCAACCAGTACAGCAACTGCATGCAGACCCAGCGTGTGAAAGTGACTACAAAGCTGCATTGCTCAAAGCGTCGCGAGGAAGTAACAACTGTTGACGACAGGTGCACAAACTTTCCGATCCTTTTCAATTCGCGCAGCAGGTCCAGGTCTTCGAATATTGGAAACGCCTTAAAGCCACCGACGCTAGAGTACGCTTCCCTTCTCACAAAAAACGCCGAGTCGCCGTAACAGAGTCCGAGTCGTCTTAGTTGCGGATACAACCACGTCATGAAGCTGGCAGCTCGCCCCGATCCACTGAACTGAACCTCGAAATTACCGCCTACTACCGCTGGATCCGACAACGATTCAAGGATTCGCTCCGCGCTGTCTCCAGGTACAATGGTGTCCGCATGCAAGAACCACAAGACATCGCCCAAAGCTTCGCCTGCGCCTGTCTGCAATTGAACCCCGCGGCCGCGTTCGGAGCCAATCACTTTGGCGCCACCGGCACTCGCAATCTCGCGCGTATTATCATCGCTGCCACCGTCGACTACCAGAACTTCGACGCTGCCGGACAACTGCGCGACAGCACTAAGAGTCGCCCCGATTGAGTAGGCTTCATTCAGCGCCGGGACGATAATCGATAAGTTTGGTTTGCGACGTGAACTCATTCGAGCTCAAGTTTGCCTCTCTGCTCAGTGGCTTTCTGAACTCAGTTACGATGCAAAGCTTAGTGGTGACGTTCCAATCCTGTTATCCCCCGCACCGGCTGAAATGAATTGAGTAATTATGCCTGCCAAGGAAAGCAAAACGCGGCTTTTACTATACGGAGCTTATGGTTATACGGGGCGAATTGCGGCCGAACTCGCGGCGAGGAAAAAACTCGACGTTGTTCTCGCGGGTCGCAACGAAGAAGCCTTGGCCGCATTGGGCGCCAGTTTAAGTTTGCCAACACGCGTAATCGGGCTCAATGACACTAAACAACTGTCTGAAGCTCTGAACGATATTGCGTGCGTTGTGCACATGGCTGGGCCGTTTGCCACTACTTCCGGTCCGATGCTGAGTGCATGTCTGGCCACGCAGACGAACTACGTCGATATCACCGGTGAAATTGAAGTCTTCGAGGCGATGTGGTCGCGAGCAGACGAGATCCAGCAGGCCGGAATTACCGCAGTGCCGGGAGCTGGCTTTGATGTGGTTCCGACTGACTGCCTCGCGGCGTATGTGGCCGGCAAATTACAGCGACCGGATTCGCTGACCATCGCTTTGCGGGGGCTGGGAAGCGCATCTCAAGGTACCCTGCGCACTGCTATTCGCCAAATAGCAAAACCTGTCTTGTGCCGGCAGGCGGGAGCAATCGTTGCACTAGACGACCCGTCGCCTCGCTGGATAGATTTCGGTTCCGGCGTTGAACCATATGTTCCTGTTTCCTGGGGCGACGTGGCCACTGCATTTCATAGCACCGGCATAAGAAACATCACGGTCTATTTCCGCCGTACGAAACTTTTGCGTTCAGTGGACACTCTGGGAAAGCTGTTCGGGACGTTGCTTCGTACCCGATTCGGACAAAGAGGATTAGCGGCAATCGTGCGCACCCTTCCTAAAGGACCTGGCCAAGCCGAAAGAATCAATCACCGGCCCACGATTTGGGCGGAAGCGATTGACGGTTCGGGGAGGTCTTCCAAGGCAAGCTTATCCACACCAGATGCCTACGACTTCACGGCGAATAGCGCCCTGGAAATCGCCTCCCGAATAACTACGATGCCGACTGCGCTGGGCTTAACTACTCCATCCCAGGCATTCGGCGCGGATTTTGTGCTGAGTCTACCGGGATGCTCTCGTACGGACATTCCGTCTCGCTGACGGGTCCGAGGTTTCGATCGCTGCCGCCAGCAGTGGCGAAGGAGTTTTGCTTAGTCCGAGATAAACTAAGATTCATGGATAAACCGCAAGCAAACGAATATCACCCTGCCTATCAGAAGTATTTTGACCTTGTATCCGCTGGTAACTATTTAGAGTTATTGCGTCGGAATAAAACCGAGAGTGTTGCTTTTTTTGAAAGCATAGCGCCGGAGCAGCATGAGTATAGATACGAACAAAACAAATGGTCCGTCAAAGAAGTGCTCATGCACATAGTCGATACGGAGCGGGTTTTTGCGTGTCGTGCGTTGGCGGCGGCCAGGGGCGATGATGAGACGCCGTTTTATCGCATGGACGAAGAACTCTACGCGCGACACGTCGATGTGAGTGACCGAACGATGGCCGATCTGATTTCAGAATTCAAAACTGTTCGCAGGGCCAGCGAGTATCTGTTTGAAAACATCACTGATGAGCAGAATAAACGGTGGTGCAATATTGTTACGCATCCGATGACGGCACGAGCGATAGGCTATTTTCTGGTTGCGCACGTGCAGCATCACATCGGAGTAGTGAAAGAAAGATATTTGTCTTCTTAGCAAGAACGTTCTGTAAAAGCGCCAAACAGATATCCTCGAACGAAACTAAAAGCGGTCGTACCACGGTCGAAATTTATCCCTCCCGCAACCGTGCTGCGCTCTGCCTGCGCACCCAAAAACGCGAATTGATTACACAAAACTTTGGGCAGCGGTGTTTGCCTTACAGAACACCTCCGCGTCTTTACAGTACAGATTGCCTTCGAGGAGCATCATGAGAATATTGTCATTCGCTGCCGCGACCATTTTGTGTGGAGTGGGTTGTACGCTTTACGGAGTCACGGCCCTGAATACGAATAGCCTCGCGCAGGGACAGACCCTATCTGTCAGGGCTACAGGCGCGCATACTGCTGAGGGAATGGAGCAGTCATCCCAAGCGGCACGGATTGCGCGCTTTGAAACCCTGCTCGATAGTTTGCGACAAGAGCTGAAGATCCCGGCTTACTCCGCTGCCATCGTGAAAGATCAAAAAGTAATTTGGGCGAAGGGCTTCGGTTATGCAGATGTCGAGAACAAGATCCCTGCCACCGAACATACCGCTTACCACCTTGCTTCGCTGACCAAAACATTTGCGTCTACGATTCTGATGCAACTGGTTCAGGAGGGGAAGATCAAGCTGGACGATCCTGTTTCCAAGTACGGCATCACGCTTGAGAGCGATGGTGTCGTTAGAGTGCGCCACTTGCTCTCCCACACATCCGAAGGAAATCCCGGAGAGCAGTACAGCTATAACGGCAATCGCTTTGCAGAACTGGATAAGGTGGTTGAAAAAGCAACCGGCAAATCATTCGCCGAAGTGTTAATAACAAATATTCTCGATCCTCTCGCCATGAATGAGACGGCGCCGAACGTGCCAACAATTGTGAGCACGAAATCACCAAACGCGGCAGGCCAGGCGTCAGAGGCTGAAGTGAAAGCCGCCGTCATGGATCTCGTCTCCGGCTTCAATGGCGGCAACGTTGATCAGATTCAGCGGCGTCTCGCTCCGCAGCAAAACCGGTTTCAGGGCCCTGGCGGTTTCTTAACTTCTTTTATTGATGCGACCGAGTTGAGAGGAGCATTCCAGGCGGGTTTCAAGGTGAAGATGGAAGTTAATAACCTCGAGGCTGCCGTTTACGGCGACAGCGCAATCACAACTTTTTTGACGGCTACAACAATCACGGCTCCGAATGGACCAGTACGCACTGAGGGTCCGTGGAGAAGTTCAATCTTCTGGAACAAACAAGATGGGACCTGGAAACTGGTCCATTCGCACCAGTCGCCTTTGGGCAGAGGAATGATTACGGAAAAGCACCAGCAAAGATTCGACACCGTGGTAAAGATGCTGGCCCAACCGTATGCGCTCGATCGGGAATTCAAGATCACGAAGATTACTTACCCGCAGGGATTCAGCACTTCCGCCGGATTGATCTCAACGGTTCTTGACATGGCGAAGTATGACATTGCGATCGATCAGAACAAGTTTCTTACGAAAGAGACTCAACAACTCGCTTTCACGCCGGCTGTCTCAACCAAGGGTGAGTCACTTCCTTACGGGTTGGGTTGGTTTACGCAGAACTACAAGGGCACAAAGCTGCTCTGGCATTACGGCTACTGGACCGGCAACTCATCTTTTATTTTGAAAGTGCCCGAGCGAAACATTACGTTCATCATAATGGCGAACTCTGACAATCTCAGCCGTCCCACGGATCTTGGCTCGGGTAATGGGCTGAGCTCTGCGTTAGGCATGGCTTTTTTGAAGACGTTCATCTTCCCGGAAAAGTTCGGAGAGAGCATTCCCGAAATTAGCTGGAACGCTCCGGTTACAGAATTGAAAAATCAGCTCAATGCCGTGGCGGCAAAACCCTACAGCGATATCTACAGCACAGACCTGGTTACAAAGTTCAGGATCTATCAAAGCGTCGGACGCCTAACTGACGCCGCGCAACTGATGAAAATGTATGGGGAACTCTATTCCAAACCGATGCCCGAAGATCTGGTGAAGCTGCCACTGATTGCGCAAATCGTTCAGGTGCTGGACAACGAAGATAAGAGTGTGGAATTCACTGTGGCGAGTAGTCAGGAAGTGCGTATTTTCGCCATCGGCGAAGGTCAGGGCGGTGAGATGTTTGATTACGGCTGGATCGAAGACGTTGACAAAGGAACACGCGTGTGGGAAATGCAAGAAGCCAGGACTGCACACGCCGGTGGTGCGGGTAAAAATCGGAAAGTCGATGTGGTAATCACTCTTCCTGCGGGAAACTACAAGTTGCGCTACAAATCTGATGATTCGCACGCATTCGACCACTGGAACAGTCTGCCGCCCGACATCAATTTTTGGGGAATTGCGGTCCATAAGAAATGAGCAGTGGTTCCGGTTACTCAAGCGTGAGCGTGATGGTGACGATGCCTCTCAAATACGATGAATCAACACAGAACTACGAAATCGGGACGTGTTCGCGGTGAAGCGACTTTTAGTAGGCCCCTGCGCGTGCGGAAATATCGAAGCTCCGATATTTGTTGATCCAACGTGGCCCGCCTCAGAATGTTTTAGCCCAGTCCCATGTGTGCGAAACTACTGTGCCTGCAAGACTTGAAAGAACTGGAATTCCGTCATTGGCGTCAAGAGGAAGTTGCGAAGATTGTCCACTGTGGGGAGCCAGATAGGACGAAGGTCGCTGGAATCGGCTCCGGCGACCTTTTTTTGCTGAGTTGGGTCGTAATTGCAAGTAGATCACATCGTTGAGGAAACGTCGCGGTGAGAGGGAGGGTCCTTCCATGTGGAGTTCGAACACAGGAAATTGAGCGGGCGGAGTGAACGTGAACGTTCACTCCGCCTCGAAGCGCTACCCAAACGATAGCTGAAGAGATGAATTCCTCACGGACAGATTATGGCCGTCGGGTCCTCGGGACAACCACCACACCAGGTATTCCGGTAAGGATCGTAAGGATCACAATCCTCGTCGTCATAATACCCGTCGCCGTCACTGTCGTA
>Ga0196977_1000319_pt1 | contig 27237 bp, 28 predicted proteins | sample S3v_1013CmetaG_FD_148634 | JGI IMG/M metagenome (GOLD analysis project Ga0196977, IMG submission 148634) | Soil microbial communities from Anza Borrego desert, Southern California, United States - S3+v_10-13C | ecosystem: Environmental > Terrestrial > Soil > Desert | place: USA: California... | reverse complement strand
CACGTTCCGGCGCGACGGAAGTGTTCGTGACGGTCGAGAATCCGGTGCACTACTTCGCCGCGGTCACGAACGAAACGTTCCAGCGCGCCGGCATTCGCATCATGGGCAAGGTGGCGCTGACCGCACGCGACGGTCGCCCGGACTGGCGCCTGGTCTCGAAGCACACCACGCCGCTCAGCATCCTCATCTACGTCATCAACAAGAAGAGCCAGAACCATTACGCCGAGCAGGTGCTGAAAATGATCGGCGCGGAGGAGCGGAAGCAGGGGTCGTGGGCGGCGGGGAATGCGGAGGTGAAGGAATGGCTGACTACGAAAATCGGCGTGCCCGCGAATGAGTTTCATCCCGTCGACGGCTCCGGCATGTCGCGTGACAACCGCGCGTCGGCCAGCGCCTTTATTCAACTGTTGCGGTACATGTGGAAGAGTCCATGGCGCGAGGAGTTCGTCAGCTCGCTGCCGTACACGGGCGATCCCGATTCGAAATTTGGCAACCGTCTCCGCCGCCCGCCGTTCGCGCGTCAGATCTACGCGAAGACCGGCTACATCTCGGGCGTGATCGGGCTTTCGGGATACGTGCACGCGCAGAGCGGCAAGGTCTACGCGTTCTCATTCATCTTCAACCGTTACCGCGTGGGCGTGTTCGCCGTGTACAACCTGCAGGACGAGATGCTCAAAGAGATCGTTCGGTCCGGCTGATTCGCTGCGCTCTCGCCGTTGTCGCGATGCACGACCTTCTCGCGAGGTTTGCAGACTTTGTCCCGGAGCTCGGGCGACTCGCCGATGATCGCAACCAATGATCCCAATCGCATCGCTGCGCAATATACGGACGAGGTGTGCTCGAGCGGTGAACTCCGCGTGACGGATCGGAGTGCGATCTGGAGCGACGGGCTCTCAGCCCGTCGAAAGCGTCGAAAGCGAACCGACGGGCTGAGAGCCCGTCGCTCCAGATCGCTCACAAGTGATATTGCTGGCTCGACGGCGTCACCTGCAGCGTGTACACGCCCGTGGCCTTGCGGATGGTGGCCACGCCCTGGAAGCCGGGGAACTTCAGCACATCGCCGATGAGCTCCGCGGGCTCGTCGCGCGCGTACAGACGAACGGCGTCGTCCACCGTTTCGGCGTCGAACGAGCGGAACGTCACCGCGTCCGGTGCGGTGATCGGACGTCCGTCGGTGTCCGTCAGATGCCGTTCCTCGATCGTGAATCGCATCAGCACGGGCGAATCTCTCCGGCACACATGCGTGCAATTCCGATGCAGGGCCGTGCGGTTCTATACTGAAATCCGGAGGCGGACATGAGCGACGAGCGCGTTTTGAAGGATGTTCCGGTGATTGGACGAGTCGAATTTCGCGAGGTGGAACGGCCCGAGCCGCTGCCTTCCGAACGCTTCGCCGATCCGATCCCGCTCGCGCTCACGTTCGACGATGTGCTGCTCAAGCCGTCGCGCTCCGACCTCCATCCGAACTTCGTCGATGTCTCCACGCGCCTTACGCGCGACATCCGCCTGAACATCCCCATCATGTCGGCCGCCATGGACACGGTGACCGAGGCGCGGCTCGCGATCGCGATGGCGCAGCATGGCGGGATGGGTGTGATCCACAAGAACATGCCGATCGACCGGCAGGCCGAAGAGGTCGACAAGGTCAAGCGTTCCGAGGCGGGGATGATCGTCGATCCGGTGACGATGCGGCCGTGGCAGTCGATCTCCGAAGCGCTCGAGGTGATGGAGAAGTACAAGATCAGCGGCGTCCCGGTCACGGATGCGAACGGCAAGCTGGTCGGCATCCTCACCAATCGCGATCTTCGTTTTGAAACGCGTTTCGATCTCCCGATCGCCGAACGGATGACGAAGGATGATCTCGTCACCGTGCCGGTCGGCACCACGCTCGAGCAGGCGCGCGAAGTCCTGCATCACCATCGCATCGAGAAGCTGCTCGTCGTCGATCAGAACGGCGATCTCAAGGGTCTGATCACGGTCAAGGACATTCAGAAAGCGCGGCGTTATCCGCAAGCGGCGAAAGATCCGCTGGGACGTTTGCGCGTTGCGGCCGCGGTTGGCGCGGGCAAGGACGGCATCGACCGGGCGCGCGCGTTGATCGATGCGAAGGTCGACGTGATCGTGCTCGACTCGTCGCACGCACATTCGGGCGGCGTGCTCGACACCGTTCGCCAGTTCAAGAAGCTCTTTCCGACTACGCCGCTCATCGCAGGCAACGTGGCCACGTATGAAGGTGCGATCGATCTCTGCGAGCTCGGAGTCGATGCGATCAAGGTCGGCATCGGACCGGGCTCGATCTGCACGACGCGTGTCGTGGCGGGTGCGGGTGTGCCGCAGGTGACGGCGATCATCGAGTGCGTCCGCGCCGCGGAGCGTTTCGACATCCCTGTCATCAGCGACGGCGGCATCAAGTTCTCCGGCGACATCACCAAGGCGCTCGCCGCCGGTGCACATTGCGTGATGATCGGCTCGCTGTTCGCGGGCACGGATGAAGCGCCCGGCGAGACCATCCTCTATCAGGGCCGCACGTTCAAGGCGTATCGCGGCATGGGCTCGATCGGCGCGATGCAGGCCGGCTCGAAGGATCGCTACTTCCAGGAAGAGACCGACGAGGTCACGAAGCTGGTGCCCGAGGGGATCGAAGGGAAGGTTCCGTACAAGGGCTCGATCGCCGCGATGATCCCGCAGATGGTCGGTGGCCTGCGCTCCGGCATGGGCCTGGCGGGCGCGCGCGACATCGAGGAGCTGCGGACGAAGACGCAGTTCGTGCGCATCACGGCCGCGGGTCTGCGCGAGTCGCACGCGCACGATGTGACCATCACCAAGGAAGCGCCGAATTACCGCCTGGAAAACAGCGATTGATCACGGTCGATGACTTTTCTGTCGTCCTCGTCGACACCAACGAGAGCGGCCAGCAACTCGAGTACCGGAGTGCGTCGCGGGGACGGCTGGCGGGCTTTCCCGCGTGGGAGCACGTCGATCGCGACCTGCGCCACTTCATCTCCGACGACATCCCGAACGGCACGCGCGAGCAGCCGTACCGCGACGTCGATGAAGGTTGGAACATCACCATCTTCGAAGACGACGGGTGGGTGTACGTCGGCGAGAACGGGACCGAGTTCCGCGTGCGTGCCGAGGAGTATGTGCGTGTGTGGAATGCGCTGATCGACGAGTTCAATCCGGCTGAGAAGATGTAAACGCTATCGGAGTGCGGCAGCGCCAGCTGCCGCTTTCCAAAGCGGCGGCTTTGCCGCCGCACTCCATATCAGGCGCTAAAATCGCGCGCTCATGACCGGCTCCCGCGCGTTCGCTCACGATCTCGTCGACCTGCTCTTCGATCACGTCGAGCAGATCGAGCAACGGCCGGTCGTGGAGTGGACGCCCGCCGCAGAGCTCCGCGAGCTGGCCCGCATCACTCACGAAAGCGCGGATCCGCTCGAGCTCGCGCGGCTCGTCGCACGCTACTCGAATCAGCTCCACCACCCGTCGTACATGGGCCATCAGGTCTGCCCGCCGATGCTCGACGCGGCCGTCGCCGACCTGCTGATCTCGTTCACCAACAACTCGACCGCGGTGTGGGAGATGAGCCCGATCGGCACTGTCATCGAGAAGGAAGTGGTGCGCTGGCTCGCCGATCTCGCGGGTTATCCGGAGACGGCCGAGGGGACGGCGGTGTCCGGAGGCTCGGCGGCGAACCTGACCGGATTGCTCGCGGCGCGCGCACGCTGGAACAACGACCTCGCCAACGCCGGCAAGCACCCGATCGTCATCACCTCGGCCGACGCGCACTATTCGATCGCGCGCGCTGCCGCGATCATGGGCATCCCCGCCGTCGACGTGTTGAAAGTCGCGACCGACGACGCGCATCGAATGGATGTCGGTGCCCTGGAAGAAACGCTCGCCGCGGTCGAGGCGCGGGACGATGCGAACGTGCTCGCCATCGTCGCCACTGCGGGTTCGACCGCGACCGGCGCCTTCGACAAGCTCGACGAGATCGCATTGCTGCGCGATCGCTTCCGCACGTGGCTGCACGTCGACGCCGCACACGGCGCATCGGTGTTGCTGAGCGAATCGCTCGCGCACCTCGTGCGGGGCCTCGAGCGCGCCGACTCGTTCTCCTGGGATCCCCACAAGATGATGTGGATGCCGCTCTCCCTCGGCACCATCCTCGTGCGCGACGGCATCTGGCTGCGCCGCGCGTTCGAAGCGGACGCGCCGTATCTGTTTCACGCCGGCAGCGACAACATCGGCGAGATGACCATCCAGTGCTCGAAGCGCGCGGACGCGATCAAGCTGTGGCTGCTGTTGCGCTCGCGCGGGACGTCGCCGATCGTCGAAGCAATGGAGGGCGTCACGCAGCTCACGCGCTATCTGTACGACCGGCTCGCGGAATCGGACGACTTCGAGCCGGTGCACGAGCCCGAGCTCAACATTCTCTGTTTCCGCCGCAAGGGCTTCGACGATGAGCAGACCGCCGAGTTGCGCGAACGTCTGATCCGCAGCGGACGCGCATGGATCACGACGACGATCCTGCGCGGCGAACGCGTGCTGCGGGTGACGATGATGAATCCGCGCACGACCGAGAGGCATGTCGACGCGATGCTCGTGGCGTTGCGTACCGTCTGACCGGAGGCCTCCGGTACGATGTTGCGCGCATGCTCTACGATCCCGCATCCACGATCCGCGATTCGCGTGCGCGATATTTTGAACGCTCCGGTTTTGCGCCTGACGGCGGCTACGCGGACCAGTGGGTGAAACTGAAGATCGGCCGCGCGTTCATCGCCTTTCCAAACACCGCGGCGCGCGTGCGCTCGGTGAAGTTGCACGACATCCATCACGTGTTGACCGAATACGACACGAGCTGGGTCGGCGAGGCGGAGATCGGCGCGTGGGAAGTGGCCTCCGGTTGCGCCGATCACTATCCGGCATGGGTGCTGAACTTCGGCGCGATGGCCATTGGTCTGTTGATCGCACCGCGGCGGATGCTGCGCGCGTTCCGGCGCGGCTGGCGCAAACCGAATCTGTATCGGCGCGAGTTCGACGAAGCGCTGCTGGCGCGCAAGGTGGGTGAGTTGCGCGCTGAGCTGGAGATCGAAGCGTGATCGTCGAGACAGTTCTGTGGAAGAGCCTGCAGTGGTCCGGTCACGAGTCCGCGCGATTGCTTGCGCGCGACGATGGCTGGCTGCTCGAGGGTACGGCTGCATTCGCGCATGAGAGCAATGCCTGCCGCCTCGATTACGCAATCGAATGCGATCGCGCGTGGGCGACGCGCTCGGCGCGGGTGCAAGGGTGGGTGGGGGCGCGCGAGGTCGATGTGACGATCGAAGTCGTGAATGGGGACTGGATTCTCAACGGCGTCGAGCAAAAGCAGGTCGCGGGCTGCATCGACATCGATCTCAACTTCAGTCCTTCCACGAATCTCCTGCCCATCCGCCGGATCGATCCTGCCGATGAATCGATCGCGGTCCGTGCGGCATGGTTGCGCTTTCCTTCCTTCGAGCTCGAGCCGCTGGAACAGCGCTACACACGCATCGCCGCGGACCGCGTCAGCTACGCCAGCACGAACTTCACCGCGCTGCTCCACGTCAGTCCGAATGGTCTCGTGCGCGACTACGAGACGCTGTGGACGGCCGAACGCTGATGCCTCGACTGCGGATCGGGCTCGTCGAGCCGCGCGAGGCCGGTAACGTCGGCGCCGCGGCGCGCGTCCTCAAGAACTTCGGCTTCGACGAGCTATGGATCGTCGGCGAACATCCGGAGCTGCTGCCGGTATCGGGTTGGTGGGCGAGCGGTGCGGACGATGTTCTCGAGAACGTTCGTCACGTGGCGACGCTCGCGGATGCCGTCGGCGACGCGCACCTCACCGTTGCCACGACGTCGATGCGCGGACGTACCAGTCCCGTGTCCTTCACCGCACGCACCCTCGCCGCGAAATTCGGATCGCTCGATGAAAACCAGACGCTCGCGCTCGTCTTCGGCCGCGAAGACCACGGTCTCACGCGCGAGGAGCTGATGCTCTGCCAGCACACCGCGGCGATTCCGACCAACGATCGCTTTCCGGTGATGAACCTCGCGCAGTCCGTCGGCGTGTTCTGCTATGAGCTCTCGTCGATCGCGCCCGCGCCGTCACCCCGCGACCTCCCGGACGCGGCCACGATCGAGCGCATTCATCAACGCGCGCGTGAGCTGCTGCTCGAGGTGGGATTCCTGCACGACAATAACCCCGATCGCATCTACGACGATTTGCGCAACCTCGTCTCGCGCGCCGAGCTCGACGCGCGCGAAGCGACGATCGTGCTGGGCATCATCCGGCAGATCGAGTGGAAGATTCGGAAGTCGTCGTCGAATGGGCGCGATTGAGACAGTCGCCGATGATCTCGATGAACGTATCGAGGTCGAACGGTTTGAGGATCGAATTGCAGACGGAGTTGGGTGGGATCTTGTCGACGCCGCGTTTGCCCGCGGCGGTGAAGACGATCATGTGCGGACGGTTTTCCGGATCGCGCTGGCCGATGCGCTCGATGAACTCGTATCCGTTGAGACGCGGCATCATGAGATCGAGCAGGATCAGGTCGTACGTGCTCTGCTGCAGCCGTTCCAGCCCCGCCGCGCCATCCTCGGCCAGCTCGACGTCGAACTTCATCCGCCGGAGCACCGCCTGGAGCAGCACGCGGATGGCCAGATCATCGTCGATGACCAGGATTCGCCGGCCGCTTCCATCGAGCTTTTGTACAGGCATAATCGCTACCGCTGCACCGTCCGGTAATGCGAACGCCATACCGATCTGGAGTATTGGATTCCAATCTAAGAGAGTACGGCCTTCGGTCCCGCCGCGCAATGAGCCCCGAGGAAATGCTTACATCTGATGCAACGGCCGTGTTCGGTTTCCGCCCGTGGGTGCGGCGCGCCGGTTTATCCATCGTGATCGTTGCTTCTCTTCTTACGGCAGCGATCGTGTTTGCGTTGGCGGCGGTGCCTTCGACGCGTTACGGCTGGTTCGGCGAGCCGTTCGTTTTCATCTACATCGGAACCTTATGGATCGGCGGCGCGAAAGTGTGGCTCGGCACGCGCCGTCCCATCGCCGAAGTCGATGCCGCGGCGCTGACGCTGCGTCCGCTGCACCAGTTCCGCACGACCACGATCGCGTGGAGCGATTTGCGTGCGACGGAACAGATGACCGGCGGCGACCGGATGATCGTCTACTACGACACGCCGCGCGGCCTGCGCTTCGTCGCACTCAATCTCAACCTCGTGAAAGGGCGGCGCGACTTCGTCAGCCTCGTCGACGCGCGGCTGCGCGAGCTCGGGTTCGAAGAGAAGATCGTGGAGCGCTCGCGGTATCTCAACAGACCGCGGCTCGCCGGGTAAGATCGCGCGCGCATGAAGCCGAAGGCCGAGATCGAGAAGCTCCGCGCGGAACTGGAGCGCCACAACCGCCTCTATTACGAAGGCAACCCGGAGATCAGCGATTACGAGTTTGATCAGCGTTTGCGTCGCCTGCAGGAGCTCGAGGCCGCGCATCCCGAATTTTCGGATCCGAACTCGCCGACGCAGCGCGTCGGCGGCGCGCCGATCGAAAGCTTCCCGACCGTCATTCACGATCCGCCGATGTTGTCGATCGAGAACGCGTATTCGCTCGACGAGCTCCGCGAGTGGGACGAGCGCGTCCGTCGCGGCCTCGGGCGCGGCGAAACCGATCCGATCGAATACGAGGCCGAGCTGAAGATCGACGGCGTGTCGATCTCACTGCTCTACGAAAACGGCGCGCTCGCGCGCGGCGCCACACGCGGCGACGGTGCACGCGGCGACGACGTCACGCCGAACGTGCGCACCGTGCGCGCGCTGCCGCTGAAGCTCGATCCGACAGTGAAGCGGCTCGAAGTGCGCGGCGAGATCTACATCGCCAAACGCGACTTCGCCCGGCACAACGAGAGCCTCGAAGAAGCGGGACAGGAACCGCTCGCCAATCCGCGCAACGCAGCCGCGGGCGCATTGCGGCAGAAGGATCCGAAGCTCGTCGCGCAGCGCCGCCTCAGCGCGTTTCTCTATCACGTCGTCAGCGTTACTGGAGCGACGGGCTCTCGGCCCGTCGAAGCCCGGCGCTCCAGCAGCCCGATCGATTCGCAGTGGGCTGCCTATGAACTGATGGAACGGCTGAAACTGCCGGCCAATCCGGAGCGCCGCCTCTGCACGACGCTCGACGAAGTGATTGCGTTCATCGAGGAGATGCGCGAGCGCCGCCACGATCTCGATTTCGAGATCGACGGCATCGTCGTGAAGATCAATCGCCGCGAGGAGCAGCTCGAGCTCGGCGCGACGTCGAAGGCGCCGCGCTGGGTGGTTGCGTTCAAGTATCCGCCCGAGGCGGCGGAGACGATCGTCCGGCGGATCAATGTGTATGTCGGCCGCACGGGCGTCGTCACGCCCGTCGCGGAGTTCGACCCGGTGCACATCGGCGGCACGAAAGTCGTCAACGCTTCGCTGCACAATTTCGAAGAGCTCGAGCGCAAGGACGCGCGCATCGGCGACACGATCCTGGTGGAGAAGGGCGGCGACATCATCCCGAAGGTCGTGCGCGTGCTGCTCGAACGGCGTCCCGCCGATGCAGTCGCGTTCGAGGTTCCGACGTCGTGTCCCGTGTGCGGCGAGCCGCTGCACAAGTTCGAAGATGAAGTGGCGATCCGCTGCATCAATCAGGGCTGCCCCGCGATCGTGCTGCAGTCGATCACACACTTTGCCTCGCGCAAAGCCATGGACATCGAAGGCCTCGGCTGGCAGACCGTCACGGCGCTGCTCGACGCGAAACTGATCACCGATACGGCCTCGATCTACGAACTGACCGAAGAGCAGGTGGCGGCGCTGGAGCGCAAGGGGGAGAAGTCGGCGAAGAAACTGATCGAGAACATCCAGGGCTCGAAAAAGAACGAGCTCTCGCGCCTCATCTTCGGCCTCGGCATCCCGATGATCGGCGAGCGCGCCGCGAAGATCCTGGCCGAACATTTCGGCTCGATCGAAGCGCTGATGGACGCGCGGACCGAAGAGCTGGTCGGGATTCACGAGATCGGACCGAAGGTGGCGGAATCGATCACGTCGTATTTCGCCGTCCCCGCCAACCGCGAGCGCATCGAGAAGATGAAGCGCCTCGGCGTCGCGCCGACGCACGTCGCGCGCGCAACCGGCGATCGCCTCGCCGGCAAGACAGTGGTGGTGACCGGCACGCTGACGAAGTTCTCGCGCGACGAGATCCACAAAATCATCGAGCGCGAAGGCGGCAAGGCCTCGGGATCGGTGTCGTCGAAGACCAGCTATGTCCTGGCCGGCGAAGCGGCGGGCTCGAAGCTCGACAAAGCGAAATCGCTCGGCGTGACGGTGTTGTCTGAGGATGAGTTTCTGGCGCTGGTCGGGGCGTAAGGTCGCACGCTCCGGCGGCTACGGACGGCCGAAGTGTTTTCCGAGGAACTCGTCCATCGGCGCGTAGTACTTGTCAGGAAACGGCCGCGGTCCGACGCCGAAATGGCCTTCGCCCGGAAAGACCGTGAGCGTCACTTCGACGCCCGCTTTCGCGAGCGCGTCGCGCAGCATCTCGCTCTGGCTGATCGATACCTCCGCGTCGCCGCTCCCGTGAAGAATGAGGAACGGCGGATCGTCCGGTGAGACCCAGCGAATCGGATTGGCGACGGCCGCGAGGTCGCGCCGTTCATTCACCGGGCCGCCGAGGAGACGCTCCAGTGCGAAGGTTGGTTGGCCCTGGTCCGCCTTCCGCTTCTCCAGCCGCGCGAGCTCCTGCGGCTCGAGGAAATCCGTGGGACCATTCCAGTCGATCACGACATCGGGTCTTGCGGCGCCTTCGAGGCTGGTGCCGGCGAGCGCCGCGAGATGCCCGCCGGCCGACTGGCCCCACACGGCTACGCGATGCGGATCGATTCCGAACTCGTTCGCATGGCTGCGCAGATACTCGATTGCCGCGCGCACATCCTCGATCTGCGCGGGGAAAATCGCTTCGCCGGAAAGTCGATACTCGATCGATGCGGCGACATATCCCTTCCGCACGAAATGGATCAGTGACGGCAACCCTCGTTCGCGCGTTCCCTCCGTCCAGCCACCGCCGTGGATGAACATGATTGCAGGCCGGCTGGTCGCGCCGTTCCGCGGAAGCAGGACGTGCATGCGCAGCGGTCTCGATCGCGTTGCGTAGACGATGTCCGGCCGCAGCTCGACGTCGGCCGGAATCCACTCGCGCAACATCGTCGCGAGCTCGTCATCGGACACGGGCGCGCCGAGTTTCTGCAGAATGGAACGAATGCGGTCGTCGGCTGGCGATCGCCGAAGCGCCTCGCGATACCAATGCGCCGCACTCGTGTTGTCTCCGCTCTCGAGATACGCCTCGGCGAGGCTGTCGTACACGTTCGCGGACTGCGGATACGCACGCACGTTGAGCTTGAACAGCTCGATGGCGTCGGCTTTCCGGCGCTCCGCGAGCATGGCGTAGCCGGCGGCGTTCAAGGTCGGCTCTTCGAACAGCATCGCATTCGGATTCCGGCTGCGCTGCGCCTCGAATTCGGCGGTCGCCGCGGCGATGCCTTCCGTGCGGATCCTGCGAACGAATGACGTTCCCGCGGCGTCGAACGGCACAGGCGCGCCGTCAACCGTGACCGCGCCTTGTTCGGTCTCTTCCACGCGTTTTGTTTTCCACCCATCGGCCGTACGTACCCAGGTCTCACGGTGGCGGATGTTGCTGATCCGCTCAACGGGACTTCCCGCCGGGCCACGCACGGTGCGCACGAGATGCTGATTCGTGAGCACCGTCGCGACATCGCCGCTGACGACGATGTTCTCGATGGTGGTGCGCGTCGCCGGATTGAATGCGATCGTGGATTTTTGAAACTGCGCGATCCCGCGCTCGACGTCTGGCCTGCGCAGGACGCGGCCATCGAGCGTGACGACCTCGAAATCGGCGGTGAGGAGCTCGAGCCGCGCGGCCATGTCGTGCCGCCGATCGGCTTCGATCGATGCGTCGATTGCCGCCTGAATCTCGCGCTGCGCCGCCCCGGTCGACGCGCAACCGTACAGAGTCACGGAAAGGACGATGGCTGTCAGGGTTTTCATCGGATGTCTAACGGTCGCCACTTGGAGAGGTTAGCGCGGCCGAGTTTCCGGCGCTGGTCTGGCGGTAAGGCATTCCGGCGGGCCGTCCCTTACTGAACCGCGCTCCTTTCCTCTCCGGCGTACGTTCTCGCGTGCGCCGGAGCATGGTGCTCCGTCGACGGCAATAGGAGCGAGAGATGAGCAGCTACAGCAAACCCCGGGTTCGCGTGATCGGTCTGACGTCCATTCTCCTGCGGGGCGGCAACATGGGCTCCGAATACGACTTCGCCTTCCGTTTCAAGATGCGCACGTAGCGAGGAAAGGAGCGAATCATGAACAACTACAGCAAGCCGCGCGTCCGTGTCATCGGTCTGACGTCCACGTTGCTCCGAGGGGGCTTCGGGCTCCTGCACGATTTCAGCTTCGCGTACACCTTCATCTGACGAGTGCCGCTGCGCAGCGGCGTCGCAACCGCTGCGCAGCCGACGATCGACGACATGAGCGCGGTGCGCATGCATCCCGACGTGGTGCTCGTGGAACGGCCCGACGGCACGTCGTGGCTGCTGCACATGAGCGCGAATACGTTGCGTCTGGACGCGGGCTCGACGGAGTTGCTGAAGTCGATCGTCGATCGCGGTCCCGATGAATCCGCGCGCACGATCGCGCATCGGTTCGGCGTGGACGAGCGCGACGTGCGTGCGGACGTCGCGGACTTCATCGCCGATCTGCGCAAACAGCGCGTGCTGATCGTCGATGCCGATACGAATGGAGGTATCGCCGAACGCATCGTCGAACGAGCGCTCGCACTCGGCAATGGCGCGTGGTCATTCCTCTTCATCGCGCGCGTGGCGGTAGCACTCTTTGGATGGGCGGCCACGATTCGCGCGTGGGAGCGGCGCTTTCCACAGCCTGCGACGCCGTGCGACGATCACGAAACGCTCGATGTCATCGATTCCGTCGTGCGCCACACCGCCGCGCGATCGCTGCTCCATCACGAGTGCAAAGAGCGCGGCCTCGCGTGCCTGGCGATGGCTCGACGGGCCGGTATCGCCGCGGACCTCCTCATCGGTCTCACGTATTCGCCGCTCGCGGCACACGTGTGGGTCGAATGCGGCGACCGGATCATCAGCGATCTGCCGGAGCACTGCGCGCCATACGAGCGAGTGATGCGCTACGGATGATGGCCGCCGGCTTCGTCGTCAGCAGCGGCGCTGACGGCGTCCGGATCCGGACGTACTCCGAGCGGCTGATCTCCACCGGACGACGCGGTCCGTTCACTGCCATCCTCCTCGGCCGCATTTACTATCGTCCGCCAGGCCAGTACGAATCGGACGCCGCGCTCGTCGCCGCGCTTTATGAGCGCGGCGGGCTCGGCGCGCTGGAACGGCTCGAAGGCGACTTTGTTCTCGTCGCGCATGATGGGCATGCACAAAAGGTCGTGGCCGTGCGCAGCCCGATGGGCGCATATCCGTTGTTCTGGACGCAGGGCGAGACGTTCGCAATTGCGACGTCCCTTCGTCCGCTCGTGGAGCAACTCCAGGACGTGCGCATCGACGATGAATACGTCGCGGATTACCTCGCGTATCCGCTCGCGTCGATGATGGAACTGCCGGCCGAGCGCACCGCGTATCGCGATGTGCAGCGGCTGCTTCCCGGCTGGTCGCTGGAACTGAACCTGGCGACGCGACACGTGCAGCGGCGGCGATCGTGGGATTGGGCCGCGCACATTGAGTCTCCGCGTCCGGCCACGATCGAAGAAGCGGGAGAGATGATTCGCGAGCGGCTGCACGCCGCGGTGCGCGAGCGTCTCGGTCGCGTCGGACGTACGGCTTGTCACTTCTCAGGCGGCATGGACAGCACGAGCGTTGCGCTGCTCGCGGAGCCGCTACTCGCCGCGCGCGGCGAATCCCTCGAAGCGCTGACGCACGTTTACTCGCGCGATCCGATTCTGGCGACGGAGCGCGAATACATCGAGTGCGCGCTCGAAGGCCGCCGCGCGCTGCGGCATCACGTCCTTCTTTCGGATGACATCCTCCGATGGGACGCGATCGACGATGTGCCGCCGCTCGACGAGCCATCCACCGGTATCGCGTTCTATCGCCAGTCCACCGCGCTCGCGGATCTCGCACGCGATGCCGGCGCCGACACGATCCTGGGCGGCGACGGCGCCGATCATCTCTTCGCGCATTCGCCGGCGATCCTCGCCGCGGAGCTGCTGCGCGGTGGACACGTTCTTCGTGCGTTGCACCTCATGCGCGAGCATGCAGCCGCCACCACCGGCAGCGCGTGGCTTCATCTCCGCGAGACGATCGCTTACGTCGCGTCCCCAACGCGCTTGCGCGTTCCGCCGTGGTTCACCCGCGATTACGCGGCACAGCAACGGCTCGCCGAGCGCACCGCGAGTCGCGCCATCGGCTACCTTCGCGGCCGCCGGTTCGGGATCGAAGACCTGGAAGAGCTGAGCGGTGACTGGTTCAACTGGCACATCGGCGCGACGCGCGGCATCCTGATCACGCAACCGTTCTTCGACACACGCGTGATGTCGCTCGCGCTCGGGATGCCGCTGCGCTTTCACGAGCCGCCGCATCCGATGAAGCCGCTCCTCGCCGCGGCGATGAACGGCGTCCTGCCTGGGAAGATCATGCATCGCAGCCGCAAGGCGCATTTCGGCGCGCTGGTCGAAGGGTACGCACGGAATCGCATGGCACTCGAGCGTCTCGTCGAGCTCGCGCCGCAGGAGATCTTCGAGCGCGCGGTCCTCCGCGACGCCATCGACCGCGCCGCCCTCGGCATCTACGACGACGCGGTCGCCCTCGGCCGCCTCGACCTCACGCTTGCGTTTTTGAAGTGGCGATCACAGCCGCCGATTCGATAGCTACGAAGATTTTCGTCGTTTTTACGAAACCTTTCGTATAGTTTCCCGTTCAAGTCGAATCTGGAGGCAAACAATGGCCGAGAAACCGACTCCGAAGCTCACCCGTACGACGCTGTCCGTGCTGATGTTCATCGCCCTCGCTGTCGCTGTCTCGTCGTTTCCCGCGTTCGCGCAGCGCGATGTCGACGTCCCGCCGCCGCCGCTGCCGCCGCACCCGCCGCTGTCGATACGCGGCCCGCTCGTCCCTGCTCCGCCCCGGACGCCGCGTCCTCCGGCGCCGCCGCAAGCTCCGCTGCTGTCATCGCTCGATGCATTCCACGTCGACCTCGACCTCGATCCGATCGTCGATGTTGATGACGATCTCGGCGGCGGCGCTGACGAGAAGGGCGAGCGACGCAGCGACGGCAGGCTGAGCGTCGACGAGCTGATCGCGCTCCGCATCCATGACGTCACGCCCGAGTACATCGACGAGATGCGCGCGACCTTCCCCGACGCGTCGCTCCGGCAGATCGCGTCGATGCGCATGCACGGCGTCACCACGGCATACGTTCGCGGCATGCGTGCGGCCGGAGTGCAGGTGAGATCCTCGCGCGACGCCGCGCGCTTGCGGCAGATGGGAGTCACGCCCGCGTTTGTGAAGCAGCTCGCGGAGGCCGGCTATCGGAATTTGTCGGTGCGCGAGCTGACGCGGCTCGCAGCCGCCGGTGTCGACGCGGACTTCATCAGCGACCTCGAAAAGTACAAAGACAAGAAGCGGTAGGAACCGTCATGGCACGATCCGCACTACTCGCGCTCACTCTTTTCCTGCTGGCCACGACGGCCGCAGCGGACATCGAAGGCGGCTGGACCGCGCAGTACAACCCGCGCGTCGGCAAGCTGCATCTGATGATGAATCGCTCCGCGACCAGCCAGATGTGGCTGTCGTACACCCTCGATGAGCTGCCGGGCCTGACGCACGCGCAGATCGAGTCCGCGACGCAGGTACCGGTCACGTTTCGTCTGCGTCCCGATGCCGGCACGTTCGCATTCGAAGGAACGTTTCGCAATGGCCGGGGCGGCGGGCAGATGACGTTCACGCCCAACCGCGGCTATGCGTCTCGAATCCGAGCTCTCGGCCTGCAACTCGAGAAAGGCGACGACGCGGAGCTCTTCCGCTTCGCCGCGCTGGATGTTTCGCTTGCGTACCTGCGCGAGATGCGCGCGATTTACCCCGAGACCAATCTGCGTGAGCTCTCGAAACTGAAGGCGGTCGGTGTCACGCCCGCGTACCTCCGCGACATGCGCGCCGTCGGCGTGCACGTCGAGAGCGCCCGCGACGCGCGCAAGCTGGCCGGGTCGGGCGTCACGCCGTCGTTTGTGCGCGAGCTCGCCGATGCCGGCTATCGCAACCTGTCCACGCGCGATCTCAGCCGCCTCGCCGCCACCGGCGTCGACTCGAAGTTCATCGACGATATGCACCGGAAGCACAAGCATTGACTTGAGGAGCCGCCAATGAAAACCCCGATCGCAGTCGTCACCACTCTCCTCCTCACCGCCACCGCCGCCTTCGCCGACATGGAAGGCGCGTGGACGGCGCGGCCGCACGAGAAAGATCCGGACAAGCTGCAGGTATCGCTCAGCTACAGCCGCTCCAGCAATCACAGCTCCTCATTTTCGCTCTCCGAAGTCGCCCTCACCCGCGAGCAGGTCTACGCGGCCACGCAGACGCCGGTGCAGTTTGCGTGGAAGCGTGAGGCGGGGACGGTGGTGTTCGACGGCGTCTTCCGCAACGGAAGCGGCGGCGGACAGATGATCTTCACGCCGAACCGGAACTATCTCGACGCCATCAAGGCGCTCGGAGTCGAGATCGATACGGGCGCGGACGATGAAGAGCTGTTCACGCTGGCCATGGTCGATGTCTCCGCGGCGTACATCCGCTCGATGCAGGCCGAGGGGTTCCGCGTGCGGATCGAGGAGTACATGAGCATGGCGATGTTCCGCGTCACGCCGTCATACATCCGCGAGATCCGCGGGCTCGTCGGCCGCGACGTCTCGGCTGACAAGCTCGTCGAGCTGAAGATCCACAACGTGACGCCGGAGTACATCCGCGAGATGCGTGTGTCGCGCCCCGAACTGTCACTCGACGACCTCGTCGAGGCGCGCATCTTCCGGGTCACGCCGGAATTCGCCGCGGAGATGGCGCGCGCGGGATATCGAAACCTCTCGCACGACGATCTCGTGCAGTTGCGGATGTTCAACGTCACGCCCGAATACATCCGCCAACTCGCCGCGGCCGGCTACCGCAACGTCCCGGTGCAGAAGCTGATCGAGATGCGCATGTTCCGCATCGAGCCGGAGTTCCTCGACAAGATGATGAAGGCCGGGAAGCGGGACGACTGACGCGCAGCGCAGCGAATCGTCTCTCCTCGCACTATGCTCAGTGCAGTGGCGAGGGACAGACGATGAATCGAATCGAGCTGGGGCTGGATACGTTCGGCGACGTCACTGCCGGTGCGGACGGTAAGCTCCTGCCGCAGTCGCAGGTGATCCGCAACGTCGTCGCGCAAGGCATCCTCGCCGACCAGGTGGGTGTCGACGTGTTCGGCGTCGGCGAACATCACCGCCCCGACTACGCGGTCTCGGCGCCGGAGATGGTGCTCGCGGCGATCGCTTCGAAGACGGAGCGGATCCGGCTCACTTCGGCGGTGACGGTGCTCAGCTCGGACGATCCGATCCGTGTCTATCAACGCTTCGCCACCCTCGACGCAATCTCGAACGGCCGCGCCGAGGTGAGCCTCGGCCGCGGGTCCTTCACCGAGTCGTTCCCGCTGTTCGGCTTCGATCTCGCCGATTACGACCGCCTGTTCGAAGAGAAGCTGGAGCTGTTTGCCGCCGTGCGTTCCGAGCAGGCGGTGACCTGGAGCGGCTCGACGCGCAAACCGCTCGAGAACCAGGAGGTGTATCCGAAAACGGGACGTGCCGATGGCTTGCCGGTGTGGATCGCGGTCGGAGGGACGCCGGAGTCGGTCGTGCGGACCGCACGCCATGGCTTTCACCTGACGCTCGCCGTGATCGGCGGTGAGCCGGCGCGGTTTGCGCCGTACGTGCGCCTCTTTCACGACGCGCTCGAAAAATACGGCTTCGATCGCCGCCGCGTGGCCATTCATTCGCCGGGACACATTGCGCGCACGGACGAGGAGGCGAAGGAACAGTTCTGGCCACACTACCGGCAGCTCATCGACAAGCTCGGTCGCGAGCGCGGCTGGCCGCCGACGTCGCGCGCAAAGTTCGACGGAGAGACCGCGCACGGCGCGCTTTACGTCGGCTCGCCCGAAACCGTCGCGCGGCGCATCGCCGGCACGCTTCGCACGCTCGGCGCGGACCGCTTCGATCTGAAGTACGGAAGTGGTCCGCTGCCGCACGAGCTCATGATGTCGTCGGTCGAGTTGTACGGGACGGTCGTGAAACCGCGCGTGCTGGAACTGCTGGCGTGATTCGCGTCGCGCTGCTGCTCCTCCTGACGGTCCTCGGTTGCACAAAGCGCGTCGAAACGCCGCGCGCGAAGACGCCGGCGCCACACGTCAAAACTGTCTCGACGCCGTCAGCGCCGATCCGCACCGATCGCTCCTCTTATGCTCTCACGAACGGTCCCAAAGGTCCCGAGGCTACGATCGTCGCGACGTTGCGCGCGCCCGCGGACCGCACGCTGTACATCATGAACTGCAACGGTGCGACAGGCATCACACTGCAGCGGAAGGTCGGGGAAGCATGGGAGTGGGCGTGGCTGATCACGATGAGTGCGTGTGTCTCGCCTCCGATCGTCGTACCGTCCGGCGGCGAGCATACAGCGCAGATCCGTCTGCACGAGGAGCCCGGCGCCGTCATGCCGCGCCGCAGGATCGAGTCGGGAACCTATCGCGTGGTGTGGACCGGTGTGCTCACCTCATTCGATGCGAACGCGCAAGGCTGGGGCCCTGAGCTGCCGCTGGAAGAGCGCGTGTCCGCGCCGTTCACCATCACGCGGTAGAGGCTCGATAATGCGGCGATGGCGATCCTTGCCTCGATGGTCCTCGCGGCGATGCTCGAGAGTCGCGCGGGACTGGTTGCATTCCAGCGCGTGGCCATTCCGGAAGATGTGCCTGCACATTTGTGCACCGCCATCGCGCAGGACCGGCAGGGATTCGTCTGGCTCGGCACGCAACGCGGTCTGGTGCGGTACGACGGCTTCGACTTCCGTGTTTTCCGCGCCAACCCGGCCGATCCGCACGCAATCGGCGGCAATTACGTGCGCGCGTTGCTGGTCGCGCGCGATGGCCGTCTTTGGGTGGGGACGTTCACCGGCGGCGTATCGGTGTTCGACCCGCGTACGGAGACGTTCACGCGCTTCGACCGGCCGTTGCTTTCGTATGATCGTGTGGAAGGGCTGGCCGAGGATCGGGAGGGAGGGATCTGGATTGCGACGACAGCGGGGCTGGACAGGCTCGATCCGCGAACGCGGCGCGTCGAGCATTTCCGCCACGATCCGCGCGACCCGCGCAGCATTGCCGACGATCGCGTCCGCGGGTTGCTCGTCGATCGCGGTGGCACGCTGTGGGTCGGCACGCGCGCCGGATTGCAGCGCCGCAGGGCGAACGGCTTCGACCGGGTTGCGCCGGACGTTGCGGGGCAATACGTCATCCGCCTCTTCGAAGATCGTCGCGGACGGATCTGGATCGGGACAGAAGAGCATGGCGCGGCGGTGCTCGAGCCGCGCGATGGCAACGTGCGCCGCATCGCGCCGCGGCCGCACGATCCGGAAGGGCTGAGCCACTACTGGGTCTACGGATTCGCGGAAGGGCCGGCCGATGAGATGTGGGTCGCGACGTTCGGTGGCGGCGTCGACGTGGTCGACGCGACGTCGCTCGCAATCGTGGACCGGCTGCGCAACGACGCAACACTGACAGACACCATCGGTGCCGATCGCATCGGCGCGATGTTCCGCGATCGCGCGGGCGTCATGTGGGTGGGTACCTGGGGCGAAGGGATCGCGCGTCACGATCCGCGGACGCGCGCCTTTCGCGCGTTGCGCTTCAGCCCGAGCAAAGGCGACGGTCTGACTCACGCTGCTGCAGTGCGCGCGCTGGAAATGCGCGACGGCACCATCTGGGTCGGCACGAATGGCAACGGCGTCGACGTCCTCGATCGCGACCTTCGCCGCATCACGAGCTTCCGTCCCGACCTCTTCGGCGATGGCGCAATCACCTGCCTCGCTGAAGGGGACGACGGCACGCGCTGGGTGGCCACGCTCGACGGGAGTCTTCATCGCATCAAGTCCGGCGCTACGCCGTTCGACCGCGTGCCGGCGGATCGGCTGCCGGGCGGTCCGATCCGCACGATCGCGTTTACGCGCGACGGGTTGTTGTGGGCCGGAGCGGCGGAGGGAATGGTGCGAGTCGACCCGCGCACGCTGGAGACGCGTGTATACAAGCAGTGGCCCGGCGCAGGGAGCTCGTCGCCGGCCATCGAGTCGATCGTTGCGGCGGCGGACGGCAGTTTGTGGGTCGGCAGCGACAACGGGCTGTATTCGTTCGATCCACATCGCGAGACGTCGGTGCGCATCGCGAAAGATCCTTCGCGCGCCGAGGGCTTGCCGGAGAACTGGGTGCCGGACCTGCTCATCGCGCGCGACGGCCGTCTTTGGGTCGGTACCGCCGCCGGCGCATGTGTGCTGACGCATTGGGACGGACAAACGGCGCGCTTCGAGCGGATCGTGCCAGGCACGCCGTCACCGGCCGAGTCACTGATCGAGGATGAAGCCGGACACATGTGGATCGGGCCGCGATTGCGTGTCGATGCGCGTACGCGCGAGGTGCGCGTGCTTGGTCCGGCGGATGGCGTCGCGTTCCGCAACTTCTTCATCGCCAGCCGCTCGAAGATGCGCGACGGGCGGTTGCTCTTCGGCTCACCCGAAGGATTGCTGGTCGTCGATCCGCGGCTGTTGCCGAACGTGATTGAAGCGTCGCCGGTGGTCGCGACGGCATTGCGTGTCGAAGGCACAGCGCGGCCAGGTGCGGCGGTGCTCCAGTCGCTGACGCTGTCGCCGTCGGAGCGAACGTTCTCCCTCGATTTCTCCGCGCTCGAATTCGCCTCGGCGCAGCGGCAGACGTATCGCTATCGCCTCGACGGACTCGATCGCGAATGGACGGTGACCGGACCTTCGCAGCATTCGCTCACGATCAGCCGCGCGCCGCCGGGTGATTACATGCTGCGCGTCGGCGTGACGAACCGCGACAGCGGGTGGAGCGCGAACGAGCTGCGCCTGCCGGTACGCGTGCAGCCGGCGTTCTTCCAGACCGGCTGGTTCCGTGCCCTCGTCATCGCCGCGGCGGCCGCACTGCTGTACGCTGCATATCGCCTGCGTGTACGGCACCTGCGCGCGCGCGAACGGCGGCTCCATGAACTGGTGGCGGTCCGTACGAGCGAGCTCGAGACGGCATACGCGAAGATCGAAGAAGCGAGCCTCACCGATCCGCTCACGGGTCTGCGCAACCGGCGATTCCTCGAGCAGGCCATCGGCGCCGATCTCGATCTCGCCGCGCGCGGGCATGGCGACCTGGTCGTGCTGCTGGTCGACCTCGATCACTTCAAGTCGGTCAACGACACCTACGGGCACGCGGCCGGCGATGCGGTGCTGGTGGCATTGGCGGAACTGCTGCGGCAGACCTTCCGCTCGTCCGATCATGTCGTGCGCTGGGGCGGTGAGGAGTTCCTGATCGTGGTGCGGTTCGTCGATCGCACCGAAGCGTTCGCAATCGCCGAGAAGCTCCGGCGCGCGGTGGCAGAGCACGCGTTCGTGCTGCCGGACGGCACGCGCCTGCAGCGCACCTGCTCGATCGGCTTCGCCGCGTGGCCGCTCCCGGGCGTGACGTCGTGGGAGCGGACCGTCGACCTGGCCGACGAGGCGCTGTACGCGGCCAAGCGCGGCGGGCGCAATGCGGCAGTCGGCGCGGACCGCGCCTACCTCCACGCGTAAACGTCGACGTCTGCACGTCGAAGCGGCGCCTCGGCGTCTACGGCGACGCGACAACGCTGGGCCGTGCGGCGGTCCGCATCAGTGCGATGAGCGGGACAGCCTGCCAACTGAGCCAAAGCACCGCCCACGCGACGATCAGCGGCGCGAGATGTTCGAAGGTGTTCGCCACGTACGCGAACCCTTCGCGCCACGTGAGCACGGCAAGCGTCAGGTCGATGATCGCGTTGATCGTGGTGACGATTGCGGCGACCGTACGTCCATGCCGGCCGTGCCGCACCGACCACGCCGCCGCTCCTGCCGGCGCGGTCAGAACAGCGGTGGCCGAGATCATTGCCGCCGTCCATCCGTGTCCGCCGGCGGTGATCACGATGGCGATGATTGCGACGACGCAACCCGATACGAAGGCCGCCGCGAGCCCCGCTACCGCCACGCGTAGACATCCACATCCGCGCGCGCGCGTAGTTGCGTCGTCCACTTCCCGATCTCATCCTGCAAGCGCGTTGTGCGGACGGCGGTGCGGATCTCTTCGCGCACGCTGTCGAGCGGCGGTACGCCGAGGCCGCGCTCGCGGCGTTGCGTCGTCCACGGGCCGCGGTAGTACGCCTCGACCTCTTCGTTCGTGATGAACACCAGCGGCGCGAAGCGCTCCTGGATGTACGCCTCGACCTGTAACTGGCGCCGCGCCAGTGCGCGCACTTCGTCGAGCGTCAGCTCCGCGCGCGCGATCGCGGCTTGGAACTCCGCTTCGGAGGCGAAGCGGCGCTGGATCTCGAGGAGGCGCGCTTCGATCACGCCCGGCGAGATGTCCTGCGCGCCGAAGCGTTCCACGTCGCGATACCGCAGCGCCTGCGCGATCAACCCCTCCAGCACGTCGCGGCGATGATCGTCTTCACTCTGCGAAGTGCGCGGGAAGAAGCGGATCTCGACCATCTGCGCGACCTCGCTGACGGTCAGGACCTGCCGGTCCACGATGGCCGCGATGCGATCGACCGTTACGGCCGAGGCGGGCAGCGCGAGCAACAGGAGAACGGCCGGGAGGCGTAGCATCCGTTCTAAAGCTAACCTTTCGCACGTCTCGCCGTCCATCGAATCATGCGCACACGAACGATCGCTCTCACCCTCGTGATCTCCGCGGCCGCGGCCTCGTTCCTCACGGCCGGCAATCGCATGAGCTACATCTACAAGCGCGGCAATGTGCAGACGATGCGCATCAGTGGCGAGTTTCACAAGATCGCCCCGATCGCGCGCAAGTACGGCAGCGAGTTCGTCTGGATCCGTCTGGACGGCCGTGAATACGTGATCCGCGATGCGGCCACGCTGGCCGACGTTCGCAATCTCTTCCGCGATGTCGAAGCGCTCGATCCGGAGATCCGCGCGGTCGAACGGCGTCTCCGGCCCCTCGAGGAGCAGCTCGATGAGGTCGAAGAGCGCGTGGACTACGCGGGCGATACCCTCGGCGACGAGGACGACCTCAGCGACACGGAGCGTGAAAATCTCGAAGACAAGCTTCGCGTCGCCGAGCGCGAGATGCGCGAGCTCGAGTCGAAGATGAAGCCGCTCGAGCGCGAGCAGGAACGGCTGGACAGGGAATCCGAGCGCCGCGAGAAGATCGCCGAGGCGAAGTTCGAGAAGCTGGTGGAGCGGGCCATCGCGGACGGGATCGCGCAGCGCGTGCAGTGACGCGGCGCGCGGCGTGTGGCGTTTATCTCGAATAGAGTTGGTTAATTAGCTGTAGCACAAGATCCAGCACCATAAAAGAGTCGCTCCCGCCGTTCCAATTGCCGTGCGCCAGCCAGTTCCGCTGCTCCGGCAGATTGTCGATGAAGGTTTGGAGGCTTTCAGCGCCGTGGGGGTCGACAGGGCGGCTTGCGAACGCGGCTGGCGAGACCGGATTGACAAACGGATGAAGCGTCCGCAGGCGCTCACCCTTGATCCACCCGGCGCGCACAGCATGGCGCAGACGGTCTTTCAGCCCGCGTGCTGGCTCGTTCGCCATTCGGCGACGAAGAGCATGTTCCAGCGTCACCAGTGCCTGCAACTCGGCGACACTGGAAAACGCGTAGACGAACCAGGCGTAGATTGCGAGGTGTTGCGCAGTCACGAATCCGTTTACGATCTCGACCGGCGCATCCCGCGGCCAACCGAGCATCGCGTATCTTTCGTAGTGCTGCTCGAGAGGATACGTGCGTGGCTCTTCATCCGGGGCGTGCCACTCCATGATGTCGATCAGTTTTCGATCGACTGAGATCAAAGCATCCAGTGGCTTCAGCTCTTCCATGTCATGCACTGTATGTCTCCACCAATGCTCTGGTGTTTGGGTACTCCTCACCAGTCGTGATGCACGATCATGTCAGCCTCATTACCAGATCTTCCCCGCCCGTTGTCACGATGAAGCGGTTGCTCTCGACCTGGCGCATTTGCGCGGCGTGCAGCACGGGAGGGCGAATGCTACCCCGGACCTCGAGTGTCTTTCGATCCAGCGCAGCTGGCCGCTCTGGCCACAGCCTCTCGCGGCCTGTAAGTTTGGAGTTGACCGAAACCCAAACGAAAGGAAGGGACGGCTGCCATGAAGAAACAGGCGATTCAGTATCTCGCGTTCGATGTGCAGGCAACGGTGGTAGCCAGCTTGCGCGACGAGAGCGGCAAGGTGGTATTGAGGTGCTCGCGTTCGAGCGACATCGCTGCTCACGCAACTGGACATGCTGCTCGAGCTGCGCCCGAAGGCGAAGGCGGCCATGATCGTGGCCGGGCGTCAGCAGCCGGGCTGGAAGACGCTTCGCTCGATCCCGTTCATGGGTCCCGTGCCGCCCTCTTCCTTTCGTTCGTCGTTTCTCAACTCCGAACCTACAGGAAGGGCGTGCTTTCAAATATGCGTTAGACCGCGCCCTTGCTCATGTATGCTTCGGGGCACGACTGCTCGATGTCGTTGGGGGCTGATGTGACCACCCTCTTCAGGACGATTCTCTTCTGCGCGCTCATCGGTAGCGAGGTTGCTGCCGATGCATGTACCGGATCCCTTTTCCAGCCTCCCGTGCAGTACTCGGCGTCGGCCGACGAAGTAGTGCTTCTCGCTGATGTCAACGGCGACGGCGCGCCGGAGATCCTAACGTCTGGAAACCATACGGACCAAGTCGACGCGTTCTCCCTTCTGATGAACCGCGGCGACGGTACCTTTACAAGCGAACAGCGAGTCGGCAGCCGTTTTGGAGAAAAGCTGGAGGAGATCGTCGATCTTGACGGCGACGGCCTCGTCGATATCGTTGCATCTAATTACTGGATGAATGGCATCTCCGTCTATCGAGGTACCAGCTCGCAGCAGTTTAGTGCGGGCATGTTCCACGAGACGGCCACGCATGGCGGCCCAACGCGAGTTGTCGATTACGATCGCGACGGAGTTCTCGACATAGCGAGCCTCTCGTTTGGCTCACGACAGCCCGTACGTGTTCATTTGCTTCGAGGCCTTGCTGGCGGCACGTTTGACCAAAAGGTCACATTCGAGACTCCTCTTGGTGTTGCGGCATCCCCGTCCACGCGCCTCCATCAAGGAGCGGTAGAGGTTCTTGTGGAGGAGTATTCCGGTCACCTCGCCATTCTGCGGCTCGCAGCCGCGGGAGTCTCGATAGAGATACTCAGCGTCGGTCCGGGGATGGACCTGAGCAGTATGTTTGCTGACATTAATGGCGATGGAATCGCCGATATCGTGGACACGACTGATGGGCGCTCGAACGGCATGTCCGCTCACAACGAGTTGATCTTTGTGACCCTAGCGGCTCCCGGGGGTGGGTTTCAGGAAAGGACGCAGCTTGCACGCAAAAGAAAGCTTACGTACCCGGTTGAACTCGGCGCTGGGGATTTCAACGGCGATGGTCGGCTCGATCTGATCGCTGGCGATGTTCTCGCGGCGTCTCTGTACTACTACCTCGGAAATGCCGCAGGTAGCTTCAACGGCGGTATAGAGATTGATGTCGGGGGCCCTGTCAATGATATTGCGCTGGGGGACGTGAATCGTGATGGGCGTCTCGACCTTGTCGTGGCCAACAACAATCGTTCGGTGGCCGTGAGCGTTAACAGGGGACCATGCGTTCCCACGCGGCGTCGCGCCGTACGCCACTGACGCCACTTGCTTGCGTCGGTCAGCGTGAAGTTAGCCCGCTTCTTGTTCAAAAAATGCTTCAGCGCGTACATTCGTCGAGCAAGCCTTTCGAAAACTCGTAGCGCCGTGAAACAGTCATCGCGATCAAAGCTGCGACCAGTCGGATGGCCAGCATCATTGCGCGCGGCCCGCAGAAGGTCGAGCACAGAACTCAGGTCAATGTCTAGACCGTCGCGAAGTTCAGCAGGCTTTGTCGCCGCCCGGGCCAGCCCATGGGACGAAAGCGTGCGCCACGTCCATAAAGGTAGACTCTGCAGCGACTCCCCAGCATCGCGGTGCAGGCGAGATACGCACGGTTGTAATAGGTTTTCACCGCATCATCAATGTACAGTCTAGTCGTCACGGAGATTCCGGGCGCCCCGGCGAACAGCCGCCGCAGATATCCCGCCGGATCATCCGGGTTCGCGTGATCATCCATGGCAGCGGCGACTCCCGCCTCGGTGAGACGTAGGTTCCAGTTGGTCGGCGCGTTTTGGGTCCAGATCGATGTACGCCAGACCCTGAGCGGCAAGCGACCAGTACGCCGCCATAATCTCGTGACGTCTAGGCTGGTCATCGGGCGGAGCCAGCGCCTTTACGTGTTCGGCTAGATAGTATTCGCCGTGGCCTAGACGAGAATCGACGTCGCGCTGAGTGAGAGTCTTCAGGAGCAGCGACTGAAGTTCATCCGATTTCATGGCCGCGATTCTCCCGGATCGGGTGATTTTTGCGAGGGCGGCCGTGGGACCGCTGTGCGACTCTCCCGCGCGCCGCGGTCGGGCTAACGTTCATTCGCTAAGCCGCGCCGGCCGCGCCGCGTATCGCCATGCCGCTTGAGCAAACAACCGACCTGCGTGTGAACAGCTGCCCGGAGATGATCGCTTCATACTTGCCACTGCCTCGCAGATGGCCGGCTTCACCGTCCTCCGTCACTCCGGGCGGCCGCCGTTACATCGACCAGAAAGTACGCTTGCCCCATCTACGAGGCCGAGAAGGTAGCATCTCGAGTCCCGGCCCGTTCACGACGCCTCACCGGGCTACGTCGCCCGCACAGCAATCTATTGACGGCTGCCTAAAGGTAGCGTGAAGTTAGGCGGCTCTTCGGGCTGAACGCCTTTTCGGCGCGAACGTGCACAAAAAGCTTCCGCAGCAGCGTTAACTTAGATGGCTACCATGTGACTGGCCATCCACGGCTGCTCAACGCTTCAATAATTTGCCCGCCAACTGTCGCGATCGGCAAAACTGCAAGGGCGGCAACGATTGACGTCACAAAGATGATCGCTGTACGGCCAGTACGAGCTAGCGCGAAGTATGAGCCGACTGGTAGCGCAATAGCCACAAACGGCGCCCCTAAGAATGCCGGATTCCACCCCTCATCGTTCAATCCGTCGACTGCAGCCACCGCTGCTCCTACGGTGATGATAGCTGTCGTTACGGTAAGTGCTCTTAGCAGCCTAGCGCTTGAATAACTCTTCTGACGACACGCAAATACTGCGTTCACCAATACGACCGGCGCGCCGATGGTCAACAATCCCAGGCAGCTCCTCAGAAATCTGATTATGTATGGCGGAGGAGCGTATCCCGCCGTTCGCTTCCCTTCAACGAATGCAGGCATGAATACCAGGACCAAGAGAAAAAGAATAACCTTACGTGACATGCTCGAACGTCCGTTCAGCGATATCGTACGTCACAATGCGCGAACTGAGCAGCGTTACACTTGCTGCCGCCCTGGATGGAGATCATCGCCACTCGTGGCCAGGCAATACCCGCCGCCGGATTCCAGCCGTCCAGACTCGCGCGAAAGGGCGGCCGTCGTCCTTGGAGCTCTTGCGGATGCCCGCCAACGTCTATCGCGTAAGCTGCAGCGAGGGCCCGCGTGCCGGTTGGGCAGAGCGGCACGCCGCTTGCCGCATTTGACGTTAGACGAGTCTGCAAACGGCGTGACGCCGTGCGCCTCGGGACAACCAAGGCGGCTCGGCCGCCGAGCGCGGCACACCGCCCGCTGACCGCTTCACGCGGTAGTTAGGTGTGATGTGCCAGGACGTTGTTCCTTAGAGCGGGTTGCTCATCCGGGCGACTTTCGTCAATCTGAAAGCTCTTCAAACGAACAGGTTGACAGGAAGGGCCCGGATGAACGTGCACAAGAATGCGCGA
>Ga0196977_1000318_pt1 | contig 27295 bp, 25 predicted proteins | sample S3v_1013CmetaG_FD_148634 | JGI IMG/M metagenome (GOLD analysis project Ga0196977, IMG submission 148634) | Soil microbial communities from Anza Borrego desert, Southern California, United States - S3+v_10-13C | ecosystem: Environmental > Terrestrial > Soil > Desert | place: USA: California... | reverse complement strand
CTCTTCCTCGCGCCGCGCCATCTGCTCGGGCGTCAGCCGCGCCCACGCCTCGCCGAACTGGAGCCGGCGCTCGACGCTCATCGCGTCGCCCTCGACGAGGGCGAAGAGCGCCTCGCCGCGGTCGAAGTTGTAGGGGCGCGCGAGCAGGAGGCGGAGCAGGTCGAAGTGCTGATCCTGAAGCGCGTGGACGAGTTCGTGCGTGAGCAGGGGTTCGTCCTTGAACGCGCCGCGCGGGCCGTCGGCGACGAGCAAGACCTGCTTGTCGAGCGGCGAGTAGGTCGCGCCGGCCGTGGCCGCCGTGAAGCTGACGGCGAGGGCGGCGAGGTCTGTGCCGGCCGGCAGCATGCCGCCCGCGACGGCGAGGCCGCCGAGGTTCCTGAGGTCGTCGGTGGCGAGCACGTCGGCGATCTCTTTCGTGCGCGTGCCGTACTCCCAGCCCGACAACTCCGTCATCCCGACCTCGCCGCGCCACTCCAGACCGCGGGCGCGCGCCGTCTTCGCCATCGCGCGCTCGCGCATGGCGCGCAGGCGCGGCCCGAGCGGGCGCGAGGGCAGCGGGGCGAGCGTCCGCCGCGGCGCTTCGGCCGCCGGCATGGCCGCCGCCGGGGCCACGGCCCGCGGCGCCCCCCGCCGGTTGCACGCCGCCGCGAACAGCCCCGCCGCCGCCACGACCAACAACCCCATGATGAAGACTCTTCCCCTAGTTCGCATACCGGACGTTAGACGCGCGAGAAGCCGCCGGGGCGGCCTGTAAAAAGTAGACAGTAGACAGTAGTCAGTAGTCAGTAGTCAGTAGTCCCCGAATCAGCACGCCGACGCTCACACGCGGACGCTTCGACGGCGACTCTCTTTTTCTACTGGCTACTGGCTACTGGCTACTGTCTACTTCTTCCCCCCCGTCCAACCCTGCCGCGGCGGGCGCTCATCTGACGGATTAAGTCCACTAACCGGCCGGCCGGGCCGCGACAGTCCTCGCGTCGCGGGCTCGGCGGCCAGCGCGCGGGGCGGCTCCCCAGCTCCTGTCCGCGACCTTCCAACTGACCGAGAAGGAGAGGAGCCAAACCATGCCGCGACACGCCTCCGGCCCGCTCGACCGCATCGAGATCGCATCGCCCTGCTCGGCCGAGTGAGACTCGATGCGGGGCAACGACCGCGTCCGCTTCTGCGAACACTGCCGCCTCCGCGTCCAAGACGTTTCGACCATGACCCCGGCGCAGGCGCTCGGCCTCGTGCGCCGGTCGGAAGGCCGACTCTGCCTGCGCCTCCACCGGCGGCCCGACGGCTCGCTCGTCACGCGCTCGCTCGCCGAGCCGCTCCAACAGATCAGGCGGCGCGTCTCGCGCGTCGCCGCCGGGGCCTTCGGCGCGGCGCTCGGCCTGTGGGCGGCGGACGGCGCGCAGGCCCAGACGGCCCCCGCGGCCCTGTCGCCGTCCGCCGTCGCCGAGCGGAGCGCGCTCGCGCCGGCCGCCGGGCGCGGCGGAGGCGGCACGCTCTACGGCACCGTCAAAGACCCTTCGGAGGCGGTCATCGCCGGCGCCGAGGTGACGCTCGTTGACGAGCAGACCGGCTCGACGCGGACGGCCCTGACGGACGACGAGGGCGTCTACCGCTTCGACCCGCTTGAGCCGGGGACGTACACGCTGCAACTCGCGATGCCGGGGTTCGAGACGGAAGTGCGGAAGGGCGTCGCGGTGCAGGACGGCGCGGGCCGGAGCGCCGACGCCGTGCTCGGCCCCGCGGAGGCCTTGACGGGGGTCGTCGTCGCCACCATCGAGCCGTCAGAGCCGCTGGTCAGGGCGGCCTCCGCAGGCGACCTCGCCGAGGTGCGCAGGCTTTTGGCCGGGGGCGCGGACGCCAACGTCGTCGACAACGACACCGGCACGAGCGCGCTGGCGCAGGCCGTGTCGAACGGCAACCGCGAGATCGTGGTCGAGTTGCTGCGCGCCGGGGCCGAGGTCAACGCGCGCGCGGAGTTCAAACAGACGGCGCTGATGCGTCTGTCGCAGAAGACTTCGCAAGAGGTCGTCCGCGAGCTGCTGCTGGCCGGGGCGCGCGTCAACGCGCGCGACGAGGACGGGTTCACGGCGCTGATGGCCGCCGCCGGCTGGGGCGCGGAGGGCGTCGCCGAGGCGCTGCTGCGCGCCGGGGCGCGCGTCAACGCGCGGAACAAGTCCGACAGCACGCCTCTCATGCACGCGGCCGCGGCGGGGCGCAGCGACAACGTCCGCGCGCTCGTCGGCGCCGGGGCCGAACTCGACCTCCGCGATGAAGACGGCGCGACCGCCCTTAAGCTGGCGCGCGACCACGGGCACAGCGAGACGGCCGACCTCCTCGTCGCCTACGGCGCGACGGACGACGGCGCGCAGGCTCAGCCCGGAGAGGCGGCCGCAGAGAGCAGACGGTAGGAAAACGAAGGGGGCGGCCGGGCGCGTGAAGCGTCGGCCGCCCCCTTCGTTTTCTACTACCTACTGACGACTTCTTTTTTCAGTTCGCGTTGTAGCCGCGTTTGCCGCGGGCGACGGCGGCGGGGTGGCGCGGGAGGCGGACGCGGATGGCGCGCCAGCGCCCGTCGCGCTCCTTGTTGGTGGGGCGGTAGCTGAGGCTGTAGACGGTGCCGAGGTCGGCGACGACGCGCTCGTAGGCGCCGGCGAGGTCTTCGAGCCGCTCGACCACGTAGAAGAGCCCGCCGCCGGCGTCGGCCAGCCCCTTCATCCGCTCCTCGGCCAGCTCGAAGGTCTCGGGCTGGATGTCGAGGGGGCTGAAGGCTTCGTACTCCGTGCTCGTCCAGATCGTGTAGAGCACGCCGTCGAACTCCTGCGCGCGGTTACGCACCTCGTCGAACGAGAGCGCCGAGCCTTCGCCCGTCACGTTCGGCATCGTGCTGTCGAGGCCGTCGCTCATCAGGATGACGGCGCGGCGGCGCGAGCGCTCGGTCTCGCGGGCGGCGAATTCGAGCGCGTGCGCGAGCGCGTCGTAGAGCCGCGTGTCGCCCTGCGGCGGGGCCATCCGGTCGATCGCCTCGCGCAGACGCCGGCGGTCGCTCGTCAGGGGCGAGACGACCTGAGAGGCGGAGGCGAAGGCGACGACGGCGACCCGATCCTGCGGCCGCGTCGCGGCGATGAAGCGCGACGCCGCGCGGCGGATGGTGTCGGTCACGCGCGCCGTCGAGCCGGAGAGGTCGAGCAGGAGCACGAGGTCGAAGGGCGCGTCCGAAGACTCGAAGTGCGCGATGCTCTGCTCGACGTTGTCCTCGTAGAGCCGGAAGTCTTCGGCCGCGAGGCCCGCGAGGCCCCGCCCGCTCGCGCGCTCGACGACGCTCACGTTCAGCGTCACCAGCTCCGACTCGACGCGCACGACCTCGTCCTCGTCTATCTCCTGCGGCGGCTCGACCGGGGCGGGCGTCGGCTGCCGCACCGGCGCGTCCTCGCCCGGCTCGGCGCTCACGCGCTCACGGCGCGCGGCAGACGCGGATTCGGTCGGAGAAGTCGGAGACGAAGGCGGGCCGCGCCGCGTACGCGACGCGAAGTCGGCGCGCGCTTCGAGGCTGATGCGGCCGCGGCCGGAGAAGAGTTTGAGGGGCACGCCGCCCGACCCGAGCCGCGCGCGGAACTTGCCGCGCCGCTCGCGCGGGCCGCCGTCGCCGTCGAAGCCCTCGCCGAGCGCGACCACGCCGTTCAAAGACTGCGCCGTCACGTCGGCGTCGGGCGGCGCGGGCAGCGTCAGGCGCAGGTCGCCCGAGATGGTCTGCGCGTCGAGCGCGGCGGGCGCGCCCGCGATGCTCAACTCGCCGTCGGAAGTCCGGACGCTCAGGCGCGCCGACGCCGGCACGCTCAGTCTCAAATCCACGCGCGAGGCCCGCGCCCCCGCGGCGCGCTCGACCCTGATCGTCAGCCCCCGCTCAGATTTCCCCACGCGCACCGGCAGTCTGTGACGCCCGCCGCGCCCGCCCGCCTCCGCGTCGGCCGACAGCGCGATGTGCTCTTCGCCCCACACCTCGACGGCGACGCCCCCGCGCCGGTTCTCGACAAAGACCTCGCCGCCCGGCGGCAGCGCCACCGTCAACGCGCCCTCGCCCGCCTGCGGCAACGCGCCGCGCGCCGGCAGCACGACGCCGGCCGCGAGCAGCGACAGCGCCGCCAGCAGCGCGCCGAACGTCCTTCCCTTTAGCCTCAACAGTCTCATCTATGGCCTCGCGGGTTTGATGACGCTTCGAGGGTAGGACGGTTGCCGGAAAGTGTCCACTAAAAAAGTAGACAGTAGTCAGTAGTCAGTAGTCAGTAGTCAGTAGGAAGACAGAGAAGGCAGCCGGGCACGTTAAGCGTCGGCTGCCTCCTGCTTCTTCTACTGTCTACTGTCTACTGTCTACTGCCTACTTCTTCGTCAGCACCTCGCGGAAGAACTCGACGGCGCGGGGGTCGGCCGAGTCGGCGAGTTGCTGGATGGCCTCCTTGCGGACTTCCGGGTTGGGGTGGGTGCGCGCGACTTTGAGGAGCATGGGGACGGCCTGCTCGGCGGGGCGCTCGCTGATGGCGCGCACGGCCTGCACCTGCACCTCGGTCGGCTCGCCCGCGCGCTCGGCGGTGTGGCCGAGCACTTGGAGGCTGCGCTCGCCGGCCAGCTCGCCGAGCATGTGGAGGGCCGAGCGGCGCAGCTCCTCGTCGCCGCCGCGGCTCGCCACCTCGAAGAGCTTGTCCTCGGCGCGGCGGTTCTCCATCTCGGCCAGCGCGTGGAGGATGTGCCGCTTCACGTCGCCGCTCGGCTCGGCGTCGAAGATGCGGATCAGCTCGTCGACGGCCGCGTCCGTCTTCTGCTCGGCCAGCCAGTGGAGGGCGTGGCGGCGCACGTCCTCCAGCTCGCGCGTGTCGCGCGCGGCGGCCGTCAGGCGCGCGTGCGCCCGCGGCGTCTTCATCTCGGAGAAGGCGTGGAGGATGTGGCGGCGCACGTCCGGGCTGCGGTCGGACTCGAAGATTTTGGTCAGCTCGTCGAAGGCCGCCTCCGTGTCGCGCTCGGCGATCTGGTGGATGGCCTGCTGGCGGAGGTCTTCGTGCCCCGAGGCGTCGCGCGCGATCTCGTTGATTCTGGCCTCGGCCCGCGGGCTGTTCGACTCGGCGAGGGCGTGGATGACGGCGCGGCGCACGTCCGTGTCGCGCTCGGCGCCGTAAATCCTGACGAGGTCTTCGACGGCCGTGTCGCCGCCGGTTTCGCCGAGCTGGTGGACGGCCGTCCTGCGCGACTCGGCGTCGCGGTCGGTCTGCGCCACGCGCAGCAGGAAGGCGTAGGCCGCGGGCCGATTCTCGTTGCCGGCGACGGCGTGGATGATGCCGCGCTTCACGTCCGCGGGCAGCGAGGTCGAGTAGAGCGACTGCAACGCGCTCAAAGCCTCCCCGTCGCGGCTCGCGCCGATGGCGTGCGCGGCGGCGCGGCGCAGGTCTTCGGTCTCCTTGCCGTCGCGCACGATGCCGGAGAGGTAGGCGATCTCGCCGCCGCCCTGCCCGAGCCAGAAGACGGCCGTCGAGCGGATGCCCTCCTCGCGCGAGGAGCGCACCAAATCTTTCAGCATCGCGGCGACGCGCGCGTCGTCGTGCAGCGCGAGGGCGAGGGTGGCGCGCTCCCGCACGTCCGGCCTCTGCCCCGGCTCGACGAGGGCGCGGAGGAGATTCAAACTCTCCTCGTTCGCCGCCCGGCCCGCCCAGTAGACGGCGTGGCCCGCGTACTCGCGCGGCCGGCGCAGGTTGTAGACCTCCATCCGCGTGAAGCCCTCGCGGCCCGGCTCGCGCAGGAGGAAGACGCCGAGGTCGCGCGTCTCGACCCTCACGCCGTTCGACGTGCCGACGAAGACGTGCGTCCCGCCCGAAGACATCATCGAGCCGTGGAACTCGCCGCCGCCGGGATCGACGGCGACGCCCGGCCGCACGTCGAAGGCGTAGGCCGTCCAGAAGGGCTTGCCCGCGCCCCCGGCGAGGCGGGCCGCCTCGGCCAGCTTCGCCTTGAGGTCGGCGCCCTCGACGGGCGTGAACTTCGGCGTCTGCATGGCGCTCTGTTGCTGCGCCGCGTTGGCCTGCGCCGCGGCGTCGAGCTGGAAGGCGGTCGGCGTCGCCGCGCACGCCGCGTTGGGCGGGAAGAGCGCGAGGGCGAGCGTGATGAGGGCGGTCGATTTCGGCATAGACGTATCCTCCGGGAGGCCGCGAGGGCTTCCGCTTGCGGTTCGATTTGACTTCGGCTGGCGGGCCCCGGCCGCGAAAGCCGGGCCGGGGCCGGGTCGTTATGCTTCGCCCTTAAGGTCGAAGCAGCTCTTCGAGAAACTTCGCCGCCTCGGGGTCGTCGGACTCGCCGAGGAGGCTGACGGCGCGCTTGCGCAAGTCCACGTCGGGGTCGCGGCGGGCCACGTCGAGCAGCTTGCGCAGGGCCGTCCTGCTCTTCGTGTCGGCGAGCGCGCGCAGGATGTCGGCCTTGAGCTCCGCGTCGGTCTCCGAGTCGTAGAGGCCGACGAGCAGCTCGACGCCGGCCGCCTCGTGGTCCTCGTCGTCGACGAGGATGCGGACGGCCGTGCGGCGCAGCTCGCGGTCGCCGCCGCGCGCGCGGGCGATCTCGGTGATGCGGGCGCGGGCGCGCGGGCTGTCGTGGTGGCCGAGCGCGCGCACCACCTCCTGCCTCACCTCGGGGTCGCGCTCGGCCTCGAAAATCCTGAACAGCTCGTCCACCGCCGCCTCGCCCTCGCGGTCGCCGAGGCGGCGGACGGCGTGGCGGCGCAGGTCGGGGTCGCCCGCGGGGTTGCGCGCCACCTCGGCCAGACGCGCGAAGCCGCGCGGGTCTTCGATGTCGGCGAACATGTTGAGGATTTGCTCTTTGAGTTCGCGGTCCGCGTCCGCGTTGTAGATGCTCACGAGGTCTTCGAGCGCGTCGCCGTCCTCGCGGTCGCCGAGGACGCGGACGGCCGTCGCGCGCAGCTCGGAGCTCGCGCCCCGGTCGCGCGCCACCTCCAGCAGCTTCGCGCGCGCGCGCGGGCCGCCCACGCCCTCGAAGGCGCGCAGGACGGACTGTTTGACTTCCGTGTCGCGCTCGGCGTCGTAAATCCTGACGAGGTCTTCGACGACCGCGAGGCCGCCCACGTCGGCGAGTTTGTGGACGGCGGCGAGGCGCAGCTCGTCGTCGGGCTGGTTGCGCGCGATGTCGAGCAGGAGCGGGACGGCCTGCCGCTCGCCGTGCGAGCCGAGCAGGGAGAGGGCCGCCTGCTTGAAGCTGCGGCTCGCCTTCGAGCCGGGCTTGAGCACGTCGGCGACGTAGGCCATGGCGCGCTCCGGGTTCGACTCGAAGAGGCTCTGGAGGGCGACGATCCTGATCTCCTCGTCGTCGCGGCCGAGCGAGCGGTCGATGAGCTGGCGGTCGCCGGTCTGCGGGGCCAGCTCGGTGAGCATGGCCGTCGCCTCCTCGGCCCAGTTCGAGCGCGGGAACTCGGAGAGCAGGCGCGTGAGGCGGTCGGCCGCCTCGCGGGCGCGGCCCTGCTGCTTGAGGGCGTAGGCGAGCCAGTAGAGGGCCACGTCCACGTCCTTGTCCTTCGGGTAGGTGGAGATGAACTGGTCGAACTTGGCGGCGGCCTTCGCCCAATCCTCGCCGTCGAGCAGGTCGCGCCCCTCGCGCAGCAGTTTCATCGAGGGCGAGTTCGAGGTCTGCACGAACTGGTTGAACTTGCCCCACTCCTGCCCGCCGGCGCGCGCCGTGAAGAAGGATGCGGGCCACGCGCCCGCGCCGAGGATGACGGCCACGCCGCCGGCCAGCGCCAACACCAAGCGCGCCGCCGTCCTCCCGATTCGTGCCACAGGTTCAGTTGCTTTTGCCATGATGAAGACCATAAGAGGAGTAGTCAGTAGACAGGAGTCAGGAGTCAGTAGGAAGACCTTCGGTAGCGAATCGTCAGGGTGCCGGCGTCAGCAGCCGCGGCGCGGGGCCTGCCGGCTACTGTCTACTTGTATTCAACCTTCCCGCTTGGAGGGCGACGACGAGATTCTTCTTCCGCACGCGCTCGCGGATCGAGTCCACGTCTTCGCCGGCGGGGTTGTCCGGCAGGTTGGCGATGTCGAGCAGGATCGGCTCCAGACGGTCGAGCACGCCCGCGACCAAGGGGTCGCCCTTGCTCGCGGCCTCGCGCCGCAGGACGATGTTGCGGTACAGGAGGCGCTTCGAGCGCTCCCGCTCGTAGGCCAAGTCGTCGCCCCCGCGCGCGTTGCGGAAGGAGCGCAGGAGCAGTTGCGCCTGCTCGACGTGGCGCGAGGTGTCGAGCCCCGGCCGAGGCAACTCGGCGCGCTCCTCGCGCGGCGCGGGCGACTCGCCCTCCGGCTCCGCGCGCGCCGCGATGGTCTGCGGCTCGTCGGCGCTCAGGCGTCGCGGGCTCGCGGGCCTCGCGCGCCGCTGCTGCTTCGGAGGTTTGTTGACGGCGGCGAGCGCCGCCCCTGCGCCCGGAGCGTCGCCGCGCTCGCGCCGCGCTTCGGGTCTCGGTTCCGGCGCGTCCGGCGAAGTGGCCGCGGGCGGAGGCTTCGCCGCTGCCCTCTCGCCCGCGGCGTCCGCGGGTGGAGACTGGACGACCGTCCGCGTCTCGTCCCGCGAATTTACGTAGAGCGCGAACGCGACGGCCCCGGCCAGCACGACCGCGGCGAGCGAGGCGGCCGCCGCCGGCCTCAGGCCCGTCACGCCGAGCGCCGCCGCGAGCCGCTCGCGCCAACCGCCGGCCGGCGCAAAGCTGTCGCCCCCGCGCGCCGCGTCCTCGCCCCGCGAAGCCGGCGCGGGCTTCGACGCGAGTATCGCCGCGAGCGCGCGCCGCTGCGCGGGAGTGTTCGCCTCCGTTTGGAAAGAGCCGAGCTGCCGCCTGAAGAAAAGGAACTCGCCCCGCGCGGCCCGGCACTCTTCGCAGCCGCCGAGGTGCGCCTCGACGGCCGCGGCCTCCCCCGGCGCCAGCTCGCCGTCCACCAGAAGCGAAACCTTTTCCGTCCAATCGCAGGGCATAAAAGCAGTAGTCAGTAGTCAGTAGTCAGTAGTCAGTAGGAAGGGAGTCGCCGTTGAATCGTTCGGGCGTGAGCGTCAGCAGACATAGCGCGGGGCGCTACGGGCTACCGACTACCGGCTACCGCCCTCTCCCTTTTCCCCCAGCGGTCGCGCAGCACGGCGCGCGCGCGGAAGATGTCCACCTTGACCTTCGCCTCGGAGACGCCGAGCACGTCGGCGATCTCGCGGTAGCTCATCTCCTCCTGTTCGCGCAGGAGGAGCGCCGCGCGCTGCTGCTCGGGGAGGAGCTTGAGCATCTCCAGCACGAGGCCCCTGCGCTCGGCGGCCTCGTACTCGCGCTCGGGGCCGGCATCGTGCGAGCCGAAGGCGGCCGCCACCTTGTCGAAGAGGCGGCGGCGCGTCTGCCCCTTGTTCAGCTCGTTAAGGGCGAGGTTGCGCGCCACGCGGAAGAGCCAGAAGCGCGCCTCGCCCGCCGGCAGGCTGCCGAGACCTTTGTGGTAAAGACGCATGAAGCTCTCCTGCGCCACGTCCTCGGCCGCGGCCCGGCCGCCGCCCAGAAGGCACGCGAGGAACCGACACAGGCTCGGGTACAAGTCGTCAAAAAACCTTGCGAACTCGTCGTCTTCGCTCTTCATGTCGCGCGCGCTTCAAACCATAAAACAGCCGTGCGCCGGGAAAGTTACAAAAAAAGTTTTCCAAACAGAACCGCGAGCGGCGGCGGGCGGGCCTCAAGCTACGTCAGGGATGAATGCTGACGTAACCTGCGACCCGCCCGCCGCCGCTCGCGGTTCTGTTCCTTAACCGTTACTCGATCACGTCGAGCATGGAGCCGCCGGCGGGCCTCTGCGCGGGCGGCGCCGCGCCCCCCATGTCGCTGATGCGGAGCAGGAGGTTGCCGGGGTTCGAGGCGTAAGGGAGTGCCTCGTCGCGGTTGAGCAGGCCGGCGCGGATCATCTTCTCGATGACGCCGTCGAAGGTCTGCATCCCCTCAAGCTCGCCCTGATCCATCGCGTCGAGTAGCGACCTCCCTTCGTGCTCGCCCTTCTCCATGTAGTCGCGCGTGCGCGCGGTGGACTTCAGGATTTCGATGACCGCCATGCGGCCCCGCCCGTCCGAGCGCGGGATGAGCCGCTGCGAGACGATGAAGCGGAAGCTCTGCGCGAGCCGCGTCCGGATGGCCTGCTCCTCGTTCTTGGGGAAGACGCCGATGATGCGGTCGACGGTCTTCGAGGCGTCGATGGTGTGCAGCGTCGAGAGGACGAGGTGGCCCGTCTCGGCCGCTTCCAGAGCGACCTCGATGGTCTCGCGGTCGCGCATCTCGCCGACGAGGATGACCTTCGGCGCCTGCCGGAGCGCGGCCCGCAGGGCGAGGGCGAAGCTCGGCGTGTCGGCGTGCAGCTCGCGCTGGTGGATGGTCGCCTTCTTGTGCGGGTGGAGGAACTCGATGGGGTCTTCGATGGTCACGATGTGGTACGCCTTCGACTCGTTGATGAGGTCGATGACGGCCGCGAGCGTCGTGGACTTGCCCGACCCGGTCGGCCCCGTGACGAGCACGAGCCCGTTCTTGAGGCCGGCGATCTCCTTGAGGACTTCCGGCAGATTGAAGTCGCCCCACTGCGGCGGGTGCGGCGGGATGACGCGCATGACGATGGCGTGCGTGCCCCGCTGCTTGAAGATGTTGACGCGGAAGCGCGAGAGGCCGGGCGCGCTGAAGGAGAGGTCGGCCGAGCCGAACTTTTCGAGGTTCTCGGCGGCCGTCGGGTGGCCGGTCACGATGAGCCGGGCGAGCGAGGCGGTGTGCGCCGGCAGGAGTTTTTCGAGGCCGGCGACAGGCACCCCCTTCAGCTCGCCGAGCAGCTCGACCTGCGGCGGGCGGCCCGGCGAGAAGATCAGATCGCTGACCTTGTCCGAGGCCGAGAGCATCCGTTGCAGGACGGCCATGAAGTTCAACTGGGGCGCGCCCGCGGGCGCGGGGGGCGCGGGGGCGTTGGTCTGTGGCGTGGTCATTTAAAAGTTCAACTCCGGTCGGGGTCGTCGCCCCGGCGCGGCTCTCTCCGACGCGCCGAGACGTTTCGTGGCTTCAAAGATGAAAAGGCTCTCGGTGTCGGGCTCGTGAGGCGCGGGGCCGGGTCGGGGAGTCGTCTCGGGAAGCCGGCCGGCCGGGGCGGCGAAACTTCCGTAAACAGTTGTAACCGAAAAGACACTCCGGGTGCAAACAACCGTGCCCTCTGCGGCGTACATCACAGTGAACGCAAGGCGCGGGGCGCGGCGAGCGGTTCGGGCGCTCGCTCCGCAAGTCCAGAGTGAAGGAGGCGCGAGAGGCAATGGCAACGTACCGCGACCCCGTGAGGGTTTTCGCCCCGCTGGAAGTGATCGAGCGCCTGCTGGAGATTCGCGCGGAGGCGGGCCACACGCCCGCCATCTTCCTGCGCAACTCGGACGACCTCGTCGCTTACTTCGACGCCTACGGCTTCGACGTTTACGCCTTCGACGAGGTCGAGGCCGAGTTCCACTACGGCCGCTACCGCGCGCCGCTCGCGCCCGGCGGCGACCACGCGCACGAATCCGTCACGGCGCATTAAGGGCAGGGGTTAAGGGCCGGTAAAAAAATCGGGGCCGGTGACTCGCGGGCGTCCGCGGGTCACCGGCCCCTTCACTTTTACGAGACTCTCGCCTCCGGCCTCACAGCGCTTTGATGATGATGAAGGTCACGTCGTCGCCGGAGCCGCGCCCGCCCGTCCACTCGAAGATGTCGTTGTAGATGAAATCAATCATCTCGCGCGCGCTCTTGTCGCGCCCGGCGCGGACGGCCGCGGCGAGCCGCGTGCGGCCGTACTCCTCGCCCAGAGGGGTGGCCGCCTCGGTCGCCCCGTCCGTGTAGAGCACGAGCGTCTGCCCGGACTCGACCGGCAGGTAATACTCGTAGTAGCGCGTGTCGCGGAACATGCCAAGCGGGAGGCCGCCGCGCTCGATGAAGCGCGCGCGGCCGTCGCGTTCGAGGATGAGCGGCGGGTTGTGGCCGGCGTTGACGAAGGCCAGCGTGCGGTTCGTCGCGTCGAGCATGCCGTAGAAGGCGGTCACGAACTGGTGCGGCTCGATGGTCTCCCACAGCAGGAAGTTGACCTTCGCCATCGCCACGTTCGGCGCGTAGCCGGTGCGGATGGCCGAGCGCAGGGACGCCCGCAGGAAGGCCATCAGGAGCGAGGCCGGGACGCCCTTGCCCGAAACGTCGGCGATGACGAGGCCGAGGTGATCCTCGTAGACCTTGACGAAGTCGTAGTAGTCGCCTGAGACCTCCTCGGTCGAGAAGTTGTAGGCGCTGATGTCGAAGCCTTCGAGGGCGGGGTCGCCGGACGGCAGCAGGCTGAGCTGCACCTGACGCGCGACTTCGAGCTGCGCTTCGAGCCGCTTCTTCTCGACCAGCTGCTCGTGCAGCATCGCCTTCTCGACGATGATGGCCACCTGCGAGGCGAGCAGTTGGAGGACTTGCAGGTCGTCCTCGGAGTAGGCGTCGGGGGCGTCGGATTCGAGGTCGAAGACGCCGATGACCTCGTCGTTCGAGATGACGGGCGCGACCATCTCGGAGCGCGTGCCGCGCCGCGCGTTGACGTAGCGCGGGTCGCTGCCCACGTCGGCGACGCGGACGGCCTCGCCCGTCTGCGCGACCCAGCCGATGAGCCCCTCGCCGAGCTTGAGCCGCAGCTCCATCAGCTCCTCGATGTCGTAGCCGCGCACCGCCTCGGCGTGAAAGACGAGGGTGGAGCTGCCGCCTTCGGTGGTGTGCAGGTCGCGGCGGATGATGTAGATGCCGGCGGCGTCGTAAGGCAGGAGCGAGTCGAGCGTGTCCATCACCTGCGCCAGAACCTCTTCGAGGTTCAGGGAGCGACTGATCTTGCGCGTGATCTCAAGCAGCATCCGCAGCTTGTCCGTCACGGTCAGCCCCGCCGCCGGCACGCGTGTCCTCGTCTCGTCAGCCATAAGGGGAGGGATTATAGATGAAAAGTGCGGAAGTCAGAATGCAGAATGCGGAATAAAAACCGAGCTTTTTTCATTCCGCATTCTGCATTCTGACTTCCGCGCTTTCTTCCAGCGCCGCCTCCGTCATCAGCTCGAATTCGAGGGCGGCGGACGGGCGCTGGCGGAAGAAGTCGTTAACGTCCGCGGGGAGGTCGAGCGCGGCGAGGCGCAGGCCGCGGCGGGCGAACAGCTCGCGGTAGCGCGCGGCGGCGCGGCGCCCGGCGGCGTCCGGGTCGAGCGCGGCGACGACGCGGAAGCGGCCGAGCGGCGCGAGCCACTCCTCCTTGAGGCCGCCCGCGCCGACGAGGCCGACCGCCGCGAGGCCGCGCGCCGTCAGGGTCAGCGTGTCGGTGAAGCCCTCGACGAGGTAGACGGTCGCGCCGTCCTCAAGTCCGGCGAGCGCGTCGGCGTTGTAGAGCGCGGGGACGGGGCCGCGCAGGTTGTGCCAGCGCGGCTCGACGCCGGGCGCGGTCGTGCGCGCCTGAAGGTAGCGCGCCCGCCCGCCGATGACGAACGGGAAGAGCAGGCGGTGGCGGTAGAAGGTGAGGTGCTCGCGCCGGTTGAAGAGGCCGGCGCGCCGCAACTCTTCGAGGGGGAAGCCCTCAAGCATGCGGCGCATGACGCGGCGGTAGGCGCGGCGCGGGAAGTAGGTGACGCCGGCGCGCCTGACCGTGGCGGCGTCGATGCCGCGGCGCGCGAGGTAGCGGACGCCCTCCATCTGATCCTCGCCGCGGCACACCTCCAGAAACTTCTCGCAGAGGGCGGCCGTCGCCTCGGGGTCGAGCGGCTCGAAGCTCTCGGCCTCGGCCGCGTCGGCGGCGGCGCGCTGCGCGAGCGAGGGGCGCCTGACGCCGCGGCGGCCGAGGCCGAGGTCGCGCGCCATCTCGCTGACGGCGCGCGGGAAGCTGACGCCGTGCATCAGCTCGTAGAAGGTGATGCAGTCGCCGCCCTCGCCGCGCGAGAAGCAGTTGAAGAGGCCCTGCTGTAGATCAATCGAAAGGCTCGGGTGCCCCCTGCCGCTGTGCGCGTGCGAGGGGATGGGGCACAGCGCGTGGAGGCGCGCGCCCGACTGCCGCGCCTCCGGGCAGTAGCGGAGGTAGAAGGCGCGGTAGTCTATGAAGAGCTTGATGCGGTCGCGCAACTCGCGCAGCCGCTCGCGCGAGGGGAGGCTGTCCGCTTCGGGGCGGGGTTCGGGCATAGGAAAAGTAGTCAGTAGCCAGTAGCCAGTAGGCCCTGCGTTAAGGCCGCTGACGCCGACATGCTCAAGGTGCGCCGCCGAAAGTTTTCTACCGGCCACTGACTACTGGCTACTGGCTACTGCTTTGGTTGCCGTTGTTGCCGCCCTGCGCGGCGCTGAAGGTTCTGCGGCGCAGCTCGCGCGCGGCGTCCTCTTCCGGGTGCCGCTCGCGGTACTCGGCCCAGAGGCGGCAGACCTTGAGGCGGTACTCGACCAGCTCGCGGCTGACGTTGAAGTGGCGCGCCATCTCGATGGAGGTCTTGCCGCGGCGCATCAGGCGGCGCAGCCCGGCGTAAGGGACGAGGGCCGCCGCGCCGACGGCGTAGGCCGCCTCCTCGTCGGCCTCGTTGTAGTCGCGCGCGACCGTCTTGCCCTGCTTGTTCTGCGCGACGATGGAGAGGCGGTTGGCCTTGTGGCCGAGGAAGACGTGGCAGACCTCCTCCATCAGCGTCGCGTTGTTGCGCGCCTTGCCGTGCTTCGGGTTGAGGATGACGAGCCGCCACCCGTTCGGCAAAGGCCGCGAGGCCGTCCCGCCCGACCAGTCGTTGGCCCCCGACCCGAGCAGGTGCTCGCGCGTCTCCTCCGACAGGCCCTGTATCTCCTCGAAGCTGATGACCATCAGCTTGGCGAAGTAGGCCAGCTCGAACGGGTCGAGCGCCTCGTCGTCTTTACGCAGACCGGCGAAGTCGCGCAGCCCCAGCGCGCGAATCTCGTACTGTCGTCCCTTGAACGTCGGCGGCAGCTGTTCCGTGTCCACGGCTCGAATTATACCCGCCCCGGCCGGGCGTTTCACTTTTAATCGTCTCAGACGTAGAGGCGGCCTTCGCGCGGGTAGCGCCGGTGTCGGGCGATGAGGTCGTGGTCGCTCAGGCGCCAAGAGTTGATCGCGCCGAGGGCGGCGAGGACGGCGTCGAGGGCGTCGCCGCCGCCGTTGCGCATGATGCGGCGGCGGTCGGTGTCGGGCAGCGAGACGTGGCGGGCGAGGCCGTCGAGGATGGCGCGCCGCGTGCGCCTGCGCTTGGGCGTGAGCGGGCCGCCCTCGGGCTGCTTGTAGTTCTGGTGCGGCAGCCGCAGACGCTTCAGGGTCGAGGCCGGGCAGGCTTCGACGAGGACGCGGCGCGCGCCCGCCAGCCGCCGGTACTGGAAAGGGAGGATGGCCGTCTGCCGGCGGCGGCGGAGCGGGCCGAGCACGTCGCGCATGCCGTAGAAGGTCTGGTAGATGATGCGGTAGTGGTAGGGGTCGAAGGGGGCCTTCTCTTCGATGTCGGTCAGACGCCGGATGTGCTTCTCGCGCCCCAGACTCTCCGCGCGCCGGATGCACTCAAGGCCGACGCCGTAATCGTCCTCGCCCCACTCGCGCAGGAACTCGAACTGGCGGCCCCAGCGCGCGCCCTCGCCCATCACCTCCACGGGCAGCCCGAAGGGGAAGTCCAGCGCCCACAGGGACTGCTCGGAGCGCGCGATCAACTCCACCAGATGACCCAGCGCCGCCCCGCGCTCGGCCGTCCCGCACAAGTCCTCAAGCCGCGCCAGCGTCGTCAGCCTGTACGGACTCCCGCCCGCCCCGCGCCGCTGCCGTTCGACCCGCGCGACCCAAGTGTTGCGCCCGGCGAGGCGCGCCCCGCTGAAGTCAACGCCGTAGACCGCCCTGAAACGCAAAACTCCCCCGTGTCCGTTAGCCGTCTGTCGAAAGGGGAGGGGCGACCCCGCGCGCGAAGCCGCCCCCCCGCGGGTGTCACGCCTGCGCGCCCGCGTGCTGCGCCATCTCGGCCTCCAAGCGCCGCTTGATCTCTTCGGGCGAGAGGTCTTCGAGGTGGGTGGCGATGTACCAGTGGTGACCGAAGGGGTCTTCGACGCCGCCCGTCCGGTCGCCGTAGAACTGATCCTTGACGGGCCGCGTCAGCTTCGCCCCGGCGGCGACCGCGCGCTCGACGCGCGCGTCCACGTCCTCGACGTAGATCATGAAGTGGGCCGAAATGCCGCCGACCGACTGCGGGCTGCGGAAGTTCATTTCGGGGTGCTCGTCGGCGAGCATGATGACGGAGTCGCCGACCTTGATCTCCGCGTGCCCGATCTTCCCGCCGGGGGCTTCCATGCGCATGACCTCGGTCGCCCCGAACGCCTCCTTGTAGAACTCGATGGCGCGGGCCGCCCCGTCCACGCACAGGTACGGCGTCACGCTGTGATAGCCTTCCGGAATAAAGTTCGCCTTCGCTGACATGCTTCTCTCTCCTTTAAAGGTTCGCATCTGATCGGGAGTTTTTCAGATTGCCGCCGGAATCGAATCCGGCCCAGAGCGAGGATTCCGTGGTGCGCTGAAACGAACAGGCGCCCAACCCTCCGCGAGTCGAGCGCCTGATGAACTTAAACTCCGGCCCTGAAGCGAAACTTCTCTTACTTCCGCTTGCGCCCGCGGGAGTCGGTGCCGGGGGCGCTGAACTGCGCGTAGGCGACGCGGAAGAGTTCCGAGAGGGCCTTGGCCGTCTCGGGCGTCAGGTTGCGGTCGGCGCGCAGGTGCGCCTCGACGATGTCGGGCGTGGCCTCGTGCGGGAAGTAGTGGACGGCGGCGGCGAGCGACTCGCCGGCGGCGTCGGCCGGCTGACCGCCCATCACGCGCTCCATCGGCATGTTGAGCCAGCCCGTCAGGCGCGCGATGTTGTCGGCGTCGGGCTTGCCCGTGCCGTTCTCGATGCGCGAGAGAGTGGAGGCCGAGACGCCCGTCTCGTCCGCCACGTCGCGCAGAGACAGCCCCATCTCCTCGCGCTTGCGGCGGATGGCCCGCCCCAGCTCCACCGTGTTCACTAAACTCTTCGACTGATCTGCCATTTTCGGCCTCCTTCGGCGCGTCCCCGCCCCCTCAGCTCACCTCCGGGCGGACGGGCGCGCCCCTTTCCAGCCCCGAACATAGCACAAGAAAATTTCGGATGCAACACTTTGTTTTATGCTTGCAACAACCGGGAACCCGTGGTACACTGTTTCACGTATGAAACAGCGCGGGACGGCGACCATGCGGTTCCGGCTGAAACGGAAGGGCGAAAAGACGGTGAGCGACGCGATCTGGGAGACATTCGACAGCCTGTTCAAGACCGTGCACCGGCAGGGGCGGCGCGTCGAGGAGTTGGAGGCGCGCGTGCTGGAGCTGGAGCGGCGCCTGCAAGAGCGCCCGGCCGCGGCGCAGTCGCCGGCCCGGCGCGAGCAGGTCGCGGAGCTGCCGGCCGAGAGGGCCGCGTGAGTTCAGGAAGTTTGACGGAGGGCAAGGCGATGGCAGCCGTACTCGACAAGAAGTCCGTGATGCGCGACAAGCGCGCGCAGGGGATCGCCGCGATGGGGCTGGTCAACCGCGAGGGCGACCGCTTCCGCGTGACCACGCCCAGTTTGCGCGGCCGCCGCGCGAGCTACGAGGTCTGGCGCGACGAGGCGGGCAAGGTGCGCTGCACCTGTCTGGAGTTCGAGGAGCAGTCGGCCGCCGACGCGGCGTTCCGCTGCGAGCACATCCTCGCCGTCAAGCACGCGCTCCTCAACAAGAGCACCGAGGCCGTCACCAAGCAGCCGGCCGCGAGACCCGCCGCCCCGCAGGCGCAGGGCGCGGAAGTGAAGGCGCCGGAGGGGCCGCAAGCCCCCCGCGCCGAGGACGAACACGCATCCGAGAAGCCGGCCGAGGCTGCCGCGGAGGCGGTCGCTCAGACCGCCGCGCGCAAGCGGCCGCGCTTCGTACGGGAGCAGAACGAGCAGCCGGAAGTTAAGGCGGAGGAGACGGTTCAGGAAGTCGCCGCCGAGGCTCCCCTTCGTTCGCTCGCGCAACACACACACGAAGAGGACACAGAGATGAGCAAGAAGCAGGCAACCGCACAGGCTCCCGCCGAGGAGCAGGAGTTCATCACGGCCGAGGAGTACGCCGACCAGTCCGCCGGGCAGGTCGTGCCGCTGGCCTTCACGAGCACGCTGCGCCAGCTCAAGCAGCCCGTCGACCCGCGCCTCATCAAGACGCGCGAGGGCTGGACTGACCGCAACGGCAACAAGCACATGGTCGAGTACGTCGAGTGGCACACGGTGGCCGACCTCCTCGACCGCATCGCCCCCACGTGGTCGCACTCGGTGCGCGGCATCGTCCAGATCGGCGACATGGTGGCGGTCACCGCCGCCATCACCGTCGACGGCGTGACGCGCGAGGGCGTCGGCACGGGTAACGCCGACAACGAGACCGGCATCAAGAAGGCCGAGCACGACGCGCTCAAGCGCGCCGCCATCAAGTTCGGCATCGCGCGCGAGCTGTACCAGCGCGAGAGCGAGGTGATCGAGCGCGAGGGGTCGGGGCCGCAGCCCGGCGACTTCCCGCGCGACCCGCTCGCCAAGTCGATGGCCGACCTCGTCACGCCGAAGCAGCTCGGCATGATCCGCGCGCTCGCCCGCGAGGCCGGCGTGGACGCCGAGGAGGAGTGTCAGGCCAACATGCGCTGCCGCACCGAGGAGCTTTCGAAGCGCGCCGCTTCGAGCTTCATCGACCACCTCAAGCGCCTCCAGACGGAGCAGACCTTCGAGGTGCGCCGCGCCAGCTAAGCGCGCGAGTTGCGGGCTCAAGGTTTCGAGTCCCGGGCCGGAAACAACCCGTCTCCGGCCCGGGACTCGGAATCTGAGACTTGGAACTTTTTCAGGGGGGTGAAGGAAGATGACCACCGAAGAGTTGATTCAGGAGACGCGCCCGCTCTCGTTCGAGCTGGAGTACGCGGACGAGGCGGCGGTCGAGGCCGGGGCCGCGGCCGCGGCGGAAGAGTCGGCCGAGCATCGCTCGAAGAAGGAGCAGATTCTCTCCCTGTACGAGCGCGGCACGACCGACATCGCGGAGATCGTCCGGCAGGTCAAGGCCCGACCCTCCTACGTCGCGCAGGTCTTGCAGTCGGCCGGCCGCCTCGAAGGCTATTTCGACCTCTACACGACCACGGGCCGCGAGCAGAACGTCTACTCGCGCTACTTCCGCAACGTGCTCGCGTTCCGCAACGTCGAGGCGGCGCGCGAGAGCGTCCGGCGCATCGACCGCCTCTACAACTACTTCGAGCGCCTCGGCGACCGCGCCGGGCAGCATCAGGCGATGGTGCTCGCGCTGACGGGCAAGAACCGCGCCCGCTGGAGCGGCAAGCCCGAAGAGGCGCAGATTTTTAGTGAGTGGCTCGCCCAGCACTGATGTTTCGGGTCGCGGGTTTCGAGTCCCGGGGCAGGAAACGGATTGCCTTTAACTCGGGGCTCGGAACCTTAGACCCGTGACCGGAATTAAGAGCCGAGCAGTTTTAAGAAGGAACACATTTTTTCCCTCGCGTTTGACCAGAACGAGCAAGGGGTGGGTTTGAAAGGTGGGTTTTCGGTTCCGGAAACCCACCTTTCAACACGCACGCAAGCGGCCTGATTCGTTCGACGGTTCCCTGTTCTACCCTCGCCAAAGCAATCCTCGCGCGCCCGGCCTCAGACGAGCCGGGGGACGGAGCAGTCCGCCCGCACTTATCAAGTTTTACGAGGAGCTTCCACCGCCGCATACCATTCCGAAGGAGAAGAACAGATGTCCGAACACAAGATTCCCGCCGCCGGCAGCTTCTGCTGGAACGAGCTGGCGACCAAAGACCTCGACGCCGCGAGGAGGTTCTACACGGAGCTGCTCGGCTGGCAGCTCAGGCGGTCGGACGCGGCCGGCGTGGACTACCACGAGATCGTGGCCGGCGGCGAGCACGTCGGCGGCCTCTACCAGATGGGGCCGGAGTGCGGCGGCGACATGCCCTCGCACTGGATGGCCTACGTCGCCGTCGAGGACGTGGACGAGAGGGCCGCGCGCGTCGAGGGTCTGGGCGGCAAAGTCTGCGTGCCGCCGACCGACATCCCCAACGTCGGGCGCTTCTGCGTCGTCACCGACCCCTCGGGCGCGACCCTCTCGCTCATCACGATGAAGGGCGCGGCCTCGTAAAAAGTTTGCCGCGGGGGCGCGGGGGAGGAACCGGAAAATCATGTTCGGGGGAGCGTCGAGAGCCGAAAGGTCAGGGCGGCGCGCGGCCGCGCCGGCGGCGCGACCCGACTCCCCCCCGGCACGACCCCTTCCCTTCTTCCCCGCGTCTCCGTGGCCGATTCTTCTTCGCCGCCTCGCGAGCACTCCGACCCCGTGCGGCCCCCTCCCGCACCGCGTTTGAAAGGAGCACCGAGATGAAAATCCGCCTCTCTCTCGTCCTCTTCGTCCTGCTGCTGTTCGCCGCCGCGTGGGGCCTGTCCGTCATCAGCGGCTACGCCGCGCCGGCCGCCGGCGAAGAGGTCGACCGCGCCGTCATCGCCCGCGAGCGCGCCGCCTGAGGAGAGCCGACATGAGAATCAATCACGTCGCGGTCGCCGCCTCGGCGCTCGCCTACTGGATGCTCGGCGCGGTCTGGTACACGGCCTTCGCCAACCCCTTCATCGCGCTCATGCGCTGGGGGCCGGAAGACCTCGCCCGCGTCGAGGCCGAGGGCGCCGGCCTCCAGCTCGTCGCGGCGCTCGCCGCCTCGCTGGTCGCGGCCTACGCGCTCGCCTACTTCGTGAAGTTCACGGGCGCGGAGGACGCGCGGCGCGGCGCGCTCGTCGGCCTGCTCGCGTGGCTCGGGTTCGTCGCGACGACCAACCTCAACACCGTGCTCTTCGAGTTCCGGCCCGCCGGCCTCTACCTCATCAACGCCGGCTACCACCTCGTCGGGCTGCTCGGCACGGGCGCGCTCCTCGCCGTCTGGAAGCGGCGCGAGGCGCGCGCGCCGGCCTACCAGAGTTGACCCGGCCGCGGCCCGGCCGACAGGCATTCGCGCCCTCCCGCCTTGGCTACAACAAGGGCGCGACACACGCGCGAAGGGGAGTGCCCACCCGCCCCTTCGCGCCCCGCCATTTTAAGTTCCGGGTTGCGAGTTCAAAACTCTTAACAAACAGAACCGCGAAACTTGCTGTATAATCCGGCCACCCCCGAAAATTCACGCGGTTCGGAGAGGCCGGAGCATGCCCGCGAAGAACGAAGACCTGCACGGCAACGTGCCGGACAAGGCCGAGGTCGCCTTGCTCCTCATCGACGTTATCAACGACCTCGAATTCGAGAGCGGCGAAGAGCTTTTGCGCCACGCGCTGCCGATGGCCCGGCGGCTGGCCGCGCTCAAGCGGCGGGCCAAAGAATCGGGCGTGCCCGTCGTCTACGTCAACGACAACTTCGGCAAGTGGCAGTCGGACTTCAAGAAGATTCTGGCCCACTGCCTCGATACGGACGTGCGCGGCCGCCCGCTCGCCGAGCTGCTCCGCCCCGGCGACGACGAATACTTCGTCCTCAAGCCCAAGCACTCCGGCTTCTTCTCCACCACGCTCGACATCCTGCTCGACTACCTCGGCGTCAAGACGCTCGTCCTCACCGGCCTCACCGGCGACATCTGCGTCCTCTTCACCGCCCACGACGCCTACATGCGCGACTTCAACCTCGTCATCCCCTCCGACTGCGTCGCCTCGAACGACCCCGGCGAGAACCAGTACACGCTCGAAAAGATGGCGCGCCTGCTCAAGGCCGACACGCGCCCCTCGACCGAGCTGGACTTCGAGGAGTTGAAGCGGCGCTCGGCCCGCGGGTCGACCCCGAACCCGGAGCCGCAGGCGCGCCGCTTCGCCGAGGCCGAATGACGCGGAGGCGGACGCCGGAAGCTCTGACAACTTAACTCTTGCAGAGGAGACTCGATGCGCCGCATCTTCCACGAGAACGGACTCTCCATCGTCCTCTTCGTCCTCTTCGCCCTGACGCTTCTGGGCCAGAGCTTCACGGGCCTGAGCGAGTACAACGACGACCAGCGCCGGCACGGCCGGCCCACGGTCAGGTACGCCGAGTACCTCACGAGCGGCCACTTCATCGAGGCCACGTTCGAGAACTGGGAGAGCGAGTTCCTCCAGATGGCCGCCTTCGTCGTGCTCACGGCCTTCCTCTACCAGAAGGGTTCGTCCGAGTCGAAAGACCCCGGCCGCGTCGAGGAGGTGGACGTGCGCCTCCTGCCCGAAGACATCCCCGACGACGCGCCGTGGCCGGTGCGCCGCGGCGGCTGGGTCTTGAAGCTCTACGAGAACTCGCTGAGCCTCGCCTTCGTCATCCTCTTCGTCCTCTCGCTCCTCCTGCACGCGGTCGGCGGCGCCGAGGAGTACAACAGCGAGCACTTCGAGCACGGCGGCGCGGGCCGGCGGCTCACGGCCCTCCAGTACATGGCGACCTCGCGCTTCTGGTTCGAGTCGTTCCAGAACTGGCAGAGTGAATTCCTCTCGGTCTTGGCGATGGTGGTGCTGACGATCTTCCTCCGCCAGCGCGCCTCGCCCGAGTCGAAGCCCGTCTACGAGTCGCACTCGGCCACCGAGAAGTGAGCGCGGGGGAAAATTATCGGGGCCGGGCCTTGACGAAACGGGCCGCGCCGCATAGCCTTACGCCTCGGCCTCGCGAGCTTTCGTCCTGCGCGTGAAAGAGGAGTGGCCTATCCGCCCTCGCGCCCGCCACGACGCTTTCCCGTCCCTCGACCCCGAGGCCCGCGCGCCGCGCCCCGAAGGCCGGGCGGCGCGGGCCGCCCTTCGCCCGAAGCCTTTCCCCAACCACACTGCCAAAGGAGAGAAACCGAAACGATGACGAGGAAACTTCCCGGCCTGCTGGCCTTCGCGATCTGCCTGAGCCTGCTCATGGTCGCCTGCGGCGGCGACACGACGAACACCGGCAACGCCACCAACGCGGCGGCCACCAACACGGCCGCCACGAACTCCTCCGCCCCGACGGCCGGCGGCGACAAGATCGGCGTGACCGAGTGCGACGACTACATCGCCAAGTACGAGGCGTGCGTCAACAGCAAAGTCCCCGAGGCGATGCGCGCCACCGTGAGGGCGCAGCTCGACACGGCGCGCAACTCGTGGCGGCAGCTCGCCTCGACGGCGCAGGGCCGCGCCGGGCTGGCCCAAGCCTGCAAGGCCGCCCACGACGCCGCCAAGCAGTCCATGACCGCCTACGGTTGCAGCTTCTAAAAAGTCGGGGGGCAAGCCCGGCGGGCCGGGCTTCCGCCAAAAAGAGGGGGGCGCGTCGAGTTAACTCGACGCGCCCCCCTCTTTTTTTAGCTTGTCCCGGAGCGCCTTACTCGAAGGACTTCGTCTGCGGGTTGCGGCCGCGCTGCGCGGAGGCGGCCAGCTCGCGGGCGCGCGGGAGCAGTTCGACGGCCTTCGAGACCTGCGGGTCGTCGCCGATGAGCACCTGCGTGGCCTTGACCGAGCCGTAGGCCGCGGTCGCGAGGTCGTAGCGGAGCTGGCGCGTGACGTAGTCGCGCTGGCGGTCGAGCTGCGCCTCGGTCAGCTTGTAGTGCTCCGAGTTGCGCGCCACGTACTCCTTGAAGGCCCTGTAGACGCGCTCGTCAACCACCATGTCGTTGGCCTGAAGGTTGTGCTCGAACTCGGGCATGCCCTTGACCTTGTAGTCGGGGAAGCCCTGCACGCGGCCGTTGACCAGCTCGCGCGCGAACGCGAAGACCGGGTCGATGATGCGCACCTGCACGGCGTTGAACGTGCGCGCCTTGACGGCCTCGTCGGGCGCGATGCCGCCGCCGCCGTAGATGGTGCGCCCCGTGTCGGTCTTCGACTCCGGCCCCTTCGGCGACTCGGGCTGGGCCTCGGCCTCGTCCGCGCCGATGCCGCCGCGGAAGATGTAGTCGTAGAAGCCCGTGTTCGAGTAGTCGCGCTGGATGAGGCGGCCCGAGGGCGTGTAATACTTCGAGGTCGTCAGCGTCAGAGCCGTGCCGTAGTCGAGCGGCAGGATGGACTGGACGAGCCCCTTGCCGAACGAGGTCTCGCCGACGATCAGGGCGCGGTCGTGATCCTGCAAGGCGCCGGCGACGATCTCGGAGGCCGAGGCCGTGCCGCGGTTGACCAAGACGACGAGCGGCGTGGCGTCGGGGCTGCGGTTCTCGGACTGGTACGGGCGGTTGCCGCCGCCGCGCGCGCCGCGGCCCTTCTGCGTCAGGATGAGCTGGCCGTTCGAGAGGAAGCGCTCGGCGACGCGCACCGCCTGATCGAGGATGCCGCCGCCGTTGCCGCGCAGGTCGAGGACGAGGCCCTGCATGCCGCGGCCCCGCAGGTCTTCGAGGGCGAGGGCGAACTCCTCGGCCGTCGTGTAGTTGAAGCCGCGCGTCATGTCGATGTAGCCGACGCCGGGGCGGATGAAGTAGGCGTCCGGCACGGTCGGCTGCGCGACGGCGTCGCGCGTGATCGGGGCCGTCTCCTTCTGCCCCGTCTCGGCGCGCTCGACCGTCACGCGCACCGTCGTGCCGCGCGGCCCGCGCAGGCGGTCGCGCACCTCGCCCGACGGCTTGCCCTTCACCGACTGGCCGTCGATCTCCAGAATCTTGTCGCCGAAGCGGAGGCCGGCGCGGTAGGCCGGCGTGCCCTCGAAGGTGGCGAGGACGTAGGTGTCGGTCGAGGCCCCGACCTTGCGGTCGCCGATGGTCGCGCCGATGCCGTAATACTCCGACCGCCAGTCGGCCCGCTGCTCCTCGAACTCCTTCGCGTCGTAAAAGTTCGAGTGCGGGTCGAGCGAGCGCAGCATGCCGATGATCGACGACTTGAAGACGCCGTTGTAGTCGAGCTTATTGCCGTCGGCGTGGTGCTCCTGAATGACGGTCAGGGCCTCGGCCACGTCGGCCTCGATGCCCTCGGTGGCCTCGATGCGCGGCTGGCGGCGGGCGCGGCCCGAAGGGGCCGGCACGCTGTCATTCGGGCGGCCGGCGTCGCCGCGGCGCGCGGCCGGCGGCGGGGGCGGCTGCGCGCCGCTCTGCTGCGCGTTGACGAAGACGGGGAGCGACAGCGCCAGAAGGAGGAAGGTCGCGAGCGCGGTGGAAACTCTCTTTTTCACGGAGACAAACCCTCAGTTATGGCCTACTGCTTGAAGAAAACCGGCCCCGCGGCGGCGGGCCGCTTGTCCTTGCTACGCTTCAGGAAACCGCCCGTGACGCACGGGGCAGGTCGGTGTAGTGTAATGGATGAGCGGGCGGGCGGCAAGGTTGTGCGCGGCCGCGGGCCGGCGTTTTTCGTACCGTTTTTCGGACGGCGGCGGCGGCCGAAACGCTCGGTCAGGCGGCGGCCCCCGAGGGGCGCTCCCGCCCCGGCGCGGGGCGCGGCCGCGGGCCTGCTGGCTTGCGCGCGGCGCGCGCGCGCCCGTAGAATGTTGGCAGGTGATTTCGACGAACAAAACGTCTCGCACGGCCGTGGAGCCAGCGGGGGCGTCCGCGCCCCGGCTGACTTTCAGTGAGGAGGTGTTGACTTAATGAGCAACCCGTACGACCCGCAGAACCCCGACTACCTCGACCCCGTGGACGACCTCGCGCTGCGCGACGACGAGGCGGCCGGCTCCGAGCCGCGCGTCTCCTCCTCGGTGCGCGACATCGCCTCGCGCATCCCCGAGTCGCTGGCCTCGATCGGCCGCGACATCAGCCGCACGGTCGAGCGCGCGCTCTCGGCGAAGGACGAGTACGTGGTGGCCGTGAAGGTCTCGCACGAGGCGCAGGACAAGCTCGAACAACTCGTGCAGGCCGGCGTCTTCCGCACCCGCGCCGAGGCCGCCGCCTTCCTCATCGACGAGGGCATCAAGGCGCAGACGGCCCTCTTCGACCGCGTCTCAACCAAGCTCTCCGAGATCGAGCGCCTGCGCGCCGAGTTGCGCGGCATGATCGCGAAGACGGAATAGAGCGGGCGCCGGATGCCGGGCGCCGGGTTGAAGACCTGTGGCTCTCCCCCGGCGCCCGACACCCGGCGCCCGCACCGGAGGTTGATTTGTCCACGCTCACGCTGCCCGACGTGCCGATCGAAGAGTTCACGCTGGCGAACGGCCTGCGCGTCGTCCTCAGTGAAGACCACTCGGGCCCGGTCGTGTCGGTCGCCGTCTACTACGACGTCGGCTCGCGCAACGAGCGCGAGGGGCGCACCGGCTTCGCGCACCTCTTCGAGCACATGATGTTTCAGGGGTCGGAGAACGTGCCGAAGGCCGGCCACTTCCAGTACGTCTTCAACAGCGGCGGCACGATGAACGGGACGACCTCCTCGGAGCGCACCAACTACTTCGAGACGCTGCCGGCGAGCCAGCTGCCCTTAGCCCTCTGGCTCGAATCCGACCGCATGCGCTCGCTCAAGGTGACGCAGGAGAACCTCGACAACCAGCGCGACGCCGTCAAGGAGGAGAAGCGGCTCAACTACGACAACCGCCCCTACTCGAACGCCTTCCTCCGCCTCAACGAACTCGTCTACCGCAACCCGGCCAACGCGCACTCGACCATCGGCTCGATGGAAGACCTCGACGCAGCCACCATCGACGACATCCGCGAGTTCTTCCGCGTCTACTACGCGCCCAACAACGCCGTGCTCACCATCTGCGGCGACTTCGACCCGGCGGAGGCCCGCGCCCTCGTCGAGAGGTATTTCGCCTCGATCCCCGCGCAGCCGCGCCCCGCCCCGCCGGACGTGTCCGAGCCGGAGGAGGTCGCCGACCGCTACGAGTTGTACCAAGACCCGTTCGCCCAACTGCCCGCGCTGATGCTCGGCTGGAAAGTCCCGGCGCGGCGCACGCCCGACTTCTACGCGCTCTCTCTGGCGAGCGACCTGCTGCTCGACGGCGACAGCTCGCGCCTCTACCAGCGGCTCGTCAAGGACGAGGAGTCGGTCGTCGGCATTCAGGGCGGCCTCAGCGAGCGGCGCGGCCCCTCGATCCTCTACATCTTCGCCATCCCCAAGCCGGGCCACGAGACCGCCGAGATACGCGCCACGATCCGCGAGGAGGTCGCGCGCCTCGCCTCCGAGGGGCCGACGCCCGACGAGATGGAGAAGCTGCGCAACACGCTCCTGAACGACGCGGTGCGCGGCCGCCAGTCAACGCTCTACCGCGCCCAGCGCCTCGCCGAGTTCGCGCTCTACGACGGCGACCCGCGCCTGCTCAACACCGAGATGGGGCGCTACCTCGCCGTCACGCCCGAGGCCATCCGCGGGGCCGTCGGCCGCTACCTCCTGACGGACAAC